>ERZ1673697.3039-NODE-3039-length-13133-cov-3.822603_pt1 | contig 13133 bp, 8 predicted proteins | sample MGYA00580227_ERZ1673697 | MGnify/ENA primary metagenome ERZ1673697 (study PRJEB41218, sample SAMN15661759) | gut metagenome | host: Homo sapiens | place: Canada: London | collected 2015-08-20/2019-03-30 | study: EMG produced TPA metagenomics assembly of...
GGAGATGGTAGAGGATTTGTGGGATATTATGTTCGTTATGGAAAAGGGACATATCATAGGCTCTTATACCAGAGAAGAGGTAGGGGATAAGGACCTGGATGCATTGTTCTTTGAGATGACAGGCGGTGAAGAATCATGAAGGCGCTCTGGTATCTGACAAAAATGAGCCTTAAGAACCGTATCTGCAAAGCGCTGAAGAAACCGGTGACCTATATTTATCTGGCGATTGGTATCTTGTATGCAGTGATGATTTTGTATGGATGGGGCGTGCTGGCGGCTGAAGGCGGATTGGCATCTGTAACTGGTTTGGTCTATGTGCTGACGATTTGGATTTATCTGGAGATAGGAAGTAATTTTATTACCTATGCGAAGCGCAAGGGAGTAATTTTTCTGCCAAGCCATTCTCATTTAGTATTCCCGACACCGATTAGTCCTAAGCAGATTCTTCTTCACAGTGCGATGAAGAATTTTGCACTGACCTTGTTGATGGATATTATTTTTGATGCAGTGGCAGTCAGCATTTTTCACCTCTCGGTGGGAAAAGCGCTGTTGTTGTTCCTTTTTTCTTTTGTGTTGGAGGTAATTTTGGAGAGCAGTCTGATTATCCTTTTATATACAGGAGGAGAACAGCAGGGAAGCGCTGTGAAAATTATTTGCAGATGTATCTATCTTGTGTTCTTTTGTGTTTTGCTGCTTCTTTTTTACTATTTAAAAAAGAACGGTATCCATGTATCTACATTTCGTGAAGTGATGGAGTTGGAGGCTTTGCAGATGGTTCCGGTAGCAGGCTGGAATGTGGCGGCTGTTCGCTTGATTATCCTGGGTCCGACAACCCTGAATGTAGTCTGTACGGTTCTGTATCTGCTTACATGCGGCGTTGTATTTGCAGCGGCGCTAAAGAAACAATGTACCGGAGAATATTATGAGGATGCCGCTAAATTTGCAGATGATTATGTGGAGAGGAAAAACAGAAGTAAAAAAGGTGAGTTTACTTTTTCTGGCGGCAAGAAGAGAAAATTCCGTAAGGCCGGGGTAATCTATAAAGGAAGCGGGGCGAAAGCGGTATTTTACAGGCAGCTTTTGGAATATAAAAAGGAAAGATTCTTTATCTTCGGGCCAATGACATTATACAGCGTGATAGGGGTAATTGTATGTATTGCAGCGATAGGAAGACCGGAAAATTATCCGCCGGGAATTGCGTTGCTGGGTGTAGAAGCGTATTTCGTGTTTTTATGTACCGGTTATCTTGGAAAATGGGGAAAAGAGCTGGAACAGCCTTATATTTATCTGATCCCTGACAGTGCAATAAAAAAATTGTGGTACGCGACGCTGATGGAACACATAAAAGCGTTGGTTGATGGCATTATATTTATCATTCCGGTAGGAATTGCCTGGAGGATTCCTGCCTATCAGATGGCAGCTTCTCTGGTGATTTATGTTGTTTTACAGGCGAATCGGCTGTATATAAAAGTTTTAGGAGAAAGTATTCTGGGAAATACCCTGGGTAATACCGGAAAGACAATTTTTGCTATGGTAGTGCAGGGGGCGACGATTGGAATTGGCGTTGCGGCAGCATTACTGTTTGGAATATTGGTAAATTATAATCTGATATTTTTTATTCTCCCGATTTATTGCCTGATGATTACGATGTTAATTGCACTTTTAACAGCATCCAGATTTGATGCAATGGAACAATGGTAGAGGAAAAATGATAATGAGAAAGGATGACAAAACATATGTTGAATGAAGAGTATGTAACATTAGAAATTGGTAAGACAAAGCATATTGCATTGGTTGCCCATGATGGGAAAAAGAAAGAACTGGTGGAGTGGTGTGACAAGAATAAAGAAATATTAAAAGGACATTTCCTTTGTGGGACAGGGACGACTGCTAGGTTAATTGCGGAGAAAACGGAACTTCCGGTAAAAGGATATTGCAGCGGCCCGTTAGGCGGAGACCAGCAGATTGGCGCAAAAATCGTAGAGGGACAGATTGATTTTATGATTTTCCTTTGGGATCCACTGGAAGCACAACCCCATGATCCGGATGTGAAGGCGTTGCTTCGCATTGCGGTAGTATATGATATTCCAATTGCGAACAATCTGGCAACAGCAGATTTTATGCTGAATTCTAAATATATGGCAGAGTCATACAGCAGACGGATTGAGAATTTTAATAAGACTGTCCAGGACAGAGTGGAAAAGATGAAGTAACGGCTTCATCTTTTTTTATTCTATTGACAGAAATAAGAATCGTGTGGTAATATACATCCATAAGCTTTAACGCTTTAAAGCGCAACGGTTTAAAGCGAAGAACAAAAGGAAAGATGAGGGAAAGATATGGTTATTAAATTAATTCTGCTGGTTGTATTTTTTGCGGTGATGGTGACGGTGGGTATCTATTCCAGAAAGCATGCAACGAGTGTAGACGGATACGTGTTGGGAGGACGATCCGTAGGTCCCTGGCTTACGGCTTTTGCTTATGGGACCTCTTATTTTTCAGCGGTTGTATTTGTAGGTTATGCGGGACAGTTTGGATGGAAGTATGGACTGGCATCTACCTGGATTGGTCTGGGAAATGCGATTATCGGAAGTCTTTTGGCGTGGGTAGTGCTTGGAAGGCGTACGAAGGTTATGACACAGCACTTAAATTCTAAGACCATGCCGGATTTCTTTGGGGAAAGATTTGACAGTAAGGCGCTTAAGATTACAGCGTCCGCTATTGTGTTTATTTTTTTGGTTCCTTATACGGCATCGGTATATAATGGCTTATCCAGATTGTTCGGAATGGCATTTGATATTCCATATACGGTCTGTGTGGTTGTTATGGCAATTTTTACAGGCATTTACGTTATTATGGGGGGTTATATGGCAACGGCAATTAATGATTTTATTCAGGGAATCATTATGCTGGGCGGTATTGTTGCAGTTATAGCCGCTGTTCTCAGCGGACAGGGAGGATTTATTCAGGCAATTCGTCAGATGGCAGAGATTCCCAGTGATGTGGCAGTGACGGCAGGGCAGCCGGGAGCGTTTACCTCCTTCTTTGGGCCGGATCCTTTAAACCTTCTGGGTGTGGTAATCCTGACATCCCTTGGAACTTGGGGACTTCCTCAGATGATTGGGAAATTCTATGCTATCAAAGATGAAAAGGCGATTAATACAGGAACAGTGATTTCGACACTTTTTGCAGTGGTTATTTCCGGTGGATGCTATTTTCTGGGAGGATTTGGGAGACTATTTGACAATCCATCCATCTATGATGCTGAGACGGGAGCAGTGGTGTATGACAGCATTATTCCCTATATGTTGTCAACACTGCCGGATATTCTGATCGGTATTGTGGTAGTACTTGTGCTTTCTGCATCCATGTCGACGCTGGCTTCATTGGTTCTTACTTCAAGTTCTACGCTGACATTGGATTTTCTGAAAGATAATGTCATGAAAAATATGGGAGAAAAGAAGCAGGTACGGACCATGCAGGTACTGGTTGTATTCTTCATTGTATTGTCTGTAGTCATTGCAATGGATCCACCGACCTTTATTGCGCAGTTGATGGGAATTTCCTGGGGTGCTTTGGCAGGGGCATTTCTGGCGCCGTTTTTATACGGCCTGTACTGGAAAGGGGTTACAAGAGCGGCTGTGTGGGCGAGCTTTGCAGCTGGCGTGGGTATTACAGTATCCAATATGTTCTTAAAATATATTGAATCACCGATTAATGCCGGAGCGTTTGCGATGATAGCCGGGTTAATTATCGTACCGGTTGTAAGTTGGATTACACCGAAGCTTAAGAAGGAGAGAGTGGATGAAATCTTCACCTGCTATGATGAAAAGGTAACGATTACAAAGAAGCGTTCTCTCGAAGGTTAGAAGTATATTAGAATGTGTGCAAAAAAGAAGCATGGGCGCTGTCGGTTAGCCGCTCATGCTTCTTTTTTGTGCTACAGTTTGATTTTAATGACGTCAACATCTAAGTCCCACAGGAACTTATCCAGATCCTTGAAAGAGAGGAATACAGTTGCAGTGTTTTCCAATGGGTGGATGCCCAGGCTTTTGCATCTGCTTAAGTCTTTGTCAATAAAAAACTCTACTTTATGCTCTGTGTCGTTCATCAGACCAAAGGGGGATACGCTCCCCTGTTTCAACCCCAGATGCTCTTCCAGCCGTTCTTCAGAAGCAAAGCTTAAGTTTCCTGCCCCCAGAGTACGGCCAAGTGCTTTTAAGTCTACTTTTTTCTTTTCGTCGCAGGTTACAAGAAAGTGACGCTTCCCCTTAGAATCCCGGAGAAAGAGGTTCTTGCACAGAGTTCCCTTTGCAGGTAATCCCAATCGATCCATATCCTCCATTGTATGAACGGGTTCGTGTTCCACAACCTCATATTTTATTCCAAGCTTGTCCAGTGCGTTGTACACGCGTTGTTTCTGATCTTCCATATTGTGTAAGACTCCTTTCTTAATTTGGATAATGGACGACGATGTTAGCTGTCACCATCCCTTTTCCAGTGTTTTTGTAGGTGTATTTATCAAAAGCATTGTAGGATGCATGATCCCCTGCTTTCAAAACATATGCATGGTCATCAAAGACCAGGGTGAGTTCTCCGCTGTAGATGGTAATGAACTCCCGGGTTCCGAGCATCTGCCGGTTGCCGTCCATCTGACCGCCTTCATCAAATTCCAGGTCAAAAATCTCAAAATCCTGATGTTCCCGGAAACCAAAAATCGGATAGAGGCGGTAGCGTCCGTCATCTCCGGTCAGGGGAGAAAGCTGATGCTTGTTGGAACTGGTAAATGGCCGAGGTCTGCTGGCAGTAAAAGCGGTAACCGGAACTTTAAGGCCTAATGCCAGTTTGTAGACGGTAGAGATTGTTGGATTTACCTCGCCTCTTTCCAACTGGCTTAACATGCTTTTGCTGATGGAGGTAAGGACGGATACCTGCTCCAGGCTTAATCCTTTCTTCTTGCGGAGTTCTTTTAAATTTGCTGCAATAATCTGATTTAAGTTTTCCAAATTGAAATCCTCCAAAAATCCTTTATATAGAATTTTTTTCTATTATATTGCAAAAAAATAAGAAAGTAAAGGAAATGTTAGCGAAAAGAGTTTATACTTTTTTTATTGCATGTTTCGGGAAGTAGAAGTAGAATAAAGTAAGCTAAGAGCTGTGAAAGTGAGGGTTATTATGCAGAATGATTATGAACGGGGGACGGGAGAGCAGAGAATGCCATCCTATCCGCCTGAGAGTTATGGAAAGAGATTTTGGCGTCTGTGGGGACCGCTTATTATTAAATGGGGAATTAGTTTTGCGGTGAGCCTTGTGGTAATTGTTTTATATTTGTTGGCGTATTCATCTATGCATTATGATGAGATAGCCGGGATTGCAGATAATCAAGAGGCGATGCTGAATTTTTCAATGAGTATTTCAGAAGAAATTATGAAATATGCGACACAGATTGAAGGAATTGCTGCGTTGATTACAATTCCTATATTGCTGTTTTTCTTTTACAAGGATCGGAAGGCAGAACAGGTAAAAGGGATTATGACGAATAAGAAAGCGCCGTTTTGGAAATATGGAGCGGTTATTGCCATTTCTGCTGCGATGTGCGTGGCTTTAAATAACCTGATTATTATCAGCAATCTTGCTTCAATAAGTGACGGTTATGAAGAAACGTCAACTGCGCTGTACAGTGCTCCGTTGGAGATGCAGCTGCTCTGCCTGGTTGTCTTGATTCCAATTTGTGAAGAGCTTGTTTTCCGTGGGCTGATGTTTAAGAGGATGCGGGAAAGATCTGGTTTTCTGTATGCTGCAGTGTATTCGGCTCTTGTATTCGGGCTGTTCCATGGAAATATCGTGCAGATGGTATACGGATTTATACTGGGGATGCTGCTTGCGTATATGTATGAGAAATACGGCTCTGTGAAAGCGCCGATTGTGGGGCATATGGTGATGAACCTGTTTTCCGTTCTGGCAACAGAGTATAGATTCTATGAATGGATGATAAAAGATTTTATGCGGATTGGCAGCGTGACGGTAGTATGCGCAGCAGTTGCGGCTACTATGTTCGTACTAATCCAGAGAATTGATGAAAAGCCGGAATTTCCAAAACCGACAGATGAAAAAGAAAATCTGGCAGCAATGTAAGCTGTCAGATTTTTTTGAGGAAAGCTATTAATTAACGAATTATCAGACAACTTCTAAAAAGTTTTTCTTTACAAACAGGAAAAAATGTTGTATATTAGGAAAAAATGTGAAGAAAGGACTGGGTAGTTTGGGAAAACAAATAAAGAGACAGTCGGCTGGGTTGTACCGTACGCAGTTTGAGCATGATAATTGTGGTATTGGCGCAGTCGTAAATATTAAAGGTCAAAAAAGCCATGATACAGTGGCGGATGCACTGAAGATTGTTGAAAATTTAGAACACAGAGCGGGCAAGGATGCCGAAGGTAAGACAGGAGACGGAGTTGGAATCTTGTTACAGATTTCACATAAGTTTTTCTCTAAAGTCTGTCAGCCTCTCGGCATCCTTTTACGTTCTGAGAGAGAATATGGCGTGGGAATGTTTTTCTTCCCCCAGGATGAATTAAAACGGAATCAGGCAAAGAATATTTTTGAGGTTATTGTCGCTAAAGAAGGCATGAAGTTTTTGGGTTGGCGTGAGGTCCCGGTGAAGCCGGAGGTGCTTGGCTCCAGAGCAGTGGAGTGTATGCCGTGTATTATGCAGGGCTTTATTGAACGGCCGAAGAAAGTGGAAAAAGGGATTGATTTTGATCGCAGGCTTTATGTTGTCAGGAGAATTTTTGAACAGAGCAGTGATGATACCTACGTGGCGTCCCTGTCAAGTAGGACGATTGCATATAAAGGAATGTTTTTAGTTGGCCAGCTTCGTTCCTTCTTTATGGATCTTCAGGATGAAGATTATGAATCGGCCATAGCGCTGGTACATTCGCGATTCAGTACGAATACGAATCCAAGCTGGGAAAGGGCACATCCGAATCGTTTTATTGTACATAACGGTGAGATTAACACCATCCGCGGAAATGCGGATAAAATGCGCGCCCGTGAAGAGAATATGGAATCTGAGCATTTAAAAGGAGAGCTTCACAAGGTGCTTCCGGCAATCAACAGTTCTGGTTCTGATTCAGCTATGCTGGATAATGCAATTGAATTTATGGTTATGAGTGGGATGGAACTGCCGTTAGCTGTTATGATTGCAATTCCGGAGCCATGGGCGAACACTAAAAATCTTTCGCAGAAGAAGAGAGATTTTTATCAGTATTATGCAACTATGATGGAGCCATGGGATGGTCCGGCATCAATTTTGTTCTCCGATGGAGACTGTATGGGTGCGGTACTTGACAGGAATGGACTGCGGCCCTCCCGGTATTATATTACAGACGATGACACGTTGATTCTTTCTTCCGAGGTGGGTGTGCTTGATATAGATCCGGCAAAGATTATTGTTAAAGAAAGGCTTCACCCGGGGAAAATGCTTCTGGTAGATACAGTAAAAGGCAAGGTAATCGATGACGATGAGCTGAAGGAGATGTATGCAAGCCGTGAGCCTTACGGTGAGTGGCTGGACAGCAATCTGGTGAAGCTTAAAGATTTGAAAATCCCCAATGAGAAGGTTCCGGCCTATACAGAAGAAGAATGCAGGCGTCTGCAGAAAGCGTTTGGCTATTCTTATGAAGAGGTGAAAAGCTCTATTCTGACTATGGCACAGAATGGATCGGAAGGGACGGCGGCAATGGGTGTGGATGCGCCGATTGCAGTGCTTTCCAGAAAACATCAGAACTTGTTTGCTTATTTTAAACAGCTTTTTGCACAGGTTACGAATCCGCCGATTGATGCTATCCGGGAAGAAATCGTGACTTCCACTACGGTATATATTGGAACAGATGGTAATCTGCTGGAGGAGAAAGAAGAAAACTGCAAGATGCTGCAGGTGCACAATCCGATTCTCACCAACACAGATCTTCTGAAAATTAAGAGAATGAAGGCAGACGGATTTAAGGTGGCGGAGATTCCGATTACTTATTACCGGAATTCCAGTTTGGAAAAGGCTATAGAATATCTTTATATAGAAGTTGACCGTGCTATCCGCGAGGGGGCGAATATTTTGATTCTGTCTGACCGGGGCGTGGATGAATATCATGTGGCAATCCCCTCTTTGTTGGCGGTATCCGGTCTTCAGCAGCATCTGGTACGGACGAAGAAGAGGACCTCTGTAGCGATGATTCTGGAAAGCGGTGAGCCGAGGGAAGTTCATCATTTCGCGACCTTGCTGGGATATGGAGCTTGTGCGATTAATCCGTACCTGGCACATGAGTCTATCAAACAGTTGATTGATTCTAATATGCTGCATAAGGATTACTATGCGGCGGTAGAGGATTATAATGATGCGGTTCTGCATGGAATTGTGAAGATAGCGTCTAAGATGGGAATTTCTACCATCCAGTCTTATCAAGGTGCAAAGATATTTGAGGCATTGGGATTAAAGGAAGAATTTATTGATAAATATTTTACGGATACAGTAAGCCGTATTGGCGGTATTGGAATTGAAGAAATCGCAAAAGATTATATGGCGCGTCATTCAGAGGCATTCGACCCGCTGGGGCTGGAAACGGATTTGACATTGGATAGTGTGGGACAGCACAAATCAAAAAGCGGTGGAGAGCAGCATCTGTATAATCCTCAGACAATCCATATGCTGCAGCAGTCTACAAGACAAGGCAGCTATGAAATGTTTAAGAAGTATACAGAAATGGTAAATGCAGAAGGAGAGGGCATTAATCTTCGCGGTCAGTTGGAATTCAATTATCCTGAAAAAGGCATTCCGATAGAAGAGGTTGAAAGCGTGGATTCAATCGTGACACGTTTTAAGACAGGAGCCATGTCCTATGGTTCTATTTCTAAGGAAGCTCATGAGACGCTGGCAATTGCTATGAATCAGCTTCACGGAAAGTCGAACAGCGGGGAAGGCGGGGAGGAAATTGAACGTCTTGACAGCGACCGCTGCTCTGCAATTAAACAGGTGGCGTCCGGAAGATTTGGGGTAACATCCAGGTACTTAGTGAGTGCAAAGGAAATCCAGATTAAAATGGCACAGGGCGCAAAGCCGGGTGAGGGAGGACATTTACCCGGAGGCAAGGTGTATCCGTGGATTGCCAAGACCCGCCATTCAACGCCGGGAGTTAGCCTGATTTCACCTCCGCCGCATCACGATATTTATTCTATCGAGGATTTGGCACAGTTAATTTATGACTGTAAGAATGCCAATAAGGATGCGAGAATCTCTGTGAAGCTGGTATCTGAGGCTGGAGTAGGAACCGTAGCCGCCGGTGTTGCGAAAGCGGGCGCCGGATTGATTTTGATTTCCGGTTATGACGGAGGTACAGGAGCGGCACCTAAGAGTTCTATCCATAATGCAGGACTTCCCTGGGAGCTTGGACTGGCGGAAACCCATCAAACCCTGATTCAGAACGGACTAAGGGAGCGGGTACGAATTGAGACAGACGGAAAGCTGATGAGCGGAAGAGATGTTGCAATTGCGGCAATTCTCGGGGCAGAAGAGTTCGGCTTTGCAACTGCTCCGCTGGTTACCATGGGGTGTGTGATGATGCGGGTATGTAATTTGGATACCTGTCCTGTGGGCGTGGCTACTCAGAATCCGGAACTTCGTAAGCGCTTTACCGGGAAGCCGGAGTACGTTGTGAATTTCATGCGTTTTATTGCAGAAAACCTGCGTGAATATATGGCGAAGCTGGGAGTTCGTACAATCGATGAGCTTGTAGGAAGAACCGACCTTCTGAAGATCAAAGAGCAGCCTGCTTCAGAACGTGCGGCAACTCTGGATTTAGCACAGATTCTGTATAATCCTTATGCAGGAACCAAGGAGCCGGAGACATTTAACCCGAAAAAGGTTTATGATTTTGAGCTGGAGAAGACGCTGGATGAGAAAGTGCTCGTGAAGAAACTGCTTCCGGCGCTGGAAAAGAAACAGAAAAAGAGCATAGAGGTGGATGTATCTAACACAGACCGTACCTTTGGAACGATTTTCGGTTCTGAAATCACCAGAAGATATCCGGAAGGATTGGAAGAGGATTCTTATGTGGTGAAATGTAACGGTGCGGGAGGACAGTCTTTTGGTGCGTTTATACCGGGTGGTTTAACACTGGAACTGGTAGGAGACAGCAATGATTATTTTGGAAAAGGACTTTCAGGAGGCAAGTTGATCGTCTATCCGCCGAAGGGTGTAAAATATAAGCACGATGAAAATATTATTATTGGTAATGTGGCGCTTTACGGAGCTACCAGCGGAAAGGCATTTATTAATGGTGTGGCAGGCGAACGCTTCGCTGTGCGGAATTCCGGCGCAACGGCGGTTGTGGAAGGTGTGGGCGACCACGGCTGCGAGTATATGACCGGAGGCTGTGTGGCAGTATTAGGAAAGACGGGTAAGAATTTTGCGGCAGGTATGAGCGGCGGTATAGCTTATGTCCTTGATATGGAAAATGATTTATATATGAAGGTAAATAAACAGCTTGTCAATCTGGAGCGCGTGACCTCCAAATATGATGTAAGCTGCCTGAAAAATATGATATGTGAGCATGTGTCTTATACCAATTCGGAAATCGGCAAAGAAATCCTGGATAATTTTACCGATTATCTTCCTAAATTCAAGAAGATTATTCCGGCGGATTATGAGCGGATGATGACGGCAATCCTGCAGATGGAAGAGCAGGGAATGAGCAGCGAACAGGCGAAAATTGAAGCATTTTACATGGTAAAAGGCGGAAGATAGGAGGCAGGTATCAGTGGGAAAAGTAACAGGATTTATGGAGTATGAAAGACAGGATAAGCAGGCGGAAGCGCCTGTAGAGCGAATCAGGCACTATAACGAATTCCACACCCCTCTGTCTAAAGAAGAACAGGAAATACAGGGGGCAAGATGTATGGCATGCGGCGTGCCATTTTGTCAGGCCGGGCAGATGATTATGGGGATGGCAAGTGGCTGCCCTCTGCACAATCTGATTCCGGAATGGAACGACCTTATTTACCGCGGGAACTGGAAAGAGGCATATGACCGATTAAAGAAGACGAATAATTTTCCGGAGTTTACAGCGAGAGTGTGTCCGGCGTTGTGCGAGGCGGCATGCACTTGTGGGTTGAACGGAGATGCAGTTAGTACAAAGGCGAATGAATATGGGATTATAGAAAATGCATATGAGATGGGCTATGCAGACGCAAAACCTCCCAAAGTGCGTACGGGAAAGACGGTGGCTGTTGTGGGAAGCGGACCTTCGGGCCTTGCCGTGGCGGATCTGTTGAATAAAAGGGGGCACAAGGTGACGGTCTTTGAGCGGGAAGATAAGCCTGGTGGTCTTCTGCGGTACGGAATTCCGAATATGAAACTGGAAAAACAGATTATTGACCGGAAAATCCGTATTATGGAGGAAGAAGGTATTACTTTTGTTACAGGATGCAATGTAGGCCGGGATAAAAAGGCTGCTTCCTTATTAAAAGAATTCGACCGGATTGTTCTGGCATGTGGAGCTTCCAACCCGAGAGATATTAAAGTACCGGGAAGGGATGCAAAGGGGATTTATTTTGCGGTGGATTTTCTGAAATCAACTACCAAAGCACTCTGGAATCATGCAGATGCAAAAGAAGAAAGGGCAGGGAAACCGAAAGAAGGAGAATACATTTCCGCTAAAGGAAAACGAGTTATGGTAATCGGCGGCGGCGACACGGGAAATGACTGTGTGGGGACTGCTATACGACATGGAGCCAAAAGCGTCCTCCAGTTGGAAATGATGCCAAAAGCGCCGGATGAACGTGCCGATACGAATCCGTGGCCGGAGTGGCCGAAGGTCTGCAAGACCGATTATGGACAGCAGGAAGCAATTGCAGTGTTCGGGCATGACCCCAGGGTTTACCAGACAACGGTAAAAGAATTTGTCAAAGACAAGAATGGTAACGTCTGTAAGGCAGTCTTGGTAAAACTGGAACCGAAAAAGGATGAGAAGACAGGCCGTATGATAATGGCAGAGGTAAAAGGCAGCGAATATACGGTGGAAACGGAGCTTGTTCTGATAGCGGCAGGATTTTTAGGAAGCGAAAACTATGTAACAAAAGCTTTCGGTGTGAAGGTAAACGAGCGGACGAATGTGGCAACAAAGCCCGGAGAGTATCTGACTACTGCGGACAGAGTGTTCACGGCGGGAGATATGCACCGGGGACAGTCCCTGGTAGTATGGGCAATCCGTGAAGGGCGTGAAGCGGCTCAGGAAGTAGATATCAGTTTGATGGGCTATACAAACTTAAATATACAATAGTTAGATTCTTGATTTAGGACGTAGTAAGATAACATTTTACTGCGTCCTAAGTCTGTATCCAAAGGAATAAATGTTACAAAAATGTTAAAAATCATTGCAATTATGTGGTGGATGTAGTATCCTTAACGTGGATATATGAAGTTCCCAGTGGGTTTTTCATCACTGGGAGAAAGAGTTAGATACATTCAGACAGGGGAGAACATGATAATGAAGAAAAGAATTGTACAGACGTTTCTTGCAGCAATTCTTGTAAGTATTTTGGCGGTGAAACCGGTTTTGGCAACGCCATCTGTGGATGATATGCAGACCGATAAGGAGCAGACGCAGAATGAAGTGAGTGCTTTGCAACGCCAGCTTGTGGAAAATCTTGAGAAAATCAGCGGCCTGGAGGAGCAAATCGGCCAGAAAGAAGATGAAATCAGTCAGGCAAGCGTTGATTTAGAGGAAGCGATTAATAAACAGAATAAGCAGTATGATGCAATGAAGCTGCGGATAAAATACATGTATGAGGCCGGGAATATGGATGCCCTGGAGACTTTTTTATCTGCAGAAAGTTTCTCGGAATTAGTTAATCAGGCCGAATACATACAGAATATCCATTCTTATGACAGACAGAAGCTGAATGAGTATATCAGCACAAAGGAAGAAATCGAAGATTTAAAAGAGGGTCTTCAAGAAGAAGCAGAAAACCTGCAGCAGGCGGAAGCAGATCTTGCTGCGGAAAGAGAAGCGCTTAATACTACGATTGCATCAAAACAGTCAGAAATCGCCCAGCTTGATCAGAATATCCAAGATGCGCTG
>ERZ1673697.3067-NODE-3067-length-13000-cov-11.198996_pt1 | contig 13000 bp, 6 predicted proteins | sample MGYA00580227_ERZ1673697 | MGnify/ENA primary metagenome ERZ1673697 (study PRJEB41218, sample SAMN15661759) | gut metagenome | host: Homo sapiens | place: Canada: London | collected 2015-08-20/2019-03-30 | study: EMG produced TPA metagenomics assembly of...
CAAAAGTAATAGGATATTTTGAAATATGCAATATCTTTGCAAAAAAAATATCGAAGATGGATAAAATAATTGGGTTGGGCAATGCTTTGGTCGATGCGCTGGCAATCATTGAAGATGATAATATTTTGACGGAGATGCAGCTTCCGAAAGGAAGCATGACGCTGATTGATGAAGATAAGTTCTTGAAAATTAGTGAGTATTTCAGCCGGATGAAGACGCACCTGGCTAACGGAGGTTCTGCCGGAAACGCAATTCGGGCAATGGCATGCCTTGGTGCGGGTACGGGATTCATCGGAAAAGTAAGCAATGACTTTTACGGTAACTTTTTCCGGGATAGCCTGCTGGAACGTGGGACAGAGGCGAATTTATTGCTTTCCACTACCCTTCCGTCCGGTGTAGCCTCTACTTTCATTTCTCCTGATGGGGAGCGTACTTTCGGCACTTATTTGGGGGCGGCTTCTACATTGAAGGCGGAAGATCTTTCGCTGGATATGTTCAAAGGATATGCTTACCTATTTATAGAGGGGTATCTGGTGCAAGACCATGATATGATTCTCCGTGCCATTGAGCTGGCTAAAGAGGCCGGCTTACAAGTATGTTTGGACATGGCGAGCTACAATATAGTAGAAGGAGACCTTGAATTTTTCTCTCTGTTGGTCAACAAATATGTGGATATTGTTTTTGCCAATGAGGAAGAGGCAAAGGCCTTTACGGGTAAGGAACCGGAGGAAGCATTGGACATCATTGCCAAAATGTGTAGCATAGCCATTGTAAAGGTGGGTGCCCGTGGTTCTCTGATTCGCAAAGGTACAGAGATGGTGCAGGTACAAGCGGCTCCGGTAGAGAAAGTGGTGGACACTACAGGAGCTGGCGACTATTTTGCGGCAGGTTTCTTGTATGGACTGACGTGTGGCTACTCGCTGGAGAAATGTGGCAAGATAGGCTCCCTTCTCTCCAAAGATGTGATACAAGTGGTGGGTACAGAGCTTCAGGCTGCACAATGGGAAAAAATCAAGGAAGAAATTTTATTAATTAATTAATGTGCTGATGTGCCAATGTGCTAATTGGCTGCGCAATATTTGTTTCGCTATTACGCTGCAGGTTATTAGCACATTGGCACATTGGCATATTAGCACATTATCATAATTATGAGAAGAATTTTAAAGATACGCTGGATGGTTACCTTGCTGATTGTAGCGGGAGCCGTTTGTTTTTGGGGGTTTAAGAGTGGTGATAGCCGCAGTTTCCAAATAGCAAAGAATCTGGATATATTCAATTCCATTGTGAAAGAGTTGGATATGTTTTACGTGGATACGATTGATCCGAACAAGACTATCCGTGAAGGCATTGATGCCATGCTCTACTCGCTGGATCCCTACACGGAGTATTATCCGGAAGATGACCAAAGCGAATTGGAGCAGATGCTGAAGAATTCCTATGGTGGTATAGGTTCTGTGATTACTTGGAATCCGAAACTGAAACGTTCCATGATATCTGAGCCATACGAGAATATGCCTGCTGCCGATGTAGGCCTGAAAGCCGGAGATATTTTGATGGAAATTGACGGAAAAGACCTTGCCGGAAAGAACAACCAGGAAGTCAGCGAGATGCTTCGCGGACAAGTGGGTACCAGCTTCAAGCTGAAAGTGCAGCGTCCCGGTACAGAGAAACCGTTGGATTTCGACATTGTGCGCCGTTCCATCCAATTGCCGTTCATACCTTATTATACGGTGCTGGATAATAATATAGGTTATATCAATCTCAGCACCTTCTCGGGGAATCCTTCCAAGGAGTTCAAGCAGGCTTTTCTGGACTTGAAGAAGCGGGGGATGACTTCGTTGGTGATTGACCTGCGGAACAATGGGGGGGGCTTGCTGGATGAGTCTATAGAGATAGCCAACTTCTTTCTGCCTCGCGGAAAAACACTTGTGACGACAAAGGGTAAGATTAAGCAAGCCAGCAATACCTACAAGACATTGCGTGAACCGTTGGATCTGGAAATTCCTTTGGCTGTTCTGGTCAATGGCGGAACGGCTTCTTCGTCAGAAATCCTTGCGGGCTCTTTGCAGGACCTTGACCGTGCGGTCATTATCGGTAACCGTACTTTCGGTAAGGGATTGGTGCAGACCACCCGTCCGTTACCATACGGTGGTACCATGAAGCTGACGACTTCCAAATATTATATTCCCAGCGGCCGTTGTGTGCAGGCTATCGACTACAAGCACCGGAATGAGGACGGCAGTGTGGGACGTATTCCGGACAGCCTTACTACCGTGTTCCATACGGCTGCCGGACGTGAAGTGCGGGATGGTGGAGGCGTGACTCCGGACATTGCGGTGAAGCAGGAGAAGCTGCCCAACATTCTGTTCTATCTTGTCAATGACAATCTTATTTTCAATTATGCCACGGACTATTGCCTGAAACATCCTACCATCCCTTCAGCAGAGAAGTTTGAAATTACAGATGCCGATTATGCGGACTTCAAGACGATGGTGAAAAAGGCGGACTTCAAATACGACCAGCAGACAGAGAAGATGCTGAAGAACTTGAAGGAGATGGCCGAATTTGAGGGCTATCTGACTGATGCTTCGAAAGAGTTTGAAGCGCTGGAGAAAAAATTGTCGCATAATCTGGACCGTGACCTTGACCATTTCTCCAAGGACATCAAGAGCATGATTGCGGTAGAAATCATCAAACGTTATTATTTCCAGCGTGGAAGCATTATCCAGCAGTTGAAAGATGATGATGATTTGAAAGAGGCTGTAAAGATACTGACTGCTCCGGAAAAATACAAGGAAATGTTGAGTGCTCCGGCAGTGACGTCAATGTCTCTGCAACAAAGAAAGGAGACAGCCCCGGTTTTTCTGAGTACCGCTACGAGAGCAAATGAACATGTTTATGATGAAATAGTATAAGGACATTCTTAAGAGGATTCTTTTATTTGCTCCTTAATTTATACCGGATAGTCTCTGTATAAGCCTTTTATGAACGACTATCCGGTTAAGTTGTTTGTAAGGTATTAACTTGTTTTATATTTTTGCAGGTGAAAATGAAAACATTGACAAGGTTATGAAACAATTGAATTCTCTGAAAGTATGGCTGTCTGTGGTATTGTTGCTTTGCTTCTCTCTTTCTGGACAAGCCCAGTTCCTACGCACTTCCTACTTTATGGAAGGAAGTAACCAGCGTATGCAACTCAATCCGGCCTTGATGCCGGGACGCGGTTATCTGAATATTCCCGTGATAGGTTCGCTGAATGCTACCGTCAACTCCAGTTCCCTGGGGTATAGGGATATTATGGACATTATTGAAAACAGTGATGACAGCGACTATTTCATGAGCAATGACTTTATGAACCGACTGGATGCTACCAATAACTTGAATGTGAATTTGAGTACCGACATTCTGTCTGCCGGGTGGTATAAAGGGAAGAGCTTCTGGTCAGTCAATGTAGGGTTGCGTAATGATATCGGTGCCGCCATACCGAAAACCATGTTCCAGTTTATGAATAACATGAGCAGCCGGGAGTTTGGTGACAATATTTCTGACTATTTGGGTATTAACGAAACCATTAATGGACAGAAGCTTGAGATAAATTCCTATGCGGAAGTCGGCCTTGGCTTTGCAAGGAATATAACAGACCGGCTGGCTGTAGGCGGTAAGGTGAAGATGCTGTTGGGTATTGGTAACTTAAAGCTGAACATCAACCAGATTCATGTGGAAACTCCTTCTGTCGGTTCTTCAGGAATGACGAGTAAAGCTTCCATTCAAGTGGATGCAACTTTGGAGAACTCGTCAAAGCTGTTGGAGCTTCCCGAGAATGAGAGTGGCGATTATATCGATGAAATCGATTTTGGCAGTTTCGGTTTTGCCGGATATGGTGGGGCTATTGATTTGGGAGTATCTTACAAGTTACTGGATAAATTGACACTTTCTGCTTCAGTTCTTGATTTGGGTTTTATCAAATGGTCTAAATCGAATACCAGTATAGCGCGAGCCAATGCAGAGCAGACTTATGATCTTCTTGACCCGGCCTCGCAGCAGGAGTTCATGAATATTGTGAACAGCGGCGAGATTCTTAACTATGACATGTTGCAGCTCAAGACGGAGGAGGCTTCTGAGAAGAGCCGTACCCGTGGATTGACTTCTACAATGGTTCTTGGCGCTGAATATGCCTTACTGAATGATTGGCTGGTAGTGGGTGCCTTGTATACCGGTCGTTTTGCCAAACCGAAAACTTTGAATGAGCTGACTTTCTCTGCCTGCATCCGTCCGACGAATGCTTTCAATGTAGCTGCCAGCTATTCCGTACTTCAAGGAGCCGGTAAAACCTTCGGTCTGGCACTGAAACTGGGTCCTTTCTTTGCGGGAACAGACTATATGTTCTTTGGCAAGAATACGAAGAATGTCAATGCTTACTTGGGGGTTTCTATTCCTTTGGGAAAACAGAAAACGGCTGAAAATTAATAAAGTGAGTTATCAGTTGTCGCGGGTTATCTTTCTATAAAAGAGGATAATCTGCGATTTTGTTTTTACGAAAACGCAAAAAGCTTTATCTTTGCTGGTAAATACCTATAAACAGTACTCATGAGAATTGCAATAACGTTTCTCTTGTTTTTGGTTTTCAGTAGTTTGCTGCAAGCTTCACCCATACCTTTTTCTCCTATAGTGAGGAACTATTCGGTGTCGGATTATAATGCCGGTATTCAGAATTGGTCTATTGCACAAGATGAAAGAGGGGTGATGTATTTTGGCAATAATAATGGACTGCTGGAATTTGATGGAAGTGCTTGGCGGTTGTATGAATTACCGACAAAAGGAATTGTGCGTGCTATATATATCAGTAAAGATGGAAGAATTTATGTAGGCTCTTACGAAGAATTCGGTTATTTTGTCCGTACTCCTTATAATACCCTTGAATATCATTCGCTAAAAGATGAGGTGAAGGATTTTACTTTTCATAACGATGAAATCTGGAACATTGTTTGCGTTCAAGGAGAAATTGTTTTTCAATCGTTTGGTTCTCTCTTTTTTTATAATGGAAATTCGGTGGAAGGTACTCGGATGAAGAGTCTTCCTCTGAACTTATTTCAGGTTGGAAATACTTTTTATTCTCAAAGAATAAATGGTGGACTTTGTGTCTTTTCTGGCAGGAAAATGGAAGAACTTATTCCCAGAAAGGCATTTGGGAATAGCGATGTCCTGGCTGGGCTTCCTTATGATGATGCGGTTTTAATGCTTACCCGTAATCAGGGAGGTTTTCTCTATCGAGATGGGAGGGTGGAAAAATGGGAAACCGAATGTGATGATGTATTCAGGAAGCATACCATTAATCGTGCGGTGATGACCAAAGACAGTTGCTACGTTGTTGGCACAATATCCGATGGCATATATGCGTTGGATAAAAAGGGAAAGCTGATTTGGAAGGTCAATACGGATAATAAACTACAGAACAATACTGTTTTGAGATTGTATTGTGATGATGACAACAATATATGGACAGCTTTGGATGAAGGTATTGCCTATATACACAACAATTCTTTAATCTATTATTATGAACCTCCATTTCGTAAAATAGGCATGGTATATGATGTTTTGGTAAGGGAAAATGAAGCTTATATTGCTTCTAATCAAGGACTTTATTGGCTTAGGGATGGAAAGACTGAATTAGTTCCGGGTTTGGAAGAACAAGCGTGGTTCGTCGATGAATGGGGAAAACAGATTTTCTGCGGGCACAACAAGGGAACTTTCCTTATATCAGGACTGAAATCAAAGCTGGCATCTGATGTAAAAGGAGGGATGTGTATGGAAAAAATTGAATTGAAGGAACAATCTTTTTTGTTGGAGGGCGCTTATGCGCTTCTGAATTTATATACGGAGACTGCTTCGGGAGAGTATTGCTTTACTCGGTCCTTACGTGGGTTCAGTCACATGATTCGTCATATAGAAGTGGACCATCAAGGGAATATTTGGGCGAAACATTTAAGGAATGGTTTGTATCGCTTTCGGATTGATTCGGATATGAAGCAGGTAAAGGATGTGCGGAAGTATGAGAGTTTGGGAGAAGTGAAAGGTGGGAGTTTTACTTTGTTCAAAATCAATGGTCGGGTAGTTTTTTCTAATGGGGAATATTTCTATACTTACGAAGATATGACTGATTCGATTGTTCCCTATGAAACAATGAATGAACAATTGATGGAATTGAAGGGAATCAAGACTGTGAGTCATGCGAACGGAGATTACTATTGGTTTGTGGGCGACAGGACTGTGTATTTGGTGAAGTGTGCGATAAATACTTTCAATATCGAACTTCGGATTCCATATTCTTTGTTTGACGGTCTGGCTGTGGAAGAACGAGGAAGCGTGGTTTATGACAAGAGAAATAATCATTCCTATCTTTGCTTGAATAATGCTATTGCCCGTATTGAAACAGATAGTTCCTCGTTATATAAATCTCAGACTAGGCGTTCTTTATGGATTTCAGAGATGCAGGTTACTGAGGAATTCAGTGATAAACGGAAAACATTGGTCGTGCAGTCGGGAGTCAAGGTCGAACATGAGTTTAATACAGTGAGTTTTACATTGTGCTATCCGGTTTATAACGATTATACTTATAAAGTAAGATACCGGTTGGAAGGGTATTCTGATCAGTGGATACCCGATGGACGCAATTTGCAGAAAAAGTATGCCCGTCTTCCTTATGGAAGTTATGTTTTTCGGGCGGAGATATATGATACTGGTAGAGTTTTGGCATCGGTAGAGTTTCCCTTTGAGATTTTGTCTCCGTGGTATTTGTCTTATTGGGCTGTGGGAAGCTACATTCTGATAGGGTTGTGCCTGCTGGCCTTGCTGCAATATATTGTTTATCGTTTTGTGAAGAAAAAGAAGGATCGTGTGATTGAGCAGCAGCGTGTAGCCCATCAGGCAGAGCTTGAACGGCAAGAGAAGAAGATTATCGAGTTGGAAAAGGAACAGCTTGAGGCCGATTTGCGTTTTAAAAGCAAAGAATTGTCCAGCGTGGTAATGATGAATATCGCTCATCAGGAGTTTTTGAATTCATTGAAAGAGGAGATACAGAAGCAAAAGTTGTCCGGACAGCATAGTCGTAAGAATTTGGATAAGCTTCTCGCTTTGGTTAACAATAATATAGTGTCTGATGAAGAGAGCTGGATAATGTTTCAAGCTAATTTTGACCGTATACATGAAAATTTCTTCCGGAATCTGAAACTTCAATATACTGATTTGACTTCAGGAGATTTACGCTTTTGTGCATTGCTCCGCTTGAATATGCCGACAAAGGAGATAGCGAAGTTGCTCAACATTTCTACACGTGGGGTTGATGCTGCGAGATACCGGTTACGTAAGAAATTCAATTTGCTTCCGGAAGAAAGTTTGACTGATTTCCTTATAAATTTTAAATGACTGTTTTACAGTAAAATATTAATGGAGGAAGTACTAATATTGTACTTCCTCTTTTGTTTTTTAGTGATGGGTGTACTTTTGTTGTAGTGCGGGATGTGGAGGTTGTCGCATGCTTTTCTTTTATTTGCAGCAAAATAATATTTCTATAAATTAAAAGCATGAAAGACATGAAGCATTTACTTTTCAAGTTACAATCATTTTTAGTCTTGTTGGTGTTTACTGCCGCTAGTGCGTATGCGCAGAAATCTCCGGTCGATATGAATCGTTTCATCGACGATTTAATGAAGAAGATGACCCTGGAAGAGAAAATAGGTCAGTTGAATCTGCCGGTTACCGGTGAGATTACGACCGGTCAGGCTAAAAGTAGTAATGTGGCCAAACGTATTCGTGCCGGTGAAGTGGGCGGGCTTTTCAATCTGAAAGGCGTGGAACGTATCCGCGATGTACAGAAGCAGGCGGTTGAAGAAAGTCGTTTGGGTATTCCTCTCTTATTTGGTATGGATGTTATTCATGGATATGAAACGGTGTTTCCCATTCCTTTGGGATTGTCGTGTACATGGGATATGAAGGCGGTTGAAGAATCGGCACGTATTGCAGCCATTGAGTCCAGCGCCGACGGTATTTGCTGGACATTCAGTCCGATGGTGGATATTTGCCGTGATGCCCGTTGGGGGCGTGTGTCCGAGGGCAACGGTGAAGACCCGTTTCTGGGAGCAGCCATTGCGCAGGCCATGGTACGTGGTTATCAGGGAAAGGATATGAGCCGTAATGATGAAATCATGGCTTGTGTAAAGCATTTTGCCTTGTATGGTGCCGGTGAGGCAGGACGTGACTATAATACAGTAGATATGAGTCATCAGCGCATGTTCAATGAATACATGTTGCCCTATCAGGCGGCGGTTGATGCCGGTGTGGGCAGTGCGATGGCCTCTTTCAATGAGGTCGATGGCATTCCTGCCACTGGAAACAAGTGGTTGATGACGGATATACTGCGTAAGCAGTGGGGATTTGACGGCTTTGTGGTGACAGACTATACTGGAATTGCTGAGATGACCGACCACGGTATGGGCGATACGCAGACTGTTGCCGCCTTGGCACTGAATGCAGGTGTGGATATGGATATGGTGAGCGATGCATTTGTAGGTACGCTCAAGAAGTCATTGACAGAAGGAAAAGTGACAGAAGAAGCAATTAATGCGGCTTGTCGCCGTATTTTGGAAGCTAAGTACAAGTTGGGCTTGTTCGATAATCCTTATAAATACTGTGATGTGAAGCGTGCCAAGAAGCAAATCTTTACCAAAGAGCATCGTGCTGTTGCGCGTAAGATTGCTTCGGAGAGCTTGGTGTTGTTGAAGAACGAGGGTAATGTGCTTCCGCTGGCCAAAAAAGGCACTATTGCTGTGGTAGGTCCGTTGGCAGACAGCCGCAGTAATATGCCGGGTACTTGGAGTGTGGCTGCTGTATTGAAGAATGCAACTTCTTTGGCTGAAGGTTTGAAGGCGGTAGCAGGCGATAAAGCCGAAATATTGACTGCGAAAGGCTGTAATTTGATGAGTGATGCCGAATATGAGAAACGTGCCACTATGTTCGGACGTTCTTTACACCGTGACAATCGTTCGGACAAGGAGTTGCTGGACGAGGCTCTTGCCGTGGCTGCCAAATCGGATGTTATTGTGGCTGCGCTCGGTGAGTCTTCGGAAATGAGTGGAGAGAGCAGTTGCCGCACGAATCTTGAAATGACCGACACCCAACGCATGCTGTTACAAGAATTATTGAAAACAGGAAAACCAGTGGTACTGGTACTGTTTACCGGTCGTCCGCTGGTACTGAACTGGGAGCAGGCAAACGTGCCGGCCATTCTGAATGTATGGTTTGCGGGCAGTGAGGCAGGTTTTGCCATCGGTGATGTACTGTTTGGTGATGTGAATCCGAGTGGGAAGCTGACTACGACTTTCCCGAAGAGCGTGGGACAGATTCCTTTGTTCTACAACCACAAGAACACGGGCCGCCCTCTTGCCGACGGTGCATGGTTCCAGAAATTCCGCAGCAACTATATAGACATAGACAATGAACCGCTTTATCCTTTTGGTTTCGGCTTGAGCTATACCACATTCTCTTATAGCGACGTGTCTTTGGACAAGACTAGCATGACGGATAAGGGCGAACTGACTGCTACCGTGACTGTGACCAATACCGGCAAGAGAGACGGTGCAGAAGTGGTTCAACTTTATATTCGTGACCTTGTGGGAAGTGTAACCCGTCCGGTGAAAGAGTTGAAAGGCTTTGAGAAGATTTTCCTGAAAGCCGGTGAATCTAAAAAAGTATCTTTCAAGATTACTCCCGAATTGCTGAAGTTCTACAACTACAATCTTGATTTTGTATGCGAGTCCGGTGACTTTGAGGTGATGATTGGCAGAAATAGCCAGGACGTAAAGAAAGCAGCGTTCAAGTTACTCTAACTGATTCTCAAGACGGCAATATGCAGCATTCGAGACACTGCGTTGAGATGGCATTGTTGCTGCATATTGTCTGCATTTTCACTGCAAACTATATGCAGCATTCTTGCAGTATTTGCCTGACTTGTGTGGAATAATATAATCTATTGAAAAACATGAAGAAAATATTTTTATTAATATTGTGTCTGTCCACCATGTACCCGGTTGTCAATGCCGGGCGGGTGGTTCAGAGTTTCAATGACGGCTGGTATTATGTTGCGTATAATGACAATCGGTTCCAGAAAGTGCGATGTCATGAGGAAGGTTGGGAACAGGTACATCTGCCACATACCTGGAATACGGATGCCTATTCTACCCGTAACTACCGCAGGGCTTCTTCCTGGTATAAGAAAGAGTTCCGTACGGATGCCGCGCAGATGCGGGATAAGCAGCTTTACCTGAAATTTGATGCTGTCAATTCTCTGGCAGATGTGTACCTCAACGGCGAGCTGCTCACTACCCACAAAGGAGGTTACTCTGCCTTTACCGTAGACATTACGGATAAAGTAAGGACTGATGCCCCGAATCTGCTGATGGTGCACGTCAATAATCAGAACGACCGGATACCTCCTTTGTCCGGCGACTTCACCATCTTTGGCGGCATCTACCGCAATGTGTGGCTCATCAGTGCTGCAAAGCAGCACATCAGCCTTACCGACTATGCCTCTACGGGCATTTATGTCGATTTGCCTTCCGTGAGTGAGGATAGGGCGGAAATCAGTGTGCGTGGGACTTTGGTGAACCGTGATGTGCGGCGTGCGGTGTTGAAGTTGGACGTCGAGGTGCTGGATACCGATGGGAAGACCGTAGCCCAATCTTTGCGCAGCGTCCGGATAGATGCCGACGGGGCGTTCGCCTTCGAGGAGCGGTTACAGTTGGAAAAGCCACAGTTGTGGTCGCCCGATTCCCCTTATCTGTACAGCGTGAAAGTTTCTTTGAAAGATGTGCGTGGCAAGGTGTTGAAAGATGAGACACGTGTCCCTTTGGGGGTCCGCTGGTTCAGCGTGGATGCGCAGGAAGGCTTCAAGTTGAATGGGGAACCCCTGAAACTTATGGGAGCTTGCCGTCATCAGGACCAGATGCCGATGGGCATAGCGCTTTCGGATGAGATGCACCGCAGGGATATGCAGTTGCTGAAAGACATGGGTGTGAACTTTGTCCGTCTGGCACATTACCCGCAGGACGATGCCGTGTTGCGTGCTTGCGACGAACTCGGCATGCTGGTATGGGAGGAGATTCCGGTAGTAGATTTGATAGCTTTGGGTGACGAGTTCCGCGCGAATGCCACAAGCGCCTTGCGCGAAATGATTCGCCAGCATTACAACCATCCGTCCGTCATTATGTGGGGGTATATGAACGAGGCTGTCATCCAGCTGCAGTATCGGGTGAAGAAACAACGGCTCAACGGTTTCTACGAGAATACCTTGGCGCTTGCCCGGCATCTGGAGGAAACTCTGAAGAGGGAAGACCCCTACCGTCTGAGTACGATGGCCTACCACGGCAATCAGATTTACAATAAAATCGGTCTCAGCAATATCACCGACATTTCCGGTTGGAACCTTTATCAGGGCTGGTATGAGAACGACTTCAAGTCTTTCGACCGCTTTGTGGACGAAGAGCATCGTAAATACCCGCACCGTCCGTTAATAATCAGTGAGTTCGGTGCCGGTTCCGACCCGCGCTTGCAGTCGCTCGAGCCGCAGATATTCGATTTCTCCATGCAATGGCAGCAGTTGTACCTCGAATACTATCTGCCCGCTATCATGAGGCGGCCGTTCATAGTCGGCGCCACAGAGTGGAATTTCATTGATTTCAGTTCTGCCAATCGCCAGGAGGCTACGCCACACATTAATAATAAAGGGCTGATGTACAATGATCGCCGGCCTAAAGATGTGTTTTATTATTTTCAGGCATTTTTGCGTAAGGATATTCCGGTGCTGCACATTGCTGTGGATGACTGGAAGCATCGGACTGTGGTTTCGGACGGCGAAGCAGTGGAACATCCGGTGAAAGTGTATTCCAATCTGGATAAGGTAGAGCTGTCTGTCAATGGGAAAAAACTCTCTGTACAAGACATTGAGAATTGCCATGCTGGGTGGCGGGTACCTCTTGTTGTGGGAAGAAACACGCTTGTAGCATCCGGCATCTATCAAGGGAAGAAGGTGGAGCAGGTTTCGGACATTTTTGTGAAGATGCAGCCTCGCTATATCGCGGCAGCCGGCTCCGGACAGCTGGAACTTGCAGTGAACGTGGGCAGCAACTGTTTCTTTACGGATGACAAGAGTGATCTTTGCTGGCTTCCCGACCAAGCTTATACTCCTGGGAGTTGGGGCTACATAGGTGGAGAGATTTTCCGCCGTTCTCCGGGACGTATCGGAACCACTGCCGAAGTGAAAGACACCCGTAACGTTCCTTTGCTCCAGACCAAACGCAAGGGCATCAAAGCCTATCGCTTCGACTTGCCCGACGGCGACTATGAAGTGGAACTTCTTTTTGCTGACCTGAACGCACGTTCCGAACGGGTGACTTACGATTTGGGAGCTGTCGCTACCCTAGACAATGCCGATTTCCGCGGCAGTGTCTTCAATGTTTCTGTCAACGGTCGGCCTTGGTTGAGCCATTTCTCTCCGGCGATAGAAGTAGGCGGGAACCGTTGCATATCCAAGAAATTGCGTATTGCCGTAACCGGTGGAAACCTTACAGTGGACTTTGAGGCGGTGAAGGGAATGACGTTCTTGAATGGGATAAAGATATTCAGGATTCATTGACCTTCTATTTGCAAGGATGTTGTATTAACCGATAAATTGAGTGAAACATGAAACACAAACTTCTCACCGGGTCCCTCTCCTTCACAGTAGGGATGGGATTCAGCGCTTTGCCTGCCGTCGCGCAGCAATCTCCGGCTTCCACTGAGGTCAAGCCCAATGTAATCATTATCAACGTTGATGACTTGGGCTATGGCGACATTGGTTGTTACGGTGCCACCAAGGTCAAGACTCCCAATATAGACCGTCTGGCATCGCAGGGCCGTAGCTTTACGGACGCTCATTCATCCTCGGCTGTTTCCACGCCTTCACGTTATG
>ERZ1673697.3080-NODE-3080-length-12946-cov-4.439066_pt1 | contig 12946 bp, 10 predicted proteins | sample MGYA00580227_ERZ1673697 | MGnify/ENA primary metagenome ERZ1673697 (study PRJEB41218, sample SAMN15661759) | gut metagenome | host: Homo sapiens | place: Canada: London | collected 2015-08-20/2019-03-30 | study: EMG produced TPA metagenomics assembly of...
CCTGAATTTCTTTATCATTTCCGGTCTTTGCCCGCAAGCCCTCCACATAATACGGGTTTGGTAAAAAACGGACATCAAATACCAGATCCGAATCAACCGGTATTCCATATTTAAATCCAAATGACAAAATTGTGATAAACAGATTCTTATAGTCCTGATTCTGTATAAATATTTTGTCCAACTCCGCTTTTAACTCTCTCGTCAAAAGCTGGCTTGTATCTATAATATAATCTGCGCGCTCCTTTAAAAACGCCAGACGCTTTCTTTCCTCTTCAATTCCCTTGTCCACGCGCTCGCCGCCCGCTAAAGGATGATTTCTTCTCGTTTCCTTATATCGTTTTACCAGAACAGAATCTTCGGCATCCAAAAACAGGATCTCGTATTCAACCCCATTATCCTTCATGTGGTCTAATACACCATGCAGCTCATCAAATGACTGTCCGCTTCTGATATCGATGCCGACTGCAACTTTCTGCAGTTCTGCGCTCTGTAATGTTGTAAGTTCCACAAACTTTTCCAGCAATGGGATCGGTAGATTATCCACGCAATAAAACCCAATATCTTCCATCATTTTTATCGCTGTACTTTTTCCTGCTCCTGACATTCCTGTTAAAATTACGAACTTCATCTTTTTTCTCCATTTCAAAACGCTTTGCGCGCATCCAAATCCTGTTTAAAATTCACCGATCATCTTAACTTCCGGCTCTAATCTGACACCAAACTTTTCTTCTACAATATCCGCTACATTCTGCATCAGGGTTCTTACATCTGCCGCTGTTGCATTTCCGCGGTTGATGACAAATCCACAGTGTTTTTCCGACACCTGCGCTTCTCCCACCAGATAACCTCTTAATCCTGCATCCATGATCAGTTTTCCTGCAAAATATCCTTCCGGTCTTTTAAATGTACTTCCCGCACTCGGATATTCAAGCGGCTGTTTTTCCACTCTCTGCTTCTTTAACTCCTCCATGCGGGCACGGATTGCTGTCTCTTCCCCGTGTTTCAGTTTGATCTTAGCTCCCGTTACAATGTAGCCTTTTTTTAAAATACAGCTTGTCCGGTAACCCAGTTCAAGCTCTTCTGCAGAAAGAATCTTCTCATTTCCTTCCTGATCTAAGACGGTCACGGCGGTTAAAATATCTTTCATCTCACCACCGTAAGCGCCCGCATTCATGACAACTGCACCACCGATGCTGCCCGGGATACCGGCAGCGAATTCCATACCGGTCAGTCCGTGCTCCGCAGCACGGTTTGCTGTCTTTGACAGCAGCTTTCCCGCACCCACGGTGATACAGTCGTCCTCCACACAAATCTCATCTTCTTTTGACAGCATCTCGATCACAAGTCCCCGGATCCCGCGGTCGCCCACTAAAAGATTGCTCCCGTTTCCGATGACCTGATACGGGACATCATACTTCCTGCACAGACGGATGACCGACGCAAGCTCTGTTCCCTTTGGCTGCACTAAAATATCTGCCGGGCCGCCCACACGGAATGTCGTATGTTTTTTCATCGGTTCGTCCGTAAAAATTCTGTTTTCTGCTGTGACTGCTTTAAGTTCTGTCAAAAACTGCTGATTCATGCTTTCCTCAATTCTGTGGTCTTACGCTTCTTTTAAGAATGCGACATAACCGTTATATGCTTCATATAAGTCTACTTTGCTGATGAGTTCCCACGGAGCATGCATGTTTAACACTGCAACACCGCTGTCGATAACACTCATTCCATAGTTTGCCAGAATGTATGCGATGGTTCCACCGCCACCCTGATCTACTTTTCCGAGCTCTGCTGTCTGGAATGACACATTGTTGTTATCCATGATATTTCTTAAATATCCGACATACTCTGCATTGGCATCGTTAGAGCCGGATTTTCCTCTCGCTCCGGTGTATTTGTTAAATACAAGTCCTCTTCCAAAATATGCTGCATTGCGTTTTGTCATAACAGACGGATAATTCGGATCAAATGCAGCGGATACATCCGATGAAAGTACTTTGGAGTTTTTCAGGGCACGTCTTAATTTTAATTCCGAATAATCTTCTGCTGCATTCATGACCTCTGCAACGGTATTTTCGAAGAAACGTGACTGCATGCCGCTTGCCCCGACACTGCCGATTTCCTCTTTGTCTACAAGCAGGCAGACACTCGTGATCTCCGGTTTTTCCATTGCAAGCATTGCCATAAAGGAAGGGTATGCACATACTCTGTCATCATGTCCATATCCCATGATGATGCTGCGGTCAAAACCGTAATCTCTTGCCTCTCCTGCCGGAACGACCTCGATCTCTGCAGATAAGAAATCTTCTTCCTCTATATCATATTCTTTTGCAAGGATCTTCATGATATTTGCTTTTACTTTTTCTTTTGCAGCCTCTTTGTCATCGCCCGCTTCCTCTGCCGGAATACTTCCGATGATCAGATCAAGGTTCTCTCCCTCGATCACCTTCGCTGCCTTTTTCTCAAGCTGCTCTCCGGATAAATGGATCAAAAGATCGCTGACGCCAAATACCGGATCGCCCGGTTTGTCTCCGACATTGACTTTTACAACGGTACCGTCTTTTTTGGCGATCACACCGTGCAGTGCAAGTGGAAGTGTCACCCACTGGTATTTCTTGATTCCACCATAATAATGGGTGTCTAACATTGCGAAATCGGTATCCTCATATAACGGATCCTGTTTTAAATCCATACGCGGGGAATCGATATGTGCGCCAAGGATGTTCATTCCAGCCTCTAAGCCTTTCTTTCCGATCACGAACATGGCAATTCCTTTTCCCATGTTATTCGCATACACACGGTCGCCTGCTTTTAATTTTGTTCCTTTTTCTAATACTTCATCCAGATTTACAAAACCTGCTTTCTCGGCTCTTTTTGCAAATTCTGTGGTACATTCACGCTCTGTTTTGCACTCAGAAATAAATTTTCTGTAATCCTCTGCAAACTGAAATACCTCTTCTCTTTTTTTGCCTTCCGGGTATTTCTCCCATGCGTTTTTTCTTTCCATGACTGATATTGCCTCCATTTATGCTATTCTTTTGACTCCGGGCTTTTACTCATCATCGTCCGAAGATTTTTTTGTGAGATTTTCCTGCACACGGCGGTAAAGCTCCTGTGCTGCATTGTATCCCATCTTTTTCTGTCTGTGGTTGACAGCCGCCGCCTCACAGATGACGGCAAGGTTACGTCCCGGACGGATCGGGAGTGAGTGACATACTACCTTGTTGCCAAGAAACTCTGTATATTCTTCCTCTAATCCAAGACGGTCGTACTCATTTTCTTTCTTCCAGTCCTCTAACTTGATCACAAGGTCGATCTGCTGTTTTTCCTTGACACACTCTACACCAAACAGTGTTTTCACATCGATGATCCCGATACCGCGAAGTTCGATAAAGTAACGTGTGATATCCGGTGACGTTCCGATGAGTGTATGCTCATTGATCTTGCGGATTTCCACCACATCATCCGTTACAAGACGATGTCCTCGTTTGATCAGTTCGAGTGCAGCCTCACTTTTTCCGATACCACTCTCACCCATGATCAGAAGTCCTTCGCCGTAGACATCTACTAAAACGCCATGGATCGTAATACACGGTGCAAGCTGTTCATTCAGACAATAAATAAGCTCTGCCATGAATTCGGAAGTACTGCGTTTTGTGCCAAGCACCGGAATATTTTTCTCCTCTGCAATTTTCAGGAAAGAATCATCCGGCCGCAGATCCCTGCAGAAAATAACACACGGAATATCATATCCCATAAATTCACTGTAAATCTTTTCACGTTTTTCCTCGTCTAACTGCTGCAGATATGTGTACTCTACCGTACCGATGATCTGAACCCTCGACTGTTCAAAGTGTTTAAAATAACCACTGAGCTGTAACGCCGGTCTGTTTACATCACTGATCATAATGCGATGTCCCTTTAATTCCATATCCGGCAGAAAATTACATAAATCCATGATCTGCGCGATCTTTGCTACTCCAACACCTTCCATATCCTTTGTCCTCTCCTAAACATATTTTTCGTAACGATTCTGACGACATTTTACCATAGATACCGGAATTCTTCAACTTGAATACCCGTGTTTATCTTCCCGGAAAAAAGAATAAACTGCCCGTGCCGCCTGCTCATTCATCGACTCTGTCTTTGCGAGTTCTTCCTCCGAAGCCTCACGGATCGCCCCAAGTGACTGGAACCGGCGCATTAAGGCTTTTCTTCGTGCCGGACCGATGCCCGGAATATCGTCAAGTACGGAATGTACCTGTTCTTTGCTTCTTAAAGATCTGTGATACTCGATGGCAAAACGGTGCGCTTCATCCTGGATCCTCGTGATCAGTTTAAAGCCCTCGCTTGTCCGGTCGATCGGTATCTCTTTATTCTGATAGTATAACCCTCTGGTGCGGTGATTATCATCCTTTACCATACCGCAGACCGGAATATTTATTTTCAGTTCATCAAGCACTTTTAATGCAATGTTTACCTGTCCGCGGCCGCCATCCATCATGATCAGATCCGGAAATCTTGTGAAACTTCCATATTCCTCTGACATTTCCCGTTCTGCAAGTTCTTTTTTCTCCTGCATACCGTGCGTAAAACGTCTGGTCAAAACCTCATGCATGGATGCGTAATCGTCCGGCCCTGTGATGGTTTTTAATTTGAATTTACGATAATCACTGCGTTTTGGTTTTCCCTTTTCGTAGACGATCATGGATCCTACCGTCTCAAAACCGTTGATGTTGGAAATATCAAATGCCTCCACGCGGGAAAGTCCCTCCATCCCCAGAAGATGCTCGATCTCTTTCATCGCGCCGATGGTTCTTCCCTCCTCGCGTTTGATCTTCTCGCGATCCTGGGAAAGTACAAGCTCTGCATTTTTCTGCGCCAGCTCTACCAATTTTTCCTTCATACCTTTTTGCGGAACACGGATATAAACCCTGGCTCCTCTTTTTTCGGTTAACCACTCGGCTAAGACCTCGTGATCCTCGATCTCCTCCGGCAGCATGATCTCCCTTGGAATAAACGGCGTTCCCGAATAAAACTGTTTTAAAAAAGTTGTTAAAATCTGGCTTTTGGTATCCTCTGTCCCGACCCTGACATAAAAATGATCCCTGCCGATCAGCTTTCCGTCACGGATGAAAAATACCTGCACCACGGCATCCCTGTCATCCGATGCAAGCGCGATGATGTCTTTATCCTCACCGTCGGTATGCGTGATCTTCTGTTTCTGCGCGATCTGGCGCACACTGCCTAAAAGTTCCCGGTATTCGATTGCCTTTTCAAATTCCAGATTTTCGGATGCCTCGTTCATTTTTTCTTCTAAGGATTTTAAGATCGGTGCATAGTTTCCATTTAAAAATTCGACGGCAGCATCGATTCTTTCCCGGTATTCTTCCCTGCTGATATAACCCTGACAGGGTGCCTGGCACTGATGGATATGGTAATTTAAACACGGGCGCTCTTTGCCGGTATCTCTCGGCAGTACACGGTTACAGGTACGAAGCTGGTAAAGCTTATTGATCAGCTCGATCGTATCTTTTACTGCCCCCGCACTGGTGTATGGCCCAAAATATCTCGATTTGTCTTTTTTCTGCTGACGTGAAAAGAGTACCCGTGGGAAATCCTCACCGACCGTCACACGGATATAGGGATAAGTCTTGTCATCGCGCAGCATGGTATTGTATTTTGGACAATGTTCCTTGATCAGGTTGCACTCCAACACAAGCGCCTCTAATTCCGAGTCCGTAATAATATACTCGAAACGTGCGATCTGTTTTACCATCTGTGCCTTTTTGATGCCCTCATCATGACTCGGCTGGAAATACTGGTGTACTCTCTTTCGTAAACTGACAGCCTTACCGATATAGATGATCGCATCGTGGCTGTCATGCATAATATAAACTCCCGGCTGATCCGGGAGTTTTTTTAATTCTTCTGCGATATGAAACATGAAACCTCATTCCTGCTCTGATCGTTCTGTTTATACTTATTCTGCTGATATTTATCTTATTTTTCAGCTTTTATTTCTGATACTTCTGCAGCGAAGCCTCTGCTGCGTTATTTCTGGTGTTCCTCATGTGCTGCTGTCTGATCGTCTACGACCTGATCAATAAAACTGCCCTTTTCCAAGGATACAGTATTCTGATCTTCCGCTGCACGTAAAGTTTCTGCTTCTGCCTGCTTTTTTATTTCTGTCTGTCCTTCCGTTTTTGCATGTTCTTCTGTTTTCGCCTGCTCTAACGCATTTTTAGCATCCTCTGCCTGTTCGAAGAATGTTTTTTTCTCCTCTTCTTCCGGCTCCGGGATTCCTTTTAACTCGCGGAAAATCTTCATGAATTCTTTTCCGGTGATCGTCTCATGCTCGTAGAGATATTCTGAGATCTTGTCGAGAACCTCCCTGTTTTCCTCAAGCATGTGGTATGCTTCATCGTAGCTGTTGTTGATGATGGAAAGTACTTCCTGATCGATCTGTGCTGCAGTCTCCTCACCACAGATCAGTCCTGCACGGTTGTCTAAGTACTGGTTCTCAACCGTTGCCAGACACATCATACCAAATTTATCGGACATACCGTACTGTGTGACCATCGCTCTCGCGATCGAAGTCGCACTCTCGATATCGTTGGCTGCACCGCTCGTCGCAGAACCAAATACCAGCATCTCTGCCGCACGGCCTGCCATGTAGGTTGTGATCTTTGCAAGCAGTTCATCCTTGGTCTGCAGGTATTTTTCTTCTTCCGGTGTCTGTAATGTATATCCAAGTGCGCCCATGGTACGCGGTACGATTGTGATCTTCTGTACCGGCTCGGTATTTTTCTGCAGTGCAGTTACCATTGCATGACCGACTTCGTGATAAGATACGATCTTGCGCTCCTTATCGCTCATGATGCGGTCTTTCTTCTCTTTTCCACCGACCGCAACAAGCTCAAATGCATCAAACAGATCGGACTGGTTTACAAACTTTCTGCCATTTTTTACTGCGTTGATGGCAGCCTCATTGATCATATTGGCAAGATCGGAACCTACAAGTCCTGCCGTTGCAAGCGCAAGTGCATCAAGGTCTACGGTCTCATCCATCATGACATCTTTGGAATGAACCTTTAATGTCTCTAAACGTCCCTTTAAGTCCGGTTTATCGACAATGATACGACGGTCAAAACGTCCCGGACGGAGTAACGCTTTATCAAGTACCTCCGGACGGTTGGTCGCTGCTAAGATCAGAAGTCCCTTGGATGTATCAAATCCATCCATCTCTGCCAGTAACTGGTTTAACGTCTGCTCACGCTCGTCATTGCCGCCGTAACGGGTATCACGGCTCTTACCGATCGCATCGATCTCATCGATAAAGATGATACATGGTGCCTGTTTCTGTGCTTCTTTAAACAGGTCACGCACACGGGATGCTCCGACACCGACAAACATCTCCACAAAATCAGAACCTGCCAGTGAGAAGAACGGAACCTTCGCCTCACCTGCAACTGCTTTTGCAAGCAATGTCTTACCGGTACCAGGAGGTCCGACTAAAAGTGCACCTTTCGGCAGTTTTGCACCGATCTCGGAATATTTCTTCGGGTTATGCAGGAAATCAACAACCTCCTGTAAGGATTCTTTTGCCTCGTCCTGTCCGGCTACATCCTTAAATGTAACACCCGTCTGTTTTTCCACGTAAACTTTCGCATTGCTCTTGCCAACACCCATGGCACCGCCGCCCATACGCTTCATCAAAAATCCGAGCAGTACCCAGATCAGTACTAACGGGATCAGATAACTTAAAATACTGTAAATCCAGGTGGAAGTGTTGTCCGGGATTACTCCGTAAATTTCTACGCCTTTTTCTTTTAAAAGCGGAATCAGATCCTCATCCGCCACGCGTCCGCAGTAATAGGTCGGCTGGTACGGACTCTTGTCCTTTGTCACTGGTGTGATGTCGATCTCATACGATCCGATCTCTACGGATTTGACTTCACCTGCTTCCACTTTTTCCAGAAATTGCGAATAGGAAATCTCCTGGGTGCTCATCTGTGAAAAGCGGTTCGACACCATGCTCATGATAAATAACACGATGAGAGAAACCAGAACAAATGCCATGATAAGCTGTCCATTGTGATTATCCCTGCCGCCGTTGCCGCCGTTATTTCCATTGCCACCGCCGCCATTACCGCCGTTATTATTATAATTATTATTTCCATTATTGTAATTATTTGGTCCCTGGTTATCCATAATCTATCCTTTCCAAACATCTGCAGTATCTGCTGCATCTGGATTTTATCTGATATTCGTCAATATCTTCTTTATTATATTGAAAACAACACGCAAAAGCAATACACAGTTCATGAACTTTTGATGTGTTTTCTAAATTATTTCTAAATTCACTTTTATCTTTTTTAAGTTTTTCTGGATTTTGCGTAAACTTAGTTGTATACTATATGGGTTATAAAATACGTGAAATATTTTTTAAATTTACTATAATTATGAGGAGGAAAAACCTATGCCTGTAAAATATGTCTTTGTCACCGGCGGTGTCGTTTCCGGTCTTGGTAAAGGTATCACGGCTGCTTCTCTTGGAAGATTATTAAAAGCCCGTGGATACAAAGTGACCATGCAGAAATTCGATCCGTATATCAATATCGATCCCGGAACCATGAACCCGATCCAGCATGGTGAAGTATTCGTTACCGATGACGGTGCAGAAACAGACCTGGACTTAGGACATTATGAACGTTTTATCGATGAAAGCCTAACAAAAAATTCCAATGTGACCACCGGTAAGGTTTACTGGTCTGTGCTCCAGAAAGAGCGCCGCGGCGATTTCGGCGGAGGAACTGTTCAGGTGATCCCGCACATCACCAATGAGATCAAGAGCCGGTTTTACCGCAATTTCACTTCCGATGAGACACATATCGCTATCATCGAAGTCGGTGGTACCGTCGGAGATATCGAGAGCCAGCCGTTCTTAGAGGCGATCCGTCAGTTCCAGCATGAAGTCGGACACGAAAACGCGATCCTGATCCATGTCACACTGATCCCTTATATTAAGGCTTCCGGTGAGCTTAAGACAAAACCGACACAGGCAAGTGTAAAAGAACTTCAGGGAATGGGTATCCAGCCGGATATTATCGTCTGCCGTTCCGAACATGAACTCGACCAGAGTTTAAAAGACAAGATTGCCCTGTTCTGTAACGTACCAAACGGCAACGTACTCCAGAACCTTGACGTTGAGTATCTTTACGAGGCACCTCTTGCCATGGAAAAGGAAAATCTTGCCAAGGTTGCATGTAAGGCCCTGCATTTAGATTGCCCGGAACCGAATTTAAAAGACTGGGAAGCAATGGTAGATTCTCTCCGCCACCCGAACAAAGAAGTAAAAATTGCTTTGGTCGGAAAATATATTGCACTGCATGATGCATACATCTCTGTTGTGGAGGCATTAAAACACGGCGGAATTGCTGAGCGTGCTACCGTCGATCTCCACTGGATCGATTCTGAGACATTAAATGATGACAATGCAAAAGAACTGCTCGGCGATATGGCAGGTATCATTGTTCCGGGAGGATTTGGTTCCCGCGGTGTCGAGGGTATGATCTCCGCAGCAAAATACGCAAGAGAAAACAACGTTCCATACCTTGGTCTCTGCCTTGGTATGCAGGTAGCCATCATTGAATTTGCAAGACATGTCTGCGGATTCCATGATGCACACAGTGTGGAGCTTGACCCGAACACCACACATCCTGTCATCGCACTGATGCCGGATCAGAATGGTGTGGAGGATATCGGCGGTACCTTAAGACTTGGCTCTTACCCATGTGTGCTAGATCCAACCTCTAAAGCCCGCGAGCTTTACGGTTCTGAAGAGATCCATGAGAGACACCGTCACCGTTACGAAGTCAACAATGATTTCCGTGCAGCACTTACCGAGGGCGGCATGAAACTCTGCGGTACCTCCCCGGATGGAAGAATCGTTGAGATGATTGAAATTCCGGATCACCCGTGGTTCCTTGCAACACAGGCTCATCCGGAATTCAAATCCAGACCGAACCGTCCACATCCGTTATTCAAAGGTTTTGTGGAAGCTGCTGTAAAGAACAGCATGAAATAAATTTTAAACGCAAAAAGCTGACTTGCCGGTTTGCCCGGCAGTCAGCTTTTTTCATAATAATAAAATGTTCGTAGAACGTGCATTCTGTTATTTATTTTCCAAAGTAAGCATCCACTCCATCGGCGATTCCCGATGCGATCTTCTGCTGATAATCGTCAGTCGCCATTTTAAGATCCTCATCCGCATTGGTCATGTACCCCATCTCAACGATCGTGACCGGAACCTGACACCAGTTGATACCGCTCATCGTATCTGTCTCCCAGACACCCTCACTTTTTGCACCGGTTGCCGCACACAGGGAACCTATGATGCAGTCGGAAAGTTTTCTTGAGTTCTGATAAATATTGGAGCAGTACGGGTTTGCTGCGGTCGGACAGATCGTCATCGCTCCGTTTGCCGCAGAGTTGGTACTTCCATTTGCATGAATGCGGATAAATGCTGCCGCATGATTATTATTGGCAACTGCCGCACGCTCGGAATTGCTGATATTGACATCATTGGTCGTCCGGATCATCAACACCTGATAGCCGCGCGCCGTAAGTTCCTGCTGCAGCTTTAAAGATACCTGAAGTGTCAGTTCGTATTCCGCAAGCCCGCTCGCCACACCTGTTGTACCGGAAGCAACTTTCGCTTTTGTCTCAGATGCGCCTGGCCCGATCGGCTCTTTTTCGTTATTTCCTTTTGCCTGATGTCCGGCGTCGATCACAACCAGATTACCGGAAATGTTTGTCTGGGCTGTATCTGTCTGCGTGTTTTCCATCTCAGCAGACTGCTCTGTGCCAGTCTGGGGATTTCCAGCCTCAGCAGACTGCTCTGTGTCCGCAGTCTGTGATGATGCACTCTCCTGCTCCGAATCTGCTTCTCCCTTAATCACCTCTGTTGTAATGATTTCTTCTGTTTCCCGGGTCTCCGTTGGTGCCAGTTCTGCCGGCTCTGTTTCTTCCGTCTGCTCTGTTTCCTGTGTTTTTGTCTGTGCAGTTTCTGTCGCTTCTGTCATGATCTGCTCCGACTCTGCCTCCGTCTGTTCTTGTGTTTCTGTGACATTTTTCCCTTCAGCAGACACCTGGGCAGATCCGTTTTCATCCGCTTTGCTGCCACATCCCGTCATAAAAGACGCCCCCGCCAGTATCGTACATAACAATAACACCAGTAATCTTTTCTTCTTTTTTATATTGCCAAAACTCATATATTTCTCCATTCTTTTTGCTTATTATCTGTCTTCAATATTACATCTGATGCCTTACCACCGCATACTCATCATCCAGCTGGTAGTACGGACACTCTTTATAATGTCCCTGCATCAGGCGCGCAGCATCATCCTCGTCCATATCCACTTCGCAGTAATATTCCTCATCATCTTCATCGTATACATTGTATACACAACTGTCACAGCTCGCCATAACATCCTCCAATTCTTATTGCCGTATTTTCCATATCCTGTCTGCTGCTTATCTTTCACTTCCGACTCTTCCGCAGAACATTATCTCCATGTTGAGATCACTTCGTCATAAAGCTGTTCTAAAAATTCTTTCAAAAGTGTGCGCTGGGTATCCCAGTATTTCTCAGTGATCTCGTCTCCGTCCGGTGTGTTTTCCGTCACATCCATAACTGCATCTAAGATCTCCGGGTTCAGATCATCCATCGCCTCCTGCACGGCAGCCTCAAAATCACAATACGCCTCACTGGTCAGGTATAGGATGAAATTCTCGCGGTTTAAATTTCTTGCCTCATAACTTCCGGTAAAAATATCATTTCCCACCGATGCGATCTGTTCGAACTCTTCCTTTACCGTTGTATAGTCAACCGGGCAGTAACTCTCCGTAAAAAATTTATCAAACACTTCTTTGTCAATCTTTTGTTCCATGCTGTTATCGTCTCCTTGCATTTTTTGCGTTCCCATGTTATTTTAGCATAGAAACCGTTCACAGAAAAGACCGCATATCTGCGGTAATCATGGGCAACCCACTACACGGGCAAACCGTTTACCATAATATAGAAGAAACGAGGTTTATTATGACTGAATATCAAAATCTTCCAAACGATCCTGCTATGCTTTTAAGTTTCGTCAATACACAGCTCCGCGACAATTATCCGTCTTTTTCTGAGTTTGTTGCCGCATTTCATGCAGATGCCGATGCGATCACTGAAAAATTAAAAATGATCGATTACGAATATGACGAAACCCAAAATCAGTTTGTATAACATTTATTCCGGTACTTCATCATTCAGATATTTTCTGACACGCTTCCAATTCGGATAAAACTGTGTCATATAGCCCCAGAACACGGCATTATGACCCGGTTCTAAAATATGTGTCAGCTCATGCACGACCACATACTCCAGACACTCCGGCGGCTTTTTCGCCAGTGCGAGATTGATATTGATGTGGTGTGTCCTCACATTGCAGGAACCCCAGCGTGTTTTCATCTGGCGTATCGTAACACCGGATGCCTTTACGCCCATGACGGGTTCCCATTTTGCAATCAATTTTTCCACGTCTCTTTTCAAAAGCAGTTTCTGCTGTTTTAATTCCGCTTCGCTTAATTGTCTTACTTCCCTGCGTCCCTCTTTCGCACGCAGATATTTTTCCCTGTAAACCCGGATCCAGTCGATCCGCTCCTTTGCAAAACGGTAAATCCGCTCGTCGCTCATCTGATGCGGCGCCGAAATGCGCACACTGCCATCCTCTTTACTGATACGCAGATACATATTTTTCATGCGTTTTTTCGTCACAATGATCGGGATTTCTTCTATCGTGAAACTGTATGTTTTTTCTCTCATATCCGGCCTTTCTGATAATTTTCTGAATTTTAATATGATGATGTTGGTGGCAAATAGTGCATTCACAACATAACGACT
>ERZ1673697.3082-NODE-3082-length-12932-cov-4.203308_pt1 | contig 12932 bp, 21 predicted proteins | sample MGYA00580227_ERZ1673697 | MGnify/ENA primary metagenome ERZ1673697 (study PRJEB41218, sample SAMN15661759) | gut metagenome | host: Homo sapiens | place: Canada: London | collected 2015-08-20/2019-03-30 | study: EMG produced TPA metagenomics assembly of...
GTCCCGGACAGTTATATGGCCAACAAAGGGCAGAAAGAGCGTATCTGCAAACTGCGTTCCTATCATCGTGCGATTACTTTTTCAAAAGCAGTATATGATGATACGCAGCTTCATTTCTAAGAATAAAATAACACACGTATGAAAGGTGGATTATATGAACTCAGCACAGAAAGATACAACCATGTTAATTTTGGAATTCGTTGGTATAGACAGTTTCGACTGTCCTACATACAAAGACCAGTTCGGACGTTTATGGAAGGACACCCACTTAGGAGATTATGATACTCCCGATCTTTGTTCCGTAAGTCCTAATGAACCTGATGGAGAACCGGCGTCCCCCATTGAACAGGCATATACTTTCAATCCTGCCCCCTATCGCAGAGATGAACATGAATTCCAATATATGATGTTGGGCAGGCTGCGATCAGATTGTGAATATTATCTCGGATATGGAAATCGTAGTCCACGAATACTTTCCGATGATCCACAAGGTCACATAGACCGTATGAAAGAACTATGGCGTGAATTCCCTGCTCACAAAAAACCCCAATGGCTGACATGGAATCAGATTTTGGAATACGAAAAGGAAATATGTAAAAAAGATCAGAAAACGGAGGCAAGATAATGGATAAAAGAATGCAAAGCATCATGAACGATTTTGAAAATAATAAACTAGGGATTGACTCCACATTTCAGTTTCACTGTACACAATGCGGGGCATGCTGCACAAATCGCGAAGATATTATTTTGACGCCGCAAGACTTGTTCCGCATTGCCAAAAAGAAGAACATCTCAACAAAAGATGTTTTTCTCCGCTATTGTGAAGGGTATATTGGTCCTTTCTCAAGATTTCCTATTGTCGTATTAAAAGCAATTGGAAATATGAAAAAATGCCCTTTTTTGAAAAACCGCAAGTGTTCCATTCATGATGTGAAACCTAATATCTGTGCAATATTCCCACTCGGCCGAGCTGTACAAGGGAAAAATATTGCAGTCCGCAATGTTTTGTCCGGGCCTCTTATCGAATACTTTTTTTCAGATCCGGGATGTGGAAATAACAGTGAAACACATACGGTCCGGGAATGGCTCGACAGTTTTGGAATGAAACCAGACGACAGTTTCTTTGCTGAATGGTCGCATCTACAGTTAGAACTTTCCATGAAATTGACAGAAGCTGAAAAACAGGTCAACAAAAAATCCATGTCCCAGTTATGGCAGTTGGTTCGTATATATCTGTATTTTAAATATGATACAGATCAGGAGTTCTATCCGCAATTTCAAGAGAATAAGCAGTACTTATTAACTCTGATGCGGACGATGCCAGAAGTTAAGTAAGAATATGAAACCATAGCGGGAGATAAAAATAATGGATCAAAGAATACAAATTATCATAGAGGCTGAGATTGACGAAGAAAGTCTTGCGGAAAAATCCAAGGATAACTTACCGATTACGCCAGAAGACGTCTTACAGGCAATCATATTACAGGATTCAGACAGAATTGATGGCTTTGAAGTAACCACTTCTCTGCCCGGATTCGACTGTGCATTTGACTTTTTCCTATGTAATGGCAAAATTACGAGCAAAAAATTAATCTGAAACACCATATCATATAGTAAATGCTGGTTTTGAATAGATTGATTTTATTGTGGAAATAAGATAAGATAAAGGTAGCAATAATTAGGAAGGAGATAAGCAGATGGAAAACTATGCAGAAGTGTTTGAAAAACTGATTCCAGGACTTTTAAATATTTTTCATGATTCTATCAACAGCATTATCTTATATGGCTCTGTTGCGAGAGGAACTCAAACCTCCGAATCAGATGTCGATATCGCTGTCATTGTAAATGGATATACTAAAGCCATGCACGATGCCATGACGGATTTCGTTGTTGACTTAGAATTGGAATACAATAAAGTTCTTTCTGTTCTTCTGATTGATTATGATAAATTCAAAGAATGGGAAAATATAATGCCTTTCTATAAAAACGTAAAGAAAGAAGGTATCCAGTTATGGCCGGCAGCGTAAAAGATTTATCCAAGTATCGTTTTGAACGCTGCTCTGAAGAATTAGAAAATTCTAAAATATTATTGGATTCAAGAAAATTCAAATTATCGCTTAACCGCTCGTATTACTCTATTTTTCATGCTATGCGGGCAGTAAATGTTCTAGATGATTTTGACAGCAGCAAACATAGCGGTGTCATTGCACACTTTAACCAGTTTCATGTAAAAGAAGGGCATTTTCCAAAAGAAGCCTCCAAAATTATCAGGACTGCTTCTGAAATGCGTGAACATGCAGATTATGAAGACTTCTTCGTAGCCTCCAAACGGGATGCTGAAGAGCAGTTTCTCAAAGCAGAAAAATTTCATAATCTCGTTAAAGATTACTTGAAAGCGATGAACATTCTATAGCACACAATGACCTTGAGCCGTTCCACATGGACGGCTCTTTCTATGTCAAAACAGACGCTGCTGTTCATACTCCTGCTGCTTATTTAGTTGCACTGGTACTTTATGCAATGCAAATTCCAAAAATTTGTCATCAAATACCCAGTTCATTTTCTCCGCCTTTAAACCCGATAGCTTCCCAGTCAATACGGTTGCCGCCTGGGACGGATAAATATCCCCCATTTTCTCTTTCCGTAATTTTGCATCAACTTCTCGTGCCACTTTTTCAATCTCTCTGGCAGTCTCATCATCCACATAATATCTACCGCACATTTCTGATTCTCCTTTTTTCACAATCTGTCTTTCTAAAGCAAACATACAGCATATATCTTTTAAGTTTACCGTTTTCAACCGTAGGATACGACTAACAGTTTTATTTTATCATGCAAAAGCATATTTGCACATAAAAAGCGTAGCTCAATTATATTCCCTTCCAATTACTACATATAGAAATAGCCATCCAGTAACGATGTGAAACACTGAATGGCTATACTAATATTTTTATGCAAGATATGCTCTTTCTGATTTTCTGCCTGTAATAAATGTAAGGCTTTTCAAAATACAAACCATCCTGAAACACCCTCTCTGCATCTTAATCCTCCTCGCCTTTCAGATACGGCTGAATTAAAACTCCTGCCTTTTCCAGAAAATCTTCTTTCTCCGGATTTTCTTCGTATGTCTGCCAAAGAACCTCATGCAGATCTGTTGCCAATACTTCTTTGCAATGACTCTCCAGCATTTTTAAAAACGGAAATATCATTGTATTATGTATATTTTTACCCGAACGTATCCGTTCTCCCTCCAGTCCGTATACTTCATGCAGACATTCCAATACCACTTCCACGTCTGTCACAAACCGGATTACCGGCTTTTCATATTTTTTCCGCACGACTTCCATTTTCTTCTCCTTACATTCGAACAGTCAAACCGTCCAGTCTTGTATGTGGCAGTCCCACCAGATACCATTCTTCATCCATTTCAATGCGTACCGGAATCCATTCATCCTCTACTTTTACATCAAAACATTCGCCGCAATGCAGACCGCCATAATAGGACTCAAGCCCGAACCGGATATCATACCGTCCAGTCTCCGGATCATAAAATAAAGTTCCTTTTTTTAATTCACTCATAACTATTTTCCTCCTCTTGAATTGTTCTTCTATATAAGTAATAGGAATTTTATTTGCCGGATTGAACATTTTCGGGCATCTCCTCAAAATACTTCTTCCGATACCTGTAAAATGTAGAATGCGTAAGCTGCAGTTCTCTCCGCAGCTCTGTCGGCGTAATTTCTCCGGATACTACTTTTGAGAATGCCTGATTGAATACCTCCTGCTTAATTGCAGCTGGTCTTCCATAATCCTCCCATTCGCCCCGCTGTTTCTTCATGGCAATTCCTTCCCGTTGTCGTTTTTCCTTTTTCTCCAGCTCGGCTTCTGCCATTGAAGCGTACAATTCCAGCATCATATTGTTAATCGTCTCCAGCATCAATTTTGCCATCGTATTATCCATCTTCGACAGATTCATCAAAGTAGTCGGAAGTTCCAAAACCATAAGACGCACTCCCATCGCCTGGAGTTTCTGGATCTGCTCCATAGTATCCCTCTTGTTTCTTCCAAGCCGGTCCAACTCGGTCACAATCAGTCCATCGCCTCTCCGAAGTACGTCCTCCACTAATACCGTATACCGGGGTCTGTCAAAATTCTTCCCTGTCTGCTGATCTGTAAAAATGTTTACAAGATTCAGCCGATTGTCTTTACAATACTTCTTAATCTCTACGATTCCCCGATCTAAATGCTGCTCTTTCGTACTTGTCCGATGATAGCCGTAGACATCCATCCACATCGCCTCCTGAAAATATTCCAAAATGTCCACATTTTAACTGGCATATCCCAAAAGTGGCTGTGTATACTTTTTGAAATAAATTTTTCTGCTTTTTTGTTTTATTCCTAAAAGTATACTTTTTGAGATATGTCTTTACTCTTTCTGTACGACTACAAAGCCCCAAACGCAACTTATCGAAAAAATATCCCAGGGGATCACTCCTCTGGGATTACAAATTTATATCCGACATCTCGAACTGTTTGGATATATTCTGGATGACGCGGATCATCCTCCAGTTTCTTCCGTACGCTACGTATTAAGCAATAAATTATATTGTCAATCGTCTCCACTGGCTCTTCTCCATATACTATTTGATAAATTTGTTCTTTACTAAATACTATGCCTGGCCTTTTTGCCAAACAATAAAGGGCCGAAAATTCACGACTACTCAATGGTATCGCTATTCCATTCTTAAACACCAAATGCTTTTTACTATCAATTTCCAGTTTTCTTAAATTTCTTTTGAGATCACCCGTTCTTTGAAGAATATCCATATTTTCATTGAAAAAAAGTGCCACTATTTTTTCAATAATATATTCTTCTGATTCTGAAAGTGATAGAATTATTATTTTCCCTATAATATCACTCTCCCTATGTATATCAATATGCTCCTCTTCATTCGAAGTTTGTACCAATCAAATATACTCCGGTTTTCCTGAAAATCTTCTCTACTTATCAGTAATAGAAAAAGACAAACTCATTTCAATATCTTCATATATTTTTTCCTGGAAAAAGAACTCCCATTTAACCTGTTCCACTGGCTGAAAACGCAGCGATGAACAAGCCATATGCAAATTATCAGTTTCCTCTCTTCCAGCAATAAATAAAGAAACCGGGCCATATGCACCTCCGATGATTCCTATTGCCACAGCATTTTTAGATTTCGTACTCTTCTGAACCGGAGAATCGCCATTCTCTCTATCCCTAACCAAAACTGCGGAATCAGGCAAATCTGGTGTCAGTGTATAAGTAAGTTCATCATAAAAATCTGGGAAAATAAATTTGTCATCGATCGTCATTTCTTTTGGCAATTGTTTTTTCTTATACTTTTCAATAGTAAGAATATATGTTTTTCCATTATGCGGATTAAAAAGTTTTATCTTTTGCCCTTCTTTTTCTGCCGTAAAGTTTTTACTGAAAATTAGCACAGGTTCCTGTTCTAACCTTATATCCAATGCTGAAATTTTCGGTTTACGTTTTGTTGCCCAACAAAACGAAGCCCGAAGAAATACCCATCCAAATCTCTTATCACATCCATAATGTGTAAGTACCTTTTCTGCATCCGTTTGATCTACACCCTCCACGCAGTATGGGTTCCATGTTACAGCACAGCTTGTATCCCATTCCAAATCCCTGCCATTAACTTTTACATGAGGACGGATATCCACATCTAAAGAATCTTCAGATATCTTCTCCGCTTTAATGCAAAAATCTATTACCAGCCCGGAAGTACAGCAATAAATTGCTGGTATTATCCACTCCTTATCCAACCACACAAAAGTGTGATCTACCGAAATCTCGTCTCCACATCTCTCATACCTCTCATGTCCACAAAATTCAGCAGAGTAGTATACCTTCCAAATATTATTTTTCTCCTCCACAAGCACTCCCCTCTCATATCTCGGTTGATTTTTCATAGTATAATGTAATAAATATTTCTATAATCCATAATAATCCCAAGAGAACTGCCGAAATGATTAAAATGAAAAACCACACCGTATCGGTAGTCATTTTAAAGCCGATCATTCCACAAATCACAGCGACAACCAAAACACCATATGTGATATCCAACATTTTTGACTTGCTTTTATATTCTATCAAACAATTTCTGTCATCATGTTCTTCATCCATATCTTCCTTTGCTGCTTTTTTAGAAAATACTCTCACAAATGATGTTATTCCTATCAAAAGCAATAGTACCGATAAAACACTGTCTTTTATTTGAGCTGCCATGTTAGGATCCGGCGAACTAAAGTTAAGGAAGATATTCCAGAGTGCCAGAACTACCCATATAACACCTCCGAGAAGTCCTTTTTTATTATAAATTTTCATGCTACTTATCCCCCAGTTTCTTATTTATCTTATAAATTATCTTCCGTATTGCGGCGCCAACTTTCCTACCTCCGCAAGAGACTCCTATCCCCAGTGCGAAAATCAAAATACACACTATCATAATATTCGTATAATTCATATTCTTCACCCTTTACAAATTAAATTTATGGATTCTTTATCATCAGTTTGGAACTGGTCCTAATCCTAATGCACCGCACAAAAAAGCAGCTAAAATTGTTCCAATTGGAAACAGGAATAGTATACCAGAAATAACAAATGTCTGGATGACCGGAAGCTTATGCAACTTCCTCCAACCACCGTAGAGCAAAAGCGCAAAACCACCGACTCCTCCCATTACCGGCAAAAATACCACAACAAATAGATAGCCCAAATAGTTTATCCCCCCACTCCATCTATAACCAAAAACAATACAAGGAAACCTGCAATAGCTCCCAAAATTTTCAGAATATGTTTCCGCTCCTTCTGTTTTTGATACCTTATCAGCTCCCTCTTACCTTCCATAATCTTTTGTATATCTTCCTACATCTCTTCCACATTTTGTATTTTATCAATTCTCATCGTCTTTCCCTCTTACATACTGTAAAATTGCTTAACTGTTTTCTCACAACTGCTAATCTCCCATGTATACTTATCGGTTTTCTGACTCCCACTTTTTCACTTCTTTATTCACAGTCTCCTCATGCCTCTGAATATATGCCTGCGTATCCAACGCCTTTTCCCATAAATGTGAGGGAAATTTCCCCTTAATAGAATCCACATATTCAGTGCCATCTTCAGGTTCCCAATATTCTTTTACCACATATCCATTCTGGTTCTTTTCAAAAGTAATCACTATTGGCATGTGGCTTCCTGTTTCTTCTTGTAGCTTGCCATCCTCATTCTTCAAGTAACCCATATATAACGCCATCAGATATACTTCTATCGTATTATCCTTTTCTTCTGCCCCCAATATTGTATGAGCCTCCGATGCAAAATCAATCACACAGGATTCATCAGCATTGAAATCCAGAATCGCCTTATGTATCGCTTCTTCTACTTCAGAATCCACCGTTATATCTTCTGTTTCGATATCGGCAGTTTTTAAATCCAGACAAAAATATGTTATAACGCCAATACACGACAGACCGATGCATGCCACAGTTATAATTGTGATTGCTCTCCTTATCCTTTTCTTCACGCCTTTTCCTCCCAATGCGTATGTCCAACTATTATCGTTTTTCAATACGCTTAAGATTTTTGCAATTCATTAAAATGAATTTCTCAAATTCCTCCGGATTTCCAACTGTAAATGCTCCTGGTACATACAAAATTCCATTTTCTTTCCCTATCATAAGTACGTTGCAGGTTTTAAGATGATAGAATCGCTCCACCAGACTGTATTCAAAATGCATCTGTTGTCTGCCTTCTACAATCTGAATATCTTCACCAAAACTGATAACGCTTTCTGGAAATTCGCCGCCATGCAAACGCTTTTGCTGTTTCAGTAATTGTTTTAGCGTCTGCCTGGGTACAAATACCATCACACAGATTAATATCAGCAGGCATACCCCTTCCACTGCCGCTAATATGCCGCTCTGTCCCATTACCATTGGAATCGTAAGCCCTGCAATCACAGAAAATATGACTCCCTGCACAAGAATTCCTCTGCACAAAACCTTATAAACATACTCTTTATACATTTCTTCCGTTGTCTTAAACCTGTTTTCAAAAATCATGCTCTATTCCCCTTCACTTCCTACATCTTTTGAATTACCGGAAACCTTAAAGTGATTTTAAATCTGTTTCCATCGTTTTCAACCTCGCACTTTCCATTCATGCTATTCATCATATTTTTTATATTGCGAAGTCCAATATTTGTACTTTCCTCCTTCTTATCAAGTATCCTGCATATATTTTCAAAGGAAAGTCTGGCTTCTTTCTCCGTATATACGGAATATATTTTTACCGGCTCCAGGCAATCTGCATATTTCACAATATTTGACATAATATTGTCAAGTATCCGCATAAGATAATCTGGATTGACCTGTATCAACCGCCTCTCCCACCTAACATTCAATTCTATCTGATATCCTCTCTGCTCCAAATAAACACAGGTTTCAGACAGCAGATCATAGAACACAGTTTCAAACCATTCCGGCTCTGACAATGCCACTTCCATCTCACTTGTTACCAGTGAATACTCAAAAATCCGTTCCGATAACTGTTTCATTCTCTGAGTTTTCTGTTCGATCTTCTCAATGTATTCCTGCATCTGTTCCTCATCTTTGTACTTTTTCTTCTTTAAGATTTCTGTATAAATCATAATGGAAGTAAGTGGGGTACGCAGATCATGACTCATATCTGTAATCATTTTCTGATTCGCCTGTACCAGATAGGTCTCTTGTTCTACCTGTTTACAAAAGGATTTTCTCATATCGTTAAGTCCCTTTGCCAGAGCTGCCAATTCATCATTCCCTGTCACAGTTATTTCATATTCCAGATTTCCTCCTTCCAAAATCTCAATTTCACCGCTTAACTTCCGAATATATGCCATGGATTTACGGATTCCAAGCATTACGATCAACAAAAACAGGGCAAAAGCCAGTAAAAGTCCTCCAATCGTCATATAAGTATATGCCTGATACGAATACATCCCAAATATGAGCACTTCTGCCACGCCCTCTGAAAACTCGATCTCATAGTAAGTTCCCCAACTATTATATTCGATCTCTTCAGCCGCTTCCTCATCAACTTGTTGCGGATAGTCAGAATCATAAGTAAGGATACCATCCTGATATATTTGAATAGATATAATCTTCTGATCCCTTACCCACTTTGTCAGCCGGCTGGTATCTTTTACAGACAGTTGATTCATATCTACGTATGTCTGCAGCTTTGAAGCATATGCGTTATTTCTCCGTTCAATATATTCAGAATCAGAATAGTAATTCTCAATCTTGTATTCCCCCAACCCATAAACCATAACAAAGAAGACACTTGAAATAACCGCTGAGAATATCAGCAGTTTCAGAAGCCTTAAATATATGGAATTGCGTTTAGTTATTTCTGCCTTCAAAAGTATACCCCTTTCCCCATACTGTTTTGATATATTCCGGTTTCTGAGGATCTTTTTCAATTTTTACTCTCAATTTTCGAATATGTACCATTACTGTACTATTGCAAGAATAAAAATAAGGTTCATTCCATATGCTCTCATACAGATTTTGAGCAGAAAAGATTTTTTTCGGATGCTGCATCAGGAGCAATAGGATATGATACTCGATATCGGAAAGTTCTTTTATCTCCCCATTCACAAACACTTCATTAAAGTCCGTACTAATCCGTATACCCGCTTGCTCCAGATATTTTTCTTCTTCCTTATGATCCTGCTCTTTTCCTCTGTATACTTGATATCTTCTAAGAAGTGCCTTTACTCTGCCCAACAGTTCTGAATAGGAAAAAGGCTTGGATAAATAATCATCCCCTCCCGCCATCAGCCCGATCAGTTTGTCCGATTCCTGTGCCTTTGCAGTCAGAAACAAAACCGGGACATACGATACTTTTCGTATCTCTTCGCAAGTCCTAAGCCCGGATATTCCCGGCATCATAATATCCAGAATTACCAAATCCGTTTCCTCCGACAGAAGTTTTAAACCTGTCATTCCATCTTCCGCTTCCATAACAGAAAAGTTTTCACTCTCTAATAAAATACGCACACCTTCTCTAATATCTGCATCATCTTCTATCATCAAAATATTGGCCTTACTCATAAAAACAAAACCCCCTTTTCAAACATCCACTATCTTTTTATTTTTGCAGCAATTCTTTCACCTAGCCGTACAGACGTCTCAATCCCTCTTAAAGAATTTTTCATAAGCCTCTGTTCAGGAAGAATTCGCCCTTTTTCCAAAAATAAAATAATCGTAGATCCGCCAAATTCAAAATATCCTTTTTCATCGCCCCGGAACACCTGCGTCCTGACAGGATAATTACTAATCTTTCCTACCAAAAGTGCGCCAACCTCCATTTGAATGAGTTTTCCAAAATTTACGGTTTCCATTACTACATAAGATCTGCTGTTCTGGATAAAAACCGGATTCGTTTCGCAGGCAATAGGACGAACACAATGCAAAATCCCATCGATGCACACACGATTTGTTTCTATCCCATCATCCACATAACAATAACGGTGATAATTCTGAGGCGTTAAACGAAACACAAAACAAAATCCGCCTTGATATATTTCTGCAAGTTTTTCATCTTGCAGTAATTCACTGACACTGTATTCCACATTTTTAATCCAATATCTACCTTCTTTTTCAATCCGGTACACCGTCAAAACCCCATCACATGGGCTGATTAAATGCTCCGGGGTGCCATCCAGTACCTGTACAGACCGCTTCCGCTTTCTGGTAAAAAAAGAATTAAAAGACGTATATTCTGTATTCTCATACTCTGTCATATCAATTCGATACTTTCTTATGTATCGATGGACTAACCATCTGGAAAAAGAAGAATCCAAATATCTTCCCATCATCCGGGAAAATCCGGGTCGCACCAAAAACTTTAATACACCGCGCCCAGGTATTGTTTTATATAAAAGCCATACGCAGACAGATTCCCTTTTCATACCTCTAATCCAACTCCCATTAATATAATCAAGAATTCCACAAGACCAGCTACCGCAATACCAATCTTTCCTGCCAGATAAGGTTTCTTTATCTTAAATGGAAGCAAAAAGGCAAAAGCCACTGCGAAAAGCAGCACAATAAAAATACTGTTTTCCCCTGGTATCCATTTATTCTGTATTACATAGCATGCCGGGAGAAGCAATGCGATTGTCGTTACCGGAAGTCCCAGATACCATTTTCTGCTACCAGTTTCCTGCTCCTGCCTCTCTTCCTCCATTACGTTAAAATACGCCAATCTAACCAGCGCACACAGAACATAAAGACCAGCCACCATGAAAGCCGAATAACTTTTTCCACTGATCACATATACAAATATCGCTGGCAGCACACCAAAGCAGATCAGATCACTCAGCGAATCAATCTGGATTCCAAAACTTTTCTCTCTTTTATCTCTTTTCTTCGTGGCTGCGATGGCTCCATCAAACATATCACAGATTCCTGCAATCATCAGGCAGAGAACCGCCTGCTGAAAACGCGCCTCCATAACGCAGGTAATTCCTGTAACCCCCACCAGCATTCCGATATAAGTCAAAATAACCGTATAATTATAATATCCCAATAATCTTTTGCTTTTCTCCATAACTTCACCCTTCTTCTATGATAAAACTCCTGCAAAAAAGAGACTATATGCTAAAATACACCAAGGTTTTCCCAAGATGATGATTGTTGTAAACTTCTTTGCAGTCATCTTGGTTAATCCGGAAAAATAACAGAAAAAGTCATCCGGGAACAACGGTAGTACCATTCCCAAAAACAAAATCGCTGTATATGATTTACTCTTTCCTGCCCAAGATGACCATTTCTCATATTTTTCACCTGAGAACATGCTTTCTACTAATTTGACTCCATATTTTCTCGCCAGCAAAAAGGCGATGATTGAACCTGCTGAAATTCCGATATAGTTACACCAGAATCCGCCTATACTGCCAAAGAGCACTGCCCCTACAATACATCCAAAGAATCCCGGAAGCACCGGAATGACTACTTGTCCTGCCTGAATCACAATTAGTATCAATGGCGCAAGGAGTCCAAAACCAGCCACATACCTTTGCAAAGTATCTACAGAATTGAATTTCCCTTCTAGATAGGCTTTAAACAAGACTGCCAGCATTGCAATGCAGATCAGCAAAAGTCCTGCAGACATCCATCTTTTCCATCCATCCTTCCAGTCCATCATGCATCTTCCTTCCGAATCTTTTTAATTGCTTCTTCTGTTTCTTCTTTGTAGGATACCGCTAAAGTATTCCACTCCTGATACTGTTCCTCTGATCGGTGATCAGACAACTGATACTGTTCTTTTAAATATGTACCCAAATATGCTGTAACCTTATGGGCTCCGGACAGATTCAAATGATCCCCTTTATCCATACTGTCTACTTTCCAGTTCATCCCAAGTTCTTTTTTCAAATTCAAATCAAGATAGGAAAGTCCTTTTTCTTTGGCATATTCTGCAATCGCATTGTGCTTCTGATAATTGTAATTCATCGGAGACGGCGCACTTACCAAAAGCAGCTCGATTTCTCTCTCTTTGCAGATTTTCTGAATCTTATCCATATAAATGCGGACAAACAGAGGGATCTCTTCCTTTGCATCCGTTTCATTCATATATTCTCCGCCATCATAAGAATTCACTGCTTCTCTGATTGAAAATCCTTTATAATCCTTTTGTGGGACTTCTTTTTCTTTCAATAGCAGTTTCCAGCTATTATGGTACCGGAATACCGGGAAATAGTAATTTGCCAGCTCACCTATAGATGTCTGAACATCTTTTATTGTACCCTGTTGGCGGAACAATGTATTTGTTTCCAAAATCACTACTTTAGGCGATTGATTCTTTAGTGCTGTTTTCAACATAT
>ERZ1673697.3092-NODE-3092-length-12874-cov-4.424994_pt1 | contig 12874 bp, 15 predicted proteins | sample MGYA00580227_ERZ1673697 | MGnify/ENA primary metagenome ERZ1673697 (study PRJEB41218, sample SAMN15661759) | gut metagenome | host: Homo sapiens | place: Canada: London | collected 2015-08-20/2019-03-30 | study: EMG produced TPA metagenomics assembly of...
TAGTGACTGCCATAGCCAATGCAATCAGGATTAATGTACTGTTTACCCGTCTGGTATACGGAATTCCCAGACTTTTTGCATTGCTTTCTCCCAACTGCATCACATCATATTCCCTGCTTCTCCGCACAAATAAGATCGTCAGCAAAACCATCGCCGGTGTCGCAAGTAAAATGATACTTTCATTCATATTTGTAATAGAAACTGTAGTAACCGCCTTTAGCTGTTGAAACTGCTGTGGATCTAAAAGCACCTCTATGTAGTTCGTCAGGCTCTTTACAATACTGGATAAAATCAATCCAAACAGTAATAAGAATACAATGTTATTTTTATCTTTCCGAAGCATAATCCCATACATGAGCATTGATATTACCAGCATCACGCCTGTTGTTATAAAGAAATTCCAATAGGGGTTAGCAAATAGCTTTCCCATAACGCTGATCTGACTGGCAAAGAAAACCAAAATTGACTGCGTAGCAAGGAATACCGAATCGAATCCCAACATACTTGGCGTCAGCACACGATTCTCCGTAATCGTTTGAAATGCAAGACTGACAACTGCAATCAGCGTAGCACTAATGAGCATTCCCAAAAGACTCGCTCCGCTGCGTCCTAATATTCTCCACGCAACATTCCATGTCAGCCCAATTCCGGAATCAAGCGCTTTTGCAAATACACGTGCATATAGATATATACAGACAGAAACCAGAATCAGTGCAGACAAGATTACAAATTTCCGGCATATATTTTTTTTATTTTCCATATCGAACCCTCCGCACCAGAATAATCAAGAATATAATGCCTCCTACAATGCCAATCGTAAAGCTCACCGCCAGTTCATAAGGATAGATTACAATCCGGCTGAAGATGTCACAAAGCAAAACAAACACAGAGCCAAGCAACATTACATCAAAGATTGATTTTCTCACATCGTCCCCATAAAAGGCTGTGACCATATTAGGAATAATCAAACCCACAAAGGCAATTGGTCCCACAGTCACAAAGGATGCCGCACTTATTACTGCAATGACGCACAAGCCCATGAAAATAACCTTTTTATACTGAAGTCCCAATCCCTTTGAAAAATCCTCTCCCATTCCTGCAATACTAAAACTCGTAGCATATATAACCGCCAGCACCAATGGTATCAGGATGAGATAGAGCATGTCGAAACTGGTAAAACGATTAAAAGTCCCCAAACCGATTTTTGATAAAGTCTGCAGAGCATTGGTATGATAAGCCACCGCATTCGCCAAAGCTTTAATAATCCCTCCATACATCATTCCAATCAGCGGGACATAGACCGCATCCCGAAGCTGTATCCTGCTTAAAATCGTCATAAATAAAATGGTCGATGTTAGGGCAAAAATAAAAGCAAACACCATCTGCACCATACGCGTCTGATTTCCCAGAAGCAGATATGCCAGAAGCACTCCCAACATAGCAGCATCCGTCGTGCCTGCGGTCGATGGAGACATAAATTTGTTATTACTGATAGATTGCATAATAAGCCCTGACACACTAAGCCCTGCTGCAGTCAAAACAATCGCAATCGTCCTTGGCATGCGACTTACCCATACGGTCTGCCATGCCTCAACATCCATTTGTAACAGATTATCCCAATTTACATTCTGGTCAGCACCAATCATTAACGAAACAACTACCAAAATCAAAAACAGCATTCCCATGGCAATCCGCTTCTTTCCGAACGGAGCACAATGCTTTTTACCACTGCAAACGATTCCTTCCAAAGCATTTCCTCCTTCTCTACTGCAAATAGCAGTTATTTTCCGAGTTAGAAAGTCCTAACCCTCTCTTTTAAAAAAATTGTCTGCAAACTCTGCCGACAGACAATCTTTGTAACTGATACTCTATTGAAAAATCATTACGACATAACGCATTATAAAGTCTCCCGTAACGGGCAAGTCAATAGTTATTCTCAAATATACAGGCAAAATTTAAACTAATAAAAGCAAAGTTCCACCAATAATCAATCCCAAACCAATGGAAGACTTTATTCTCAGCCTTTCTCTGAAAACAATTCTTCCAAATAAAATTGTCACTAAAATACTAAGTTTATCAATTGGCACAACAATACTTGCCGGTCCCATCTGCAGCGCATGATAATAACATAGCCACGAACCGCCTGTAGCACAACCGGATAATCCAATAAATTTCCAGCTTCTTCGATCAATAGTTCTTATTTCTCCCTGTTTTCCTTTCATAAATACGATAAACCATGCCATGATCAATACCACCCACGTCCGAATTGCCGTCCCTAAGTTTGAATCAATATCCGTAATACCAATCTTTCCCAAAATAGAAGTTAAACTGGCAAACACTGCCGAACCCCACGCATATATAAACCACGTATGTCCTGACGTTTTATTCTTCGTTTTTTTTTCTGAATCATTAAAAATGTACCAACGGAAATTAATAACATGGATATGACTTTCAATAGATTGATTTCTTCACCGAGAAATAAAGCTGCCATTATCATTGAAAGAACCGTACTCGATTTATCAATGGGTGTTACCTTATTCACATCCCCTACCTGTAAAGCCCTAAAGTAACAAATCCATGAGGCCCCTGTTGCCATTCCTGACAAGACCAGAAAGACTGCGGTTTTGGTACTAATCTGTGCAATTCCCCGCTCTCCTCCGGTCAGCAAAACCATGAGCCATGAAAAACATAAAACAATAATGGTTCTTAGTGCTGTTACTACATCAGCGTCCGTTCCTTTAATCCCACATTTAGCTAAAATTGATGTCAGTCCGGCAAACACTGCTGAACCCATTGCAAACAAAACCCACACATCATTCTCCTTTTCGGTTATCCTCGTATAATAAGTGTATAACCAGTAGAAATGATGGTTATGCACTTATTCTTTCTATAGATTTATAGATGATCTGAGACACCTGGGATAACCCCTTTCCATCTCATCTACATTGGTTATTAGTTTCATAGGTTATTCTGTGGTATGATATCAGCAGAGTCTGATGTCTAGAGGCACTGCTTGTTTTCCTTTCAGCCCGGTCTCCGGTGCCTGCTTTAGAAAGCTTTCAGCCTGAATCATGTGTCACATTCCGCTTACACAGATGTTTCATCCCCTGGCGTACAGCACCAGCAAAAGAGCTGCCAGGGTGCATGCTTATTACGCGAGGTTTCGGTCAGCATATGATTCCCAGGATAACCCTTTTCCTTCAGGCTCCAAGAATACTTAATCGGAAAGGCGGGTGATATCATGTTAAAGATTAACCCATTATCTACGCTTTACGTCGGTATTGACGTCAGTTCAAAATCCAACTACGTTTGTGCTTTGGATTTTTACAAAAATAAATTTATAAACTCTTCTTTTGCTAACAATCAGCCTGGCGCTGAGGAATTAGCCCAGAAGATTCTTGAGTGTTTAAAAGAACACCCTGATCTTAATACGATTGTTGTTGCTTTAGAGTCTACCTCTGTTTACAGCATTCACATCGCAAACTTTCTCTCTTCCTGCGAGGAACTGATGCATTTCAAGCCTTATGTTTTTGTGCTCAATCCCAAGTGTACAGCTAATTACAAAAAGTCTTATATCGGATTAGGTAAGTCTGATCCCATTGATGCCTTTGTTATTGCTGATTATGCACGTGCAGGGAATATCGAAACTGAGCCTTGGCGCGGAAGTCAGTTCTTGGCTCTTAAACGCCTCACAAGACATCGTCTGCATCTTGTTGAATGTATGACCAGAGAGAAAACCTACCTGGTTTCTAACCTATATCTGAAGTTCAGTGAACTACAGATGTTAGAAGGTGATGACCAGCCTTTCTGCGATATTTATGGAGCAACTTCTTCCAGTGTGTTGACCGAATACTTATCTCCTGAGGAGATTATTGATTCATCTGAAGAAGATCTTATAAGTTTTCTCGCAGAGAAAAGTCGCAATCGCATCAAGGACATTAGCAAGACTGCAGAATTACTCAGGAAAGCGGCCAGAGATTCTTATCGCTTAGATAAGGCTCTTTATGAACCATTAAATGTATCTATCGCCAGTTCTTTCAACTGCATTCAAACTTTTAAAAAAGAAATCAAACTTATAGATACTGCCATCGAAAGAGAAATCAAAGGATTAAATCCTAATGCTTTTGTTATTCTTCAATCCATAGATGGAATTGGTCCTGTCTTTGCAGGTGGTATTATAGCTGAAATAGGCAACATTTCTGCGTTCCATTCATCTGATGCTCTTGCTAAGTATGCCGGGCTCATGTGGAAATCAAACCAATCAGGTGCTTTCGATGGTGAAGACACTCCAATGAGCAAAGCTGGTAATCGTTATCTCAGATACTATCTTGGCGAAGCTGCCAACAGTATGAGAAAACATAATGTTGAGTACGGAGCGTACTATCGAAAGAAGTACAACGAAGTTCCGAAACATCAACACAAAAGAGCACTCGCGCTGACTTCACGTAAATTCGTTCGTTTGGTCTATGGATTGCTGGCCAGAAACCAACTGTACTCCGGCGTATCGCTGGATACATTAAATGAATAACTATTTTTAACCTGTGTTTTCTCATAGGTCTATTAAAGTTACCCTTTTTTCTGAAAAACATATCAAAATCTTTTCAAAAATCATCTTGACATATCACCAGATTGCTTTCTAATCATCAAATTCCATTATTCTCTTTCCCGCATCTTTTCTTTTTAAACATCCACATTACTAGAAATGCTGTAATACATTCCGTACTAAGCATAACACTCCAAATGGCATCCGGCCCAAAAGAGCTTGGGAAAAGACACACAAAAATGCTGCCTAACACAAATCCTCGCAAAACTGAAACTATCACAGACTCTTTTACTCTCTGTACAGCCTGCAAATAGTAGGTTGCAAAAACATTGAATGGTACAAAAAACAGACAGATGAAATAATTACGAAGAATCCCCGGCGCAATTTCCAATATTTCCCTGGACACATCCATATATAACCTTATTATCTGTCCCGGAAACAACACCGTAACTGTGGCTGCCACACTTCCGATCACTATCGCTGCCAGACTTCCCATCCTCCTTGTCTGTATAACACGTGCATCCTTACCTGCTCCCAGATTCTCCGCCACAATCGGCTGAGCTGCATTTCCAATTCCATAACTGAATGTCTGAATCAGCATAAATATATTCGTTGCAACACCATATACTGCCAGTTCATTATTTCCAAAATACCTTCTGATCTGATTGTTGAACAAAATTACCATAATCCCCATTCCCACCGAACAGACAAACGAAGAAAAACCGATTGTTACTACTTCTTTGCTGCGTTTTACAAAAGAAGTAATCACCACGAACGAAATAGTGTTTTTCTTTCGGAAAAAGTGAACAAACTGAAGCAGAAATGCAATCCCCTGACCTGCTACGGTTGCAATCGCTGCTCCTTCAATTCCCATATTACAAGTAAATGTCAAAAAAAAGTCTCCACAGATGTTAAGTACCCCACCGCATATGGTCGCAATACCTACTATCCCCGGCGAGCCATCATTACGGACAAACATACCAAGAAAATACCCGATCGGCCACAGCGGTATTCCCCATTTTAACCAACGCATATACCTGACTGCCAACGGCAAAAGCGCATAGTCCGCTCCAAATAAGCGCAAAAGCTGCTCATCAAAAAGAATGATACTGATCCATACAATTGCAGTTACTAAGCTGATCAAAATAAATGATACAGTAAAGGCCGCTTTACTTTCTTCGACATTTCCTTCTCCTTTTGCCGTACTGAACAATACCGCCCCACCATTGCCAAACAACACACTAAGACAGCAAAAAAAAGTCCAAAATGGCGCAATACACGCCAAAGCTGCCGTACCCGCAGAGCCTTCGTACTGACCTACTACAATCATATCTACTAAAGAATAAATGCTCATAATCAATCCGCTGAACAAACTAGGAAAAAGATATCTGAAATAAATTACCCGTATATCATCCTTTAAAAGATTCACTGTTCCACCTCCGCCATTAGAATATTGACAACTCCCCTAACCTTTCCTATAATAGTATAAACTTTACCGCTACAGGAGAGTCAAGAAGGTGAAAATGGTGAATAAAAAAAATCTGCTTTCCATCGGAGAACTTTCTAAAATAACTGGTGTACATATTAAGGCGCTCCGTTATTATGATAGTTTGGGAATTCTAATACCGACTTACGTGGATCCGGACTCCGGCTATCGTTACTATTCCTTTTATCATAAGGCACTGGTAGATGCGATTAAATTTTGTGTTGAACTGGATATTCCCCTGAATCGTTTTTCTGAATTTACAAATAATGACGGGCCATGGATCTGTTATGCAGACTTAATTGAACATGGTTCAGCAATTGTTGAAGAAAAAATTAAAGTTATGCAGGAACGTCTAGTGCGTCTGAGAATTATGCAAGCCGAAATCAGACGTTCCGAAATCAGCTATCAAAGAACACACCCTCAAAAATATACTCTACCCGCGCGGGATTGCTGGATTACCCCCTACTCCGGTAAACAAGCCTGTGAAGAATCCCGGCTCCTTATAAAAAAACTGATTATGGAAATTCATCGCCAGGGATTACATTTGGGAAACGAATACGGTCTGCTGCTAATGCGTCAGAAGGACCAATGGAAACAATATCTTTTTGTAGATGTTAGTGTATCGAAAAATGAACTAGATAAGTATCCTCAAATTATCCGTATTCCGGAAGGACATTATCTATGTCAAAAAGTAGAATCCAGCGATGTCAACTATGTCTGGAATTGGATACCGAAGTTTGTAACAGAGAAGCAGATACAGTATGTCATTGAAACAGAGCTATTCACTGGAAATTACTACTTCTCCAATCCAGTGTTAGAATTAAGATGCCTGCTATATGATTAGCGGGCTTCACTGCCTATACACAATAGGGACAGCCCTAAAGACTGTCCCTTAATGCTATCCTTACCTATTCCAATTTTTTAAACCCCCTGATACACTTCATCGTCTCCAGTATCAGTTCCTGATATAGATCTTCATCAAAGATTCCATTTACTAAAGCGTTTTTAATAAGTAGTGGTCGATACATTTCCACGATCTGCTCCTTCGCTTCCTCATCATCCATCTTTGCCCTGAACAATATTTCTTCAAAATCCATCATCAGTTACCTCCCATCATTTTACGGATTTTCCGGATTGCATAATAGTAGATACCCTTCACCCTTTGTACGGAAAGTCCACTCATAAGACTCATCTCTTCAAAAGTCCGCTCTTCAAATACATGCTGATAAATCATTTTTCTCTCGTCTTCCCGAAGTACCATCAGTGCCCCTATCAGTCTTTGATCCGAAAGTTCATCCCACTGCAGATAAACGCCCTCCGCTTCACGCAAAAGCATTTCCTCCCGCAGTCTCAGGTCTAAAGCTTCTTCCATTGACATATCCATTTCTGTAATAGCAAAGTCTTCCAACGGTATCTCTGCATGATCAATCCTAATCTTTTTGTCCAGGTAATCTCTCCTTCTTCCCCGGATAAAACTCAGAAGATACGCGGTAAACTGATTCTTTATTTTTGATCCTGTAAATATATTTTTTTCGTTCATGCTTTTCCTCCAAAATTTTCAAAATTTGTTGTTCTGAAATTTCGGAGTGGCGGTAAACGACAACGTAACCCTGCAGGATACATTGGTTTTCCACAAAAAATAAGGCTGTACCAGTCATAAACCGATGCAACCTTACAGAAAAAATGTATGTAGTTGAGTATAAAGTGGAAAGCGCGTACCTCATATCCTGCATATAGCTTTGCCTGTCCTGCTCCTACAATACACAGGATTTTTTTAACTGGTTTCTTTCACAGATTCTCGCTTTAGTACGCTTCACTCCATTGCTTCTCCCTTGTTCTTTCTCATGCTTCCTAGATACGCAATATAATGTTTATGCACACGTATTTTAGCGCATTTCACATAACGCATGATTGCGATAAAATGTAAGCATTAAGTGAGGTGATACGAATGATGATCAAAAAGCTGCTGGGCGATGCTGTGAAAGAGGAACGTCTCCGCAGAGACTTAACGCAAATCAAACTTGCAGAAAATGCCTCGGTTTCCCTACGAACCGTTTCTGACATTGAAACCTATCGGGGGAATCCCCAGTTGGAAACTTTGATCCCGCTTGTAAAATACTTGAACATTTCCCTTGATGCGCTTATCTTCGGAAAGCAGCCGCAGATGGACGCTACCATGCGGCAAATCATGGAAGAACTAAACCAGTGTACAGAGGAAGAGAAACATCTGGCGCTTTCCACTCTGCAGGGATTATTATCAGGTATCCGGGACAACAAGCAGTAACTCTTCCGTATCCCTCTCCAAAACCATCATTTTGCAATTATAAAAAACGAATCTGTGAGTAATCTGTTGGGAATCTGTGAACTACAAAAAAAGCAGAAACGGTCTCTATAATTTAGACTGCCTCTGCCTTTTTTATTGTATTCGTTTAAACTGGACTGAATTATAAGTAACTATTCAACTATAGCTTCACACACTACGAAAGTATCAATTATTGTTGTTCCATTTACATCATATACAGGAATTTGATATTCTGATGAGTCATAAACAACTGCTTCATCCAATGTTTTTGCTTCCCGATTAATATCGTCTTTTTTAATGTAACCTTCTTTTCCATTAATTCCTTCAGCGAGTATTAAATCCGGCTCAATTCCTTGCATATTAAGGAAATACTCAGAACCATAGGTCTTTCCATTATCATTAACTTCAGGTTCTAGATGCTCGGCGGTTTGAATTGGACTCGAATATAGAGAATACGAATTATATCCATTTCCGTTATAAACATACGAAGTTCCCTTTGCGTAAAAATTGCCATGTCCATAATATGTAGAAGTCGTTGCCCTATGAACGGCACATGTTCCTCCCGAATACGATGGTGTTGTGCTTTTAACAAGTGCACCATTTGATTTATATAATCTAGCTGCCGCTCCTAATTTCCCAGCTCCTACTGCCTTTGAAGATTGTGTCCATGCACTCCCCCATGAAACCCCATTACCTGACGCTCCTGAACCAGCATATACAAATGACTGCCCTTTATATGTAACACCACTCAATGTACATAAAGTTTTCCAATTAGAATATGCATCTGCATGTACATTAATGCTGCTCATAATAGTTAACACACTTACTAACATTATAACTATAAAACTCTTTCTTTTTTTTATTATCATAATTTTCTCCCTTCTTGAATAACTCCAGTCCAGTTCAAACTATTGCTTATCATCTGCTTTCAAGGTAAATTGACCTATTTTTGTTTCTCCGTCATTTTTATAAGCATCCAAAACCAACGTATCTTTTCCCTCCATTGCTTCATTTAAATCTACAGGCGTATTGTAAAGTTCTTCTCTATAAACATAACCTATTTCTCCATTGTCCATTTCAACTTCAATCAAATCGGCTCCAAGCATATCCGGCCCGTAAGTTTGACCATTTTCGTTTTCTTTCAATTCATTTAAATTTTCAATATTATCTTCCGTAAAGCCCTCCCTTTTTATTTGATTGTCCAAATTTTCTATTTCATTACGTGTCATATTAACATCTTTTACTTTTGCATAGATTGCCTTCGCACCTTGATAAGCTGCATACGTTGAAATAGGTAATGAAAGCACTATTAATAGCGCCAACACAAAGTTAAAAACAAAAATCCTTTTATATACTCTTGTTCTCTTATACTTTTTTGCATTCTGTAATATTGTGGCTTTTTTTTCATCAGACAAGTGTAACTTCATTTCCACATCTTTATAGAACTTCATATTCTCGTCCAAATTTCCTTTCACTAATTAATCCTCCAAATATTTTTTTAACATTTTTTTCGCCCTTTCAAACCACGTGCCTATCGTATTATTCTTTTTATTTAGTATTCCTGCTATTTCTTTAATTGTATAACCATAAATATAATGCAGTTGAATTACAGTTCTATACTTCTCTGGCAATTTTTCTACAATATCCCATATTTCTTGCTCCTCTTTTGTAATATTGGGAACAATTTCATTGATCCCCTCTATATTTCTAAACCAAAAAGATCGAACATAATTCTTTGATATATTTATAGAAACACGCAAGAACCAAGCCTTTTCATGTTCATCATTTTCAAACTTAGGCTTTTTAAGCATATATTTGCAAAAAACTTCCTGCATAATATCTTCGGCATCTGCAATATTATGACAATATGAATATGCACATCGGAATACCATATCACTATATTTTTTAAATAATCTATCTACGTCACTCACTTTTCATCTCCTTTCGCATTCTTCTAATAGAAATACAAATTCAAACACATTTTTTGCTCATTTTTTCTCTTTATTTTCTATCAAACCATCATTTTGCAATTATAAAAAACGAATCTGTGAGTAATCTGTTGGGAATCTGTCTGAAATCTGTGAGTTAAAAAAGAAGCAGAAACAGTCTTTATTTGAACTGTCTCTGCTTTTCCTATGATATGCTTCTTTTTATTAAGTCTTTCGGAATGCGTCCATGGCAGAAAATAATTCCTGTGCCATTTCTGCATCAACGGAAATAGGTTCTTCTGCCGTAAGATCCATAACCTCGGATTCTTCCTGCTTTCGGAACTCTCCGATTCCGCTTACTGCTTTTTGAACCTCCTGCTCGATCAATCCTTTAATAAGCGGCTGAATGCTTAGGATATCCATGCCTGGCTTCATATCCTTGTCAGCATCTCCCATATAGCACAAGATAGCCGATGCAATCAGCTCCGCTTTATCGCCAGTCTGGTTCAAGATCTCCACTGCCTTCTGATGAGAAGGCTTATCCTTGTTAAATCCAATGGTAAACCGATTCGGATTTTTCTTTCCCATCACAATCACTTCCTATTCTGGGTTTGATAAATCTGATATAAGATCCCATATCCTTTCGCATTGATCTTCGAATCTTCCAGAAACATAAATTTTCCCAGACGGTCCGCTTTTTCCAGAAAACGCTTTAAAATCAAGGCACCGCCTCCAATAAAAATGACATAGGTTGTCTTCGGGTCAATTCCACGTTCCCGGATACTATTTAATAAATCCCTTACGAAATTCTGCACCATGCTTTCTACCATATGTACCACGTCTTTATCGTAGTACGCCGACTGTCCCCGGATAATGCTGTCGATATCCGTTTCCTCCAGCAGCATATCATATTCGCTGTTCACACTGGAAATAATCTCGTTATACATCGTGATAACCCCTTGTTCCATGGAATCACACATTTTAAGATCCGGCTGTCCAAAACGCATCAGAAGATAATCAACGGTATATCCGCCAATATCAACTCCTACTGCTTTCGGAATCTCTTTGATTTCATTCGTAATCGTAGCCATAGCCGCTAAATCCTGCATAAATGCCCTGCAGTCCTTGATGCAGATATGGTAGATTTTTCCACAGTAGTCCAGTTCCATTACTTTGCCATTTGCCTGAAAAAACGCCTCATATTTTTCGCAGAGTTCCGCATAGTGCTTTGGGGGAAGTCCGATCGGCAGTTCTATCTGCACCACATCTTCCGGAAATATCTGCTCCTTTTTCTCCAGTTCCATTACAATCGCAAATAAAGTCAGAATGAAGAAACGGTAATCCTGTGTTTTGTCTCTCTGGTAGGGAATCCGCTTCTCACTCAGGGTATAATATTTTCCATCGCATTTTAAATATTTCTCTCCCCTTGCAGGTCTTTTATCCAACACGTTCAGGCCTGTTGTGAAAATCAAATTTGCTGTTTTAATATTCCGGTTTCCATGGTCAACCGATACTTTCATTTTCTTAATCATAAAATACACACTCCTTTTTGTTCTTATACTTACTCTGTACGTATCAGATACGCAAAGCGCAACCTGAAGTGATTTTTTCAAAAAAAAGGTACTGGCAAGTACACCAATACCCCTGAGTCCTTTTTCGCTCTATATCTTTACGTAAAATGCCCTTTAATCCGCCTCCGTCTCCAACACTTTCGACTTTTCGGGAATCAACTTCTGAAACAGTTCCATATACCGTTTATAGCCGACATCGTTTAGAGGAGTCCGCAAAGAAGCCCCTGACCACAGGATCAATTCTTCTTCCTCCACATAATATGGACTTTCTTCCGGAACCGCTTTTCCCGCAATATAGCAGGAATGGCTTGGCTGTAAGATTTTTTGTAATTCAGATTTACTTTCTGCTTTTAAGATCATCTGTGATTTCTTCCTGAACACAGTTTCCACCAATTCCTGCATGAATCCTTCTTCTATATATTCATTCACAAGATTGTACAGCATTTGCATTGCATGAATCCGCAAATCTATGATTTTGGGGTTGCTTTCTTTATCTGAACGAATCCTGGCAATACATTCCTCATATTTCAAATCAACCAACTCTAATTCCTCCGTCTAATTTTCCATTTTCTTCGCCAGTTTTCCATGTATTAGATACCGGTAATTCCGGTTAGAGTTTACACAGGTCGATAACGTCACAATCTGATCTTCCGTTTTTACTTCCACTCCGGTATCATACTCTGCATAGGAAAGAATGCCGTCAAGAAACTCCTGAAAATCTGCCGGTTCCGGGAATCTGTATGTATATCCGATACCTCTGGTTCTGCCTGCATAGCAGGAAATAATCTGATACTCCAGTACATAACCGGGGATATAAATGTAAAAGTACGGATACTGCTGATACAGCGCCGAGTCCTGATACCTGTCCAGTGTTCCGAACATGGACTTATCTTTCATATTGTGTCCATACACAATCGTATTCGGATCCGTAAAATTCGGACTGTTATGGTAATCTATAAAGATACTGCCACTGGTGTTGCTCTCACCATTGAACATATGATGAAGATAATAGGAATTATCTTTCCCCTGCACTACCGGATAGCT
>ERZ1673697.3097-NODE-3097-length-12861-cov-3.905982_pt1 | contig 12861 bp, 15 predicted proteins | sample MGYA00580227_ERZ1673697 | MGnify/ENA primary metagenome ERZ1673697 (study PRJEB41218, sample SAMN15661759) | gut metagenome | host: Homo sapiens | place: Canada: London | collected 2015-08-20/2019-03-30 | study: EMG produced TPA metagenomics assembly of...
AATGAATTGCCGGTATTGCAAAATTGTAGATTTTGCAATAGAGCCTAGTATAACAAAAAATCCTGCAAACTGTCAACACACATTTTCATTGCAATGAAAAAATTTTCAAAAAAGTAACGTCTCATCCATTACAGTGGATCCTGCAAGCCCAGCAAATCAGTATCCAACACATACCAGTTGCCGTCATAACGATAAATATAACATACATAGTCTTCTGCTTCTTTTCCCTTAGAACTTTTTATGGAAAGGGTATACTCTACTGTGTAAACTTTTTTTACCGTATCCTTCAATGACAAATTTTCAAACCAAGTATTAAACTGTTCCAATTCTGACGAATCTAACGAATCCATTTCGTCAAATCTGACATCTATCCGATATTTTTCACCGTAACGTGCTTCTGCATAGGCATGCAGCTCCTGCATATATGGCTCCATCCGTGCAGCAGCAGCAGAAATCTGCCCTTCTGCCTCTTCTGGAAACATACAAGCGACCACACCATCTGTATCATCCTGTTCCACTCTGTGCCACATTTCCCTCAAAACAGACTTATAGCTGCCGCCAATAAACAGATGCATCACAATTCCAACAATGATTACGCAGCCAACCACAATGGAGCAAATGCCAAGAATGGTTCTGCCGGATAATTTGCGATCGTGTGGAACCACACCAACACCCGATGTTCCAAACGGCTGAACGTTATTTTGCGGCGGAACAGGACTTCCAAACAGCGGATTTACGGATTGTTCTGGCATAGGCGGTGTAAGTGGTATTGGCTGTCTTACCGGTGGTGTAACCGAAATCGGCTGTTCTACTGGTGGTGTAACCGAAATCGGCTGTTCTACTGGTGGTGTAACCGGAATTGGCTGTCCTACTGGCGGTGTAATCGGATTTGGCTGTCCTACTGGCGGTGTAATCGGATTTGGCTGTTCTGCTGGCGGTGTAACCGGATTTGGCTGTCCTACTGGCGGTGCGACTGGTATCGGTTGTTCCGCTACTGGGGTACCGCAATAATAACAAAAACGATCCTCTGGCTGCAGCGGCGTGCCACATTTGGTACAATTCATAGAAAACTCCTTTTCCTTACATTACGGACGCTTCTGTCCGCATTGATCACAAAACGCAAATTCTACTGATAACGTTTTCCCACAGTTTGGACAAGTCCATGTGGCCGGTGATTCTACTTTTGCACCACATTGATTACAAAATATTGTATTCGCTGGCAGCGAAGCCCCACACTGCTGACAGACAACCGAATCGCCTGTTGACGACGCAAATTCCTTCGTTTGCTGAATCTGGTTCTGATAGCTTTGTATCCGTATCTGGCTGTTCTGCACTTCTTGTATCATTTGTGCAAATACAGGCTCTGGATGACTGCCGAACTGCTGTACATACAGTTCTCCAATCTGCTGATACAGTTCTTTACAGTGGCGCTGTTCCTCCCGAATCATATTTTTTAGGCGAATAGATTCCGTGGAACTCTTTGTTTTTTCCACAGCAGTTTGTCCAAAATCCGTGATTTTCTTTCCGATCTCTTCAAAAAATGGCATATAATACTCCTTTCTATCGTTTTATGTCGTTAGATAGTATCATTATAACAAAACGCATACAAAAAAGCAAGCATTTTTTAAAATCTGGATGCAGTCTAAAGAAACAAAACAGTCTGTTATCTGCTATTTCTGCTTTCCATCCTTTTCTTCTGTTGGAACCACTTCAATCTGATCTAGCTGCTGCTTTAAATTGCCAATCACGGAACGGCGGTACTCCATCCGCAAAGCTGCCTGCTCTTCTTTTTCTGCTGTGGTTAAAGTTCCAGCCTTTTGTTTCCTTGCCAATTCGTTGATTCTTGCAATTTTCTCCGGTATCATTCGATTTTCTCCCCTCCAGATAAACAATATAGAAAACCGCCGCCAAACCATTTGACGGCGATTTTCTATATATAAAATCATGTTCGTGGAATTACTTCTTCAAACTTTCTACCATTGCCAGTGTGTCTCTTGCAATCAGCAATTCTTCATTCGTCGGAATCACCCATACTTCTACCTTGGAATCCGGCGTAGAAATCTTTTTCAGCTGACCCTTGAAATCATTTGCCTGCTTGTCAATCTGAATCCCTAAATATTCCATGTTTTCACAGACTTCTTCCCGACAGTTTGGTGCATTTTCACCAATACCACCTGTAAAGATAACGGCATCCAAACCATTCATAATGGCAGCAAATGCACCAATATCTTTCTTAATATCATACACCAGCATATCCTTCGCCAATGTTGCACGGGCATCCCCTGCCGCAGAAGCCGCTGTAATATCCCGGAAGTCAGAGGACTGACCAGAAATTCCCAGCAAACCCGACTTTTTATTCATATAAGTATCCATATCTGCTGTCTGGAATCCATGCTTGTTCGCAACATAGGTAACGGCAGACGGATCGACTGCACCGCAGCGTGTTCCCATCAATACGCCATCCAACGGCGTAAAGCCCATGGTCGTATCAATGGACTTGCCATCCTTGACAGCTGTAATCGAAGAACCATTGCCCAAATGACAGGAAACCACTTTCAGATCCTTCAAATTCTTTCCCATCACTTCTGCCAGCTTCGCCGTAACAAAACGATGCGAAGTACCGTGGAAGCCATACTTCCGGACATGATACTGTTCATAATCCTCATATGGGAATCCGTACATAAATGCTTTCTGCGGAATTGTCTGGTGGAATGCGGTATCAAATACAACAACCTGTGGAATATTTGGCATGGCCTTTTTGCAAGCCCAGAGAGCCAGTGCATGACCATGATTGTGTACCGGTGCCAGTTCCTTCAGATCTTCGATTTTATCAATGACTTCCTCCGTAACCAATGTGGTCTTGGGGAAAACTTCTGCACCCTGTACGATACGATGCCCCACAGCAGATACCTCGTCCATGCTGGAAATCACAGCAGCGTCACCGGTTGTCAAAGCCTGTACCAGCCGTGCGAATGCCTCAGCGTGGGTCGGGAAATTACAGTCTTCCTCTACCGTTCTGCCGTCAGCAGTCTTGTGACTCAGATGACCGTCAATGCCAATGCGGTCACAGTTTCCTTTTGCAATGACAGATTCATCTTCCATATCAATCAGCTGATATTTCAGAGAAGAACTGCCGGCATTTACAACGAGAATAATCATAAAAAAATCCAATCCTTTCTGATGATGCCGGTGTGAGACACCGTTTCATTTCCTAATTCTGTTCCATCGTCTGCATAAAACGATCCGATGGCAGTCGATCACTGCCGCAATGATGATTGCAATCCATAACCCCACAGCGGCTGTCATCGACTGACACCCGTTTGTATTATAACATGTTTTTCCCCAACTGTCAAATACAAAACAGGATATTTTTTGTATATTTACAAGAAATATCTCAAAATTCCTACTTTTTTTCTCAAAATCATAGAAAAAAGAAAAAAAGCTGCTCTTTTTTGTAACGTTTCGTAGAAATTCAAAATATTTTTGAGAGATTTTACAAAATAGGATTGCAAAATGCAAGCATTTCGTGTAGAATAGAAGAGATGATGTGTACTTTCTGCGATCCTCTAAAGAAATCCCCTATTTTTTCTGTTTGCAGCAATTCCGTCACCTTACTTCTCACCCCATTGTCGCTGCACAAATTGGATTTCATTCCCATGAGAAAACCAGAAACAAGTACCTTGCCATCTTACTGAACAAAGGAGGGAAATCAAACGCATGAAAATTACCGGTATTATTTGTGAATACAACCCCTTGCACAACGGACATCTCTATCATATTCAACAAGTACGAAAAAACGGTGCAGAAGCCATTGTTGCTGTTATGAGCGGAAACTTTATGCAGCGTGGCGATGTTGCTGTTATGGATAAATTCACTCGTGCCAAGCTGGCAGTAGAAGCCGGCGTGGATCTTGTTATCGAACTGCCTGTTCCATATGCAGTTGCACCAGCAGAAACCTTTGCACTGGGCGGTGTGGCATTGCTCTCTGCCCTGCCAAATGTGTCAGAAATTTCATTTGGCAGCGAATGCGGTGACATCGAACTGCTGCAAACCGCAGCAGAAGCCTGCTATCTCTGCAAAACAACTTATCGGGATATGATGCAAGACTTTTTACGAGAGGGACATCCCTATCCTGAAGTACTGATGCACATGGTAGAACAGCTCTATGGCGAAGAAATCGCAGAAGTTCTGCTGGAACCAAATAATACACTGGCAGTGGAATATCTGAATGCCATGCAAAAGCTGAACAGTCCGCTGACCCCTTATACCGTACAGAGAAGAGGAGCCGGACATCACAGCATGCTGCTCGGTGATGACCGACCAGAAGAAGGAACTGCTGGCATTGCCAGTGCAACCTATATCCGCCGCTGCATTCAGGATGGCGTAGACTGTCGCCGAACGATACCGGATTACTGTTATCAGGCATTGCAGGAAGCCGAAGCAGCTGGACAGATTGCAGATATCCACTATTTAGAACGCATTTTGCTCTATCGTCTCCGCACTGCATCCCGACAGGAATTAAGTACCATTGCAGAGATCGGACAGGGCTTGGAAAATCGCATTTATCACGCAAAAACTGCCACCAGTCTGGACGACCTCTTAGAAGCACTGCAAACGAGACGCTATCCGCTTGCAAGACTGCGTCGAATCCTGCTGCATGTTCTGCTGGATGTCCGAAAGAATGATACCAGAGGACTGCCGCCATACGGACGGATTCTCGCATTCAATGACATGGGACGACAAATTCTCCGCTGCTCGAAAGGAAGACGAAGCATTCCATTCTCTCATTCTCTAAAAGAACTATCCGGCATGAACATCATTGCAAACCGCTGTGCGGTACTGGATGCCAAGGCAACCGATGTATTCTATCTGGCAACCTCGCAGATGGGAACCGCAGAAATGGACTATCGGCGAAAAACAGAACTGCAACGATAACGTACCGAATGAGAACTATATTCTTTAAAAGCACCGTATCATCAAATGGATACGGTGCTTTTATCTTATGTAATATGAAACAGAATTGTTTCCTTTTCCCATTTTTTCTCCGGTTTACGGCATGTATATTTTGAAAAAAGGGAAACCGCACAAAAACCCACTTTCAGGAATAAACTAAAACAGGCGGGGCATACTGCTAACAGAACCATTTCATAAATTGTTTCTTGATATCGAAATATAGGAGTGAATCTACCCATGAACGTAAAAAGAGGAGATATTTACTATGCAGATCTAAGCCCTGTGGTGGGTTCCGAACAAGGTGGTCTGCGACCTGTTTTAATTGTACAAAATGATGTCGGAAACCGACATAGTCCAACTGTCATTGCAGCTGCCATCACCAGCCAAAAAGACAAGGCACATCTTCCAACACATATCGCCGTACAGGCAGACCGCTGCGGTCTGACACGGGACAGCATTGTGCTGTTGGAACAAATTCGCACAATTGATAAACGCCGCCTCAAGGATCGCATGGGAGCACTGGATATGCCGTCCATGCATCAGGTGGATGAAGCTCTGCAAATCAGTTTCGGACTGCATTGAACACAAAATGATCCAAAACAACAGATCAGGCAGAACATACCCCTATCAACGTCCTGCCTGATCTACTATTTTTTTGCATATTCTGCACCCGATAGAAACAATCGGCGAAAGGATGCCGTGTCAAAAAACTCCGGCAGGGAAATCGAAAATGCCCTGCAAATTGAACAAAGCTGTTCCAACGTCATTTCTGCACGCTCCTGATGCAAGAGCGATTCCAAAAGCATTGGCGAGATACTGCTCTTTTCTGCCAACTGTTTGATGGTCCAATCCGCTTGAATACACATCCCAAAAATACGCTGTATCACACATTCTTGCAGGGTCATATGATATCTGCCTCCTCCTCCTGATCAAGAAGTTCAATACAGCCATGTTCCTGTTCAAAATGGATCACATGCTGTCGAATGAGCTGTTGAATTTCTTTGTTTTTGGTTCTGCCTTCATATTCTGCAATATATCCCAGTTTCTGCAAAAGTGCATCATCCAGCCGCAGCGTAAACTGCCGCATATGCTCCTTCATGTTTCTCACCTCTTTTTTGAATTTCCGAAAATGGCTATATTTTTTATTATAACATTCCCGAAAAGAAATTTCCAGAAAATGACGTCACTTTGACAGCAAATTCTGACAGAGAATCCTCTGCTGTCCTACAAACCTCCGAAAATCAAAAAAACAGTATTTTTTTGAAAAAACACTTGACACGTTGATGATCTTATGATATACTAAAAATGGTTACAAGTTATTTTTCTGTAACCTCAACTATATTACATTTTGTTTCTCTTTAAAGGATACAAAGGCATAAAAATCTTTACATTAATAATATTTCAATTTAATTATTTCAATTTAATTATTTTTGTAATTATTATTTTATTGTAGGGATTTCTATGCCTTTTTTTGTTTTATTATTTTAGAAAAGGACATAGATCTTCACGATGCGTGGTAGATTTATGTCCTTTTTGTTTATCCTATCTTTCCATATTTGTTATTCCAATAAAAAATCCCCCTTAAAAATATATTGTCATTTTTCGTTTAAAATAAAATTAGAAAGGACGGTTTTCAAAGCCATATCAGAATCATCTTTTATTTTTATCTAAAAATACGGTTCAAAATCAAAAAAAATTTTAATTTCAGCATATTCTAAATTAAGAACGATCTTACGGTATTTTTTAATAAGATAAAGGAGGATCTCTATGAAATTACATGCAGATTTCAGCACACGCCTCTATGAAGTTCCGGTTCACACCTACCTGTTGACCAAGCACAACCCAAATCAAATTGCCATGCCCACTGCCCAAATGCAGGGCAGCATTCGAGGCATTACCATCCACAATACCAACTGCAAACCGCTGCTGCACGGCATGACCGATGCGGAACAATACACCTGGAAAACGGTGCAAGGACAAATGCGGGATGTGCGAGTACATTTTTATGTGGATGCATTGGGTGCATGGCAAACCCTGCCGCTTTCTCAAGCTGGTTGGCACGCCACAGACGGTGCGGGGAACGGTAATCGGCATACGATCGCCATAGAATGCATTATGTCCCCATTATACACGCTGGCAGACCAGAAAGCAGAAGACAACTGTGCACGATTGGCAGCCTACCTGCTGATGCAATTTCAACTGCCGCAAACTGCACTGTTCACCCACACACACTGGCTGCATGTGCGGGATGGAGCAGTGGAAAACCGCAAAATTCTCAACACCAAACCACATTCCTATAAGATGTGTCCCTCTTACATTTTGCCGCACTGGGACAAGTTTGAACAACAGGTTAGCCTGTATTATCAACAGCTTTGTGTTCCAGCGGCTGCCACTGCATAACCTCTTTGAAACCACTGCCTGTTACAAAAATTCTGTAGCAGGCAGCATTTTTCTAATCTGTATATTTTTACTTTATATGCAGATAATAGCGATATACTCTTGTACTAAACCAGTACAATTTGAAAAATGGAGGATACAATTCATGAAAGCAACAGGTATTGTACGCCGGATCGACGATCTTGGGCGTGTTGTCATTCCAAAAGAAATTCGCCGTACGATGCGAATTCGAGAGGGCGATCCTCTTGAAATTTATACCAGCAATGACGGCGAAGTTATTTTTAAAAAATATTCTCCCATTGGTGAAATGGGAGAACAAGCAGCACAAGTTGCCGATATTATGCATCGGCTGGCTGGCTGTCCGGTAGCAATTTTCGACCGTGACCATGTGGTCTCCGTTTCTGGTGCAGCAAAAAAGGAATGGAATGCCAGACGGGTTTCTCCGGAACTGGAAGAATTGATGGAAAAGCGAAAAATGTACTATGCAGAAGATAACACACATGGCATGATGCCAGCAGAAGGCGTGGAAAAAAATGCCGTTGCCTGCCTGCCTATCATCTCTGCTGGTGATGTCACAGGGGCCGTTGCCTTTTTGGATGACGGCAGTGGCGCAACGGTAAATCACTGTCAAAAGACACTGATTCAGGCAGCTTCCCAATTTCTCGGCAGACAGCTGGAATCGTAACCAATTATAATATTTACCCAGCGTTGCTGTATCGGAACCATTCCCATGCAGCAACGCTCTTTTTGTATTTCCGATTTTTAGGAAAATCCTGTTCAGACTTCACCAGCCGGAAAGCCACATGACTGTATTCCATTTCCTATTGTCTTCCAGTCTGTTCGTGTGGAAAGTCCCTTCTTTTTTCCACATTTTTTTGAAAACGAATGCAAATTTCTGTGAAAAACCATCTTTTCCCCACTAATTTTGTAGCCGCTTCTCCTTTTGTTTTCAACATTCAACTATGTTTTCAACAGTTTGTGGAAAGAAAAATGCTTGGAAATACGATTATTTTTTTCGTTTTCCACAATATACAAAAATATTTCCCGTTTTCTTTTTGAAACCACCATCCTGTTTTTCAGTTTTCAACTTGTTGTTGAAAACCATGTTGAATTTTTTTTGAAAGCAGTGGACAACGAAAAAAGTGTATATCTAAACCGGTTTTGCAGATACTACGAATACGCAAACTATAGTGAGGTGAAAAAGCAATATGAAAGCAATCAAGTGGCTGCCAGCCTTGCTGGCAATTGCGTGTTTAACTGGCTGCGGCGGTAAAACCAACAGCAACAGCCAAACAGAAACCACAACGCATACAGAATCTGTGGGTGACAATATCGTCACTGATATCAGCGATGTCGTCAGTGATGTCGGAGAAGCAGGAAAGGATGTACTGACGGATTTGGGAGATGCGGCAGAAGATATTAAGGATGACCTGACCGGAAATGATGATTCCCAAACCAATACAGACACCTATCAAAAAACGGAAACCACTACAAAGTAATTTTTGTACAACAAACGACAAAACCGCCTCCCTATCTCAAGAGAGGCGGTCTTGTGCTATAAAAATTCAATTTCTGCAATTACGTCTCTGGCACAACCGGCAGTGTTTCTTCCAAGCCGACCAGATACCGCAGCAAAATTTCTACATCTCGCTCATCCATGACACCATCATAATAGAGATCGCCGCTTGTCTTTGTGGTGTTGCTGCTCCATAGCAAACCAGCAATGGACTTTTGCAAATAGATAACATCTGTAATCGTCACCATACCGTCCGCATTTGCATCGCCGCAAATCGGTTCATAGTGCTGTCCGCCAAGCAGCATACAAGGCGGCAAAATCGCTACATTTTCTCCAAAGACATAGAAATATCCATAAAACTGCTTCGCTGTTTCCACGCTGTTTTCCCACAGAATGTCATAATCATAAATATAACGATATGCATTCTGTCCTTCCGTCCAGTTCTCAATCGTCTGAACTTCCTTCACAGGATCCTTTCTATTTGCAGCAGACAGCGTTCCATCTAGATAAAAACTTACCAGCAATCCCGGATCTTGTTCTATTTCCTCCGGTGTACTGTACTCACTGGGCAGATAGCGGAAAAGCCCATCATATTCTTCCAGTCCATCATCAAACTTTGTCGTAATATACAATTCCGGAAAATATTCGTCTCGTGGATAAGTAAGCGTAATACCCGTATCGTTTTGAAAAGCAAGTTTCCCTGAAGAAGCAGGATCCAAACTGTGCACTTCTACATCAGAAAGTGCTGTTTCTGCAATTTCTTCCCCATAGTAGGCGGTGAAGGCTTCTGTGTATGCCTCTGGAAAATGATAAACTACCTTTTTTGAATTGCTACTGCCTACTTGTTCTCCTTCTCTTGTCACAAATCCCTTTTGAAAAACAACTTCTCCATCCAATAAATCTGCTCGTTTTCGATTAAAATTCAAATAATAAGAGAAAAAAGAAGTTTCATACTGATGAATCTCTTTCACCATTTCCTCCGCATATGGCAGTGTTAAAAATTCCTCTTCAGACATTGCACAAACCTTCTGATAAGTCAAGCCCTCTGGAAAACCTGTTTCAGAAGCAGATGTTTCTGCGGATACCGGAACTGCAACACTTCCAGCAAGCATTGCAATGGAAAGCAGAGCGGCAAGCGTTCGATATGTTCTCTTTTTCATAAAAATCAACTCCTTTTCTGTTGTCAGGATATAGAAACAAGTTCTGCCTGCATTTCTGCTACATCTTCCAAATTATAATTTGCAAGAATCGCTTTATCTTGTAGACATGACCGTATCTTTGTTTGTAACTGTACCAATTCTTCTGTTGTTGCCAGTCCATTTTGACTCAAATAATTGTTGATAGCAATTGCATCTCGCAAATCTACCACTCCATCTTGGTTATAATCTGCAACCTCACATTGTACACGAGAAAAATCATACATAAGGATACAAAAATCTGTTATAATGTCTGCATCGTTTGCGTTTATTACACCATCATAGTTTACGTCACCACGAATAAGCGGAGATTGCCAATAAATCATATTCGTAGTAGTTTGCATTCCTCTCGTGATAATATTTCCATTATCATCTACAATATCTGTTTTACTAATAAAATATTCATTTCCTGTACTGGCGGGAAGATCATGTATAAAAATTTCAAAATAATCATTACAGTAAAGATCAGATAAATTGTCTTCTCCGGAACTCAATGCAAACAGAAGCGTCCCTTCAAACGAGAATACATTTTCATTTTTCGTTTCTGATACAACTGGAACAGAGAAGTAATTTTCTGGCTCTTCGTTTACATCATCGCACCAATATTTTCCTAATTTTAAGTAATTTCGATTGTTCGTGTTTATCCAGATTTGTGCAATTAAATTTGGTTCACGGTATCCAATATTTATATAACGAAATGTATTTACTCTTCCAGAAAATGCACTAATACGGTTTTCATCATTCGTAAAATTGCTGACTGCACTTCGATAATTCAATGCATCATACATTACCCAGTTATATCCCGAATAAGAATTACTTGTTCCATGAGAATTTACAACTTTAAAAGCCCCTCTTTCTGCTGCTTCAATTGTACCATCCCCATTGATATCACAACAAATCGTATCATCATACCCCACAATTACACGGGCATGTAATCCACCATAATCATCAGTATATTGATAAGAACAAAGTTTATCAGAATCCTTACCATATCCATTTTTTCGTTTTTTAGTAGCATATGCTGACTCAATTGCTAAAACCTTTCCATCATTTAAAGCATTCTTTATTTTCATTATATCATAACTATTAATATTTTTAACAGGGGAATAATTTGTTTCGCATGAAATATGCCAATATTTAAAATTGCCATGATAATTGCACAAACAATCGCAACTTTTTGGCACCATTTTTTATCTTCATAAATAACCTCCTTTTAACTTTAAAAAACAAAAGCGAATGAAAAAATAGAATTTATTTTCTATTTTTATTATAAAATAGAAAATAAAAAGTGTCAAGAATTTTCTACAAAAAAATCATTTTTTTGTAATATTGCACAAATTGGGAAACACTTCCATGTACATTTTAAATAAAACAAAGAACAGTTATTGTAACATAAAAATTACAATAACTGTTCTTTGTTCCAGCTATTTTATCATTCTTTATGCATGATGGGCTGCCTTGACACCACCTACCTTCTTCTTAGAAAAGATGACATGCCCGCCTTCTGCCTGTTTGTCCAGCATGGTATTCCGGAAATAAACCAACAGATTGGTGGTAATCATTGCAAGATTGATAAAATATACAATCAAAACAAAGTTGATATGCCCTACCGTGATGATTTTTGCAGCAATTCCAGCAAGATAGCCAACCAGCAGCAGCAGAATAAACGGCAGACTCATACCTTTAGCGGTTCTGCATTTGTAGTTCTTAATCAGGTTCATCGGCCAGCTGCACCCAAAACAAATCAGCATCATAGTCTCTAATACTTCACTCATGGTTTGACACCCTCCACAGTTTTTCAATTTCTCATTGTATAGCAAACAAAATGATTCTGTCCTATATTGTATTTACAAAAATTTATAATCAAAATTTATTATTATCCAAATTCCTACCCAGAAAAACACATCAACTCGCACAATACCGCAGGGCATCTGCCAAACTCATGGTACGATCATAAAAAAAAGTACGCAATGTCTGAAAAAACCGCAATTCATATTCCATATCCACTTTGCCATTTGGTGCCTCTGCATACTGACAGCCATATTCTCCAGCAAGTGCACGCAAAGCATAGTTATAAGCATCCGCATTTGGAAACTGTCTGTTGACAGAAATCAAAACCAAACGACTTTTCGGCACAGCTGTGTGCAATTGATAAAGCAGCCAGCGATAGGACTCTATGATTTCCTCCACGGACTGCGTGCCTTCTTTCAATTCTTCTTCTCCAAAATGAAGTAAAATCGTCTTCGGCATCAGTGGTACAATGCAAGGCTGAATATAAGCTTCTGCATCTGTAATCTGTAATTCCTCCACGCTGCGGTTGTATACAGTACAGTTTACACTGTAATCCTGTATCAATTCATTCAACGGCAAACGAGCAGCAGAAGTAGAACCAAACAAAACAATACCGGCAGTCTCTGCCACTTGATTCCATGTCCGGTAAGCGGTGATCATATTCATTTTCTGTACCATAATGTACCCCTCCTTCTGCGGCAAATGTGTCCCATGCATTTGCCGCTTGTCTGGTGATTGTTTTTTTACAGCTTTTATTATAGCATTGACAATTGAAACTGTCCAATATATAATAAAGGTAGAATTCATAAGCAATTTCTTATGAATTTTGCCGATAAAGCGACAATTTATAAGTTTTTGCAGTTGAATTCATAAAAAAATTATTATAGATTAGGTCAAATACAACAAAAAGTTTTTCACACGAAGAGCGATTTTTTCGCTCTAAATCAAAACCACGAAAATTCATTTTTGTTTAGGAAAATGGTTTTGCGTGAACCAAAACAGCAGAAA
>ERZ1673697.3098-NODE-3098-length-12849-cov-3.743708_pt1 | contig 12849 bp, 15 predicted proteins | sample MGYA00580227_ERZ1673697 | MGnify/ENA primary metagenome ERZ1673697 (study PRJEB41218, sample SAMN15661759) | gut metagenome | host: Homo sapiens | place: Canada: London | collected 2015-08-20/2019-03-30 | study: EMG produced TPA metagenomics assembly of...
ATAAGGCAGAACAAAGCGGACAAGTCCGTCATGAAGTGCCGTGCTTCATGGTTATCTTCTCTAAAAATAAATGCGCAGGCAGTAATGTTTCATTTTACTGCCTGCGCAATTATTATTTCCTTTTGTCTCCTTGTCATCTTTTTTATCGCATACTCCCGTCTCTGCGCCTCCTCCTTCGTCTCAAAAGTCTCATAATATACCAGCTCCACCGGCGTCCTGCTGCGCGTATATTTGGCGCCCCGCCCTTCGTTATGCGCCTTCACACGTTTGCCCAGATCATTCGTCCATCCCGTATAGAGTGTTCCGTCCTTGCATTTTAAAATATAGGTATAATTCATCTTTCCGCGCCCCCTTCTTACGCTCTCAAATCATATATTTCCCTAATTATTATTGCATATTTCCCAAAGCAAAAGCAAACAATTTCATTTCGGTACAGGGTAAATGTTAATTTAGGACGTAGTAAAGCGACACTTTACTACGTCCTAAATTAACACGCTTGCCACAAGCCCGGCGAGGGTGGCTAACAACGCCCCTGGCAGGGTATACCGGGTTTTTGAGATTTTCGCTGTCATAAAGTACACACTCATCGTGTAAAAAATAGTTTCGGTACATGCCATGCTGATAGATGCAATCCTGCCGATATAAGAATCTGTCCCATATTCTTTGTATAAATCCAGCAGAAGCCCTGTGGCGGCGGATGAGGAAAACATCTTTACCACCGTAAGCGGCACCAGCTCGCCGGGGAATCCGATGTAATCCGTAAATCTCCCAATCAGCGCTGAAAGCATATCCAGGAATCCTGATGCCCTTAAAATCCCCACGGCAATCATAAGCGCAATTAACGTGGGCATAATCTTAATCACCGTGAAGAACCCGTTCCTGGCTCCTTTTATAAAGACATCGTAGACTTCTACTTTCATCAGGATTCCATAGCATACGATTCCAAAGATTACCATTGGTATAATAAAATCTGACACGAATAACAGCATTTTCATAAGACAGCTTCCTTCTGTTCAGACTGCTTTATCCTACCATATGCTTTTCTTTTTTCATATATAACACTACTTTTGGCTACCTTAACCTACCGTCGCCTGTGCCCTGCGGGTAAAAGCCAGTCGAATCAACTGAGCAACTGGCAATCCGAGAGTTCATTCTATATTAATGACCTGTCTTTTGACGTACATAAAACGATTTCCGGGCAAATCGGACATCCACCCTTGCAGAGATATTGATTCTTGCATGACGGACAGGCGTTTTTGAAATAGGTTCTAAACTCATCAAACGCTTTACTTTCCCATGCCTCTTTAATACTATGCTTTCTCAAATCCACAGCCCATCTCTGTTCCTGATTATCAAAACTGCAAGGAAGCATCTTCATATCCGAAGTTATATAAGCCGACCAACGACCGCCTTCACACGTATCCAGGCTATCTATATTTATTCCTTCCGAATAATTCAGCAATGCTGGGACCGTGCATGAATCAAATCCTATTTTATAGGTCATTTCATCGCTGTTCACATAGGATAACAGTTCTTTCATCGTAGAATCAGCAATACTGACTATCTTTTCTCTGGTTCCTAACCCTACAGGCTTATGAAGCAAAAATACAACTGCATTGATCCCCTCCGGAAATTTTTTCAGCTTCAGCCGTTCTACAGCTTCAGCAACTGTATCCCTGCTAAGCACATAATGTATATTCGTCTTCACACCTGCGTCCAGAAGCATCTCCAAAGCACGCATCGTATATTTACTTCTGTACCAGCTAACAGCTACAGCTCCGCAATAGTGCTTACACAAGTCTGCCAATTCTGGCGTCATGCCAAATCCTGATGTTGTAAAATTGACAACAATTTGAAAATCACGACAAAGTTTAAGTATTTTTTCAAAATTTTCATGTTGGTCAGGATCCCCGCAGCCTCCTAGCGCAATCTGGAAGGTATTGCCTCTGCATTGCTCCAAAATGCTTTTGAAATCTTCGACTGACATATTCGCATGACTTGCATGCAAACCATCCTGATAACACTCTACGCCTGCTTTTAAACAAAGCCCTGTCTTTCCGTGAATGCAATGTCCCATTATACCGACGTCCAAAAGTTCCGGGAACGATGCCATAAATGGATCTTTTCCAGATTCTTTACCATTCACAAGAATCCCTGTCCTAAAATACCTGCCCGTCTTCTCATCAAAGCAGGAGATAAAATCAGCTTCTTTTCGAATTTTCATAACTGGTTTCCCTTAATAGCTTAGATCCGTTTCAATACCTTCAAAATCTCCATCTCCGTTTTCTTCCATGATTCTCCATACTTCTTCAAACAAGTCAGCATAATAATATTCTGTCTCCTCAAAGGATACCCAATCGCTATAGACAACCTTTCCGGCCTTTAATGCTGCTCTGACTTTTTCCTGTGTATCTTTACCATGAAATTCCCACTCTTCCTCAAAAATCTTATTAATTTCTTCCTCCGTGCTGTCTGGTCCAAGAATTTTCTTACCAAGAAGTTCCTTTTCCACAAAACGAAGTATCGCATCTTTTTGCTTGTCATTCATTTTGGGTTTTCTGGCAATGATAAAACTGCTGCTGCTTGAATTCGTAACAAAGTCGGTTCTTATTTTCATGATAAATCCTCCGTTTTTATTTATATTTTATAATCTTTCATTAAAAATTTCATTAAACGCATAGTTTACGAAATTTATTCCCGACCTGTTCTTTTCATCTCATTGAAAACAAAAAAGCGGTTCGTGACACAGCATTTTCAAGCTGAACGCATCCTAAATCTGTTCTAACTTCTCATCCGTCTGTTTCTGATATTCCAACTGCTTCAATTCCACATTGCTGATACGCTCAAAAAGCAGAACATTGTTGGAGATAAAGCGACGCATCTCTACGAAAGTCCTCATAATACCGATACTTACATTTACGGCAACTTCGCTATGGAGAACACTTGCAAGCATAGATATTCCTTGTTCCGTAAAAACATAGGGTAAAGTACGTCGTCCACCATACCCGTTTTCGTTCAAGGGCTGTCGGGAAATAGACAGTTTTACGACTTTTTTGAAATTGGGCAACAGAAAATTAACTTCAGTTTCTTCGTCAAGAAATATGAGGGAAAACAGGAGCAGAAAACAGCTTAGCCTGGGAAGCACTTCAAAAAATCCAAACAAGGGGTTTTTGCGCCCTAAAATAAGGACTACAAAAAGGGAGAGACATTCCGTGAAAGGATTCGGAGCTTAAAAAAATGGCACCTGCCATTTCTGACAGATGCCTATGTAATCACATTATTATTTTTATAAATTAACAGTTTCCAAAAAGTCTTGAATCATCTTAAACGCAACACCCACATCTATCTGAAGCCAGTTTCTGTCTCCGGAATGCTCCACATTTCTTCTAAACTGACGATTTGAAAATGTAAGTGCTACCCTCTTGCGTACACCATTCATATCTTTTTCTCGCATTAATGGCTCGTCGATGATATACGCCCTAATGCAATCTGCAAGTCGTGACATATCCACATGATCTTTCAAATAGCAGAAATCAAAGATATCTTTATATCTTGTAGAAAGAGGGCCAAAGCGTAACAATGATCTTAGTTTCTCTGCAAAAATTTGCTCACAGGAATTAATCAACAGACTTGCTCCCTCATCATCCTTAATGATAATATATACACGTTTTCCGCTATACTCCTGTTGAGAAAGCTGCTCAATTTTGTTGCCTTTAATCTCAATTCTAATTCCTTCAAGACAATTCAATTTTGAAATAAAATATCGGATGGATTCGTCTTCCAATGAATATCTGATAAAATCCAAATCCAGGTCTTCCGTAGCGCGTCTCACATTCCCGGTAATGCTGCGCATCACAACGCCACCTTTTATGGTTACATTTCTTCCCAAATTGCTTCGTACAATTGCCTTAAGTACAATATCCTGACACACACGTGCATCTGCATTCCGTTCTGAATACCCAGCATCCCTATATTTCTCTGCCATCTTCTCCAAATTCATCTTTAGAGTACCTCCATCTGTAAAATTTCAAGCACCTTATTACTCTTTGGTGCCATCAATGCATAATCCTGAATTTTCTGCATATCCAATCTTGGAAGTAACTTACGGTAATTTAAGATAATTTCCTTATAATAATCAAAAGGCAACTTACTTTTATATCGCACAAGTTCAATCAGCATACGTTCTTTATTGTAAATCCGTATATCATACCCTTTATAATCAGCAGCTTCAATTCCTTCCTCGAAAAAGTCATCAGGAACAAAATACTGCTTCACTCTTTCATCTTTGATTTTAGTAGCATCACGGGTTGTTGCCAAATCACATTCATCCGGTATCACGTCCGTTAATCCGTGAAAGTAAAAAGCACTTTTCATCGTTACTACCGCATTCGGATATTTGTATACGAACATTGCAATTTCCGGGACATATTTCTTCTCCGAATATATTCCTTTTCCAACTTTGAACAGTTCGCCTTCTTTTATTTTTTTCTCAATAAAATAATCTGATCCATATTTTTCAAGACATTCCGCACGTGTTTTCATCGCTTCTGCCTCCTTATTTAGAAATTCATCCGCATTTTTTATTGTTTTGCGGATATTTTTCAAAATTAAAATCTATCAATCAAAATCCTCTTGTGTAGCAAGCTGTGCATACTTGCCGACATTTGAAAGTGTCTCATAGAATTCATTTTTATAAGGGCTGCTGCTACACAGTTTGAGTGTGATATATCTTGCTGAATGAACTACTCTTGCAGCAATCTTCAGCAGTTTTTAACGGACGGTATCAATGCGTTGCTTTCACACGTTTGCTGATAACACCAAGCGTCTAAACCAATTAAATATGTTATACGTAAAAGCATATACCTGCAGTCTGTTGGCATTTACCATTCTGGTATGACTGCTTACGGACACGAAATCAAAACCGGATTTGCTTTCTTCAATGTAAATTAAAAGGAGAACCGGACGCATCCGACTCTCCCAAGTACACTCCTTAGAGACGCACCGCTATTCACAACTTAACAAAGTCCACATCTCATAGGAATGTCTCTTCTTTACATGTCAGGGATATCTTTTAGTAAGATTTACCCCAGTATGCCATATGCTTTGCAGGTTTTCCGCACCAGATACATTTGTCTGAAATCATCTCTTCATCTTCAATCAGACATCTGGTTGCCGCGCCGCCGGTTACGTATTTCACTTCGCCTTCGCATTCCGGATCGCCGCACCAGCAAGCCTTTACAAATCCGCGGTTTGCCTTAAACTTCTCTATCATCTCGTCCATTGTTACAGCAGTGTCAATATGGCTGTTTAAGAATGCTTCTGCCTTCTTATACATATCCTGCTGAATTGTCTCTAAGATGTCGCGCAGCTTTCCTGCAATCTCATCCAGAGATACCACAATCTTCTCACGGGTATCACGGCGTACAACAATTACCTGGTTCTTCTCAATATCCTTTGGTCCAATCTCGATACGGGTAGGAATTCCGAGAATCTCCTGCTCAGAGAATTTCCATCCCGGACTCTTATCAGAATCATCGATTTTCACTCTGTAGCCTGCTTTCTTCAGTTCTTCTAACAGCGCATAAGCTCTGTCAAGCACGCCTTCTTTGTGCTGTGCTACCGGAATGACACGGCACTCTACCGGAGCAACATGCGGAGGCAGTACCAGACCGTCGTCATCACCGTGAACCATAATCAATCCGCCGATACTTCTGGTGGACCATCCCCATGAAGTCTCATAACAGCTGTGAGGCTGATTATTCTTATCTATATATTTAATATCAAATGCATCCGGGAATCCACTTCCGAAGAAATGGCTGGTTGCAGACTGCAGTGCTTTACCGTCGTGCATCAGCGCTTCAATCGTGTAGGTATCCTGTGCACCTGCAAACTTCTCATGCTCTGCCTTCCTTCCTGATACGAACGGCATTGCCAGCGTCTCTCTGTAACAGTCTTCATATACATGCCACATCTGGATAGTTCTTTCTTCTGCTTCCTCGTAAGTTGCATGCAGCGTATGTCCCTCCTGCCACAAGAATTCTCTGGAGCGGAGGAACGGCCTCGTCGTCTTCTCCCAACGGAGCACAGAATTCCACTGATTCCATACCTTCGGCAAATCCCGGTATGACCGTACGGTCTTAGACCACAAATCACAGAACAGGGTTTCTGATGTAGGGCGGATGCATAATCTTTCCTGCAGTCTTTCCATACCGCCGTGCGTTACCCATGCTACTTCCGGGGCAAATCCCTCAACGTGATCCGCTTCTTTCTCCAGAAGGCTTTCCGGAATCAGCGTCGGAAGATATACATTTTCTACCCCCGTCTCTTTAAACCGTCTGTCAAGATCCGCCTGAATCAGCTCCCAGATTGCATAACCATTCGGCAGGTAGTTCAAACATCCTTTTACGCTTGAGTAATCACATAACTCAGCTTCACGGACAACATCCGTGTACCACTGTGCAAAATTTTCATCACGAGGTGTGATATTTTTGACTAATTTTTCCTTTGCCATGTCTCTTTTCTCCTTTTCATTCCTGCGGAGCCCTTGCTCCACTTAATTCTGATGCGGGAAACAAAAAACGCCGGGCCTTTCGCTTCCCTCAAAGGGACCGAAAAGCTCGGCGGTACCACCCTAATTAACTGCGGCCCTTCCGCAGTCCTCTCTCATCACCATTAACGCTAATGTCACGCTGTGCTTTCGCACAGAGGCTCCAAGGTAGGTTCACTGCGCTTCTAATCAAAAATCTTTCAGCCAATGGATTCTCTCTCTGTAGGACTTCCGCTGCAATTACTATTCCTCTTCACTGCCACTCCGTCTTCTGCAACTATCATTGCCGACGGATTATTCAATTAAAGAAATTCTAATAAAATTACCGGCATTTGTCAAGAGGTTATTTCCCGATTTCATCCATTTGGCGTTCTATGTCTTCCTTCTGCCGTTCCAGTTCTTCCTTCTTCTGCAGATATTCCTGTTCAATTGCCCCTTTATCATTTTCCAATTGCTGCCTGTATTCCCCCGCTCCCGCAATATCCATTACCTGAAGACCACTTTCTTCCTGGTATTGTTTAAAATAACTCAGCATTGACCGGAACATTTTTTCATTATACATCTCATCTTCCTGCTGCCAGCCCACCGTATAAACAATGTTTGCCTTATTTTTCACGGCGTCATCCAGCCGGTACTTCGGCGTCTCTCCCTGCAGCCCGACCGCAGCCGGATGCCAGATTCCTCCTTCACCTGCGGCTGTATCCATTTCTCCGGCCTCCCCGTGATGCACCGCAGCCGCGAATCCATGGGCAAGCAAAATTTCGTCATATTCTTTAAGATATGTTTCGGACGGGAAATACATCACGCTGCTGCCGGGGACTCCCGTCTCCTGCATCTTTAGCGCTAATGCGCCCAGCCACGTGTACATATCATCGCCGCTCCACACAATACAAGTACTCCAGCCTGCCTGAATCAGCTCCTGGAACTGCTCCAGGCTCATATTTCCTTCTGTCCCCGGGAACTGCTGCTCTGACACTGCCAGAACGCCGGTATATCCATACTCTTCCATAATAGGGTACGCTTCTTCATATACCCGGGCATCCGGATGTGTAAAGAGCACTTCCGCCGTTCCTGTTCCTTCCATTTTAAGGGAATACTCCTCTTCCAGGTCGTCTATTTCCTGCTGAATCCGGTTCCACTCCACATCCAGCGGGCGAAGCAGCTTCTCCGCTTCTTCTCTTCCTGCAGCCTGCTCCTGCTGCGTCTGATAATCTCTCCATGTAAAAACCCCCAGGCATACGGCTCCTGCCAGACACACAATTCCTGCCACAGCTCCTGCTATTATTTTTAATTTACTCACACACTCATCCACCTTATCGAATCAAAATATATACAAAGAACATCAAATACACCAACAGGAAAAGTGCCCCTTCGCTCCTGCGTATCTCCCGCTTACTAATTGCCGCTATGTACACAACCAGGCTGGCAATAATCAAAATAAATGTATCATATACTGCCGTTACATCCAGTGTAATCGGTGTAATCACCGCAGACACGCCCAGAATCAGCAGAATATTGAAAATATTCGATCCCACAACATTGCCTACCGCAAGATCATTTTCTCCTTTTCCCGCCGCAACCATCGAAGTTACCAGTTCCGGCAGCGAAGTTCCCAACGCAACAATAGTAAGCCCGATAAAAGTCTGGCTCAGTCCAAACGCCGCCGCAATGTCGGACGCGCTGTCCACTACCAAATCTCCTCCCAGTGCAATTCCGGCAATACCTCCGACAATATACACCCCGCTTCTTAACGGACTCATTACTTTATAGTCTTCGTCCTGCACTTCCTTTCTGGAAGCCAGCGCAGACTTGACCGTCGCATACAAAAAAATGGCAAATAAAATGAGAAACAAAAGTCCTCCCAGTTTACCCAGAGAGAAGGATTCCGTCCCTTTGATAACCTTTGTAACGGAAAAATCAGAAACCAGAAGCAGAAGGATTACCGTGATAAATATGGAAAACGGAAACTCCTTCTTAAGCAGCGACCATTTTGCGTGTACCGGATTCACCAGCGCACAGCATCCCAGCACTACCAGAAGATTAAATATATTGGAACCCAGCACATTGCTGACCGCCAAATCGTTATTCCCATTCAGCGCCGCCGTCACACTGACAGACAATTCCGGCATACTCGTCCCGAATGCCACTACCGTAAGCCCAATCACGATGGACGGCACTTTCAATATCTTTGCCACACTGGAGCTTCCATCCACAAAAAAATCTGCTCCTTTCACCAAAAGCACAAATCCTAAAACTAACAACAGATAACTCATTCTTATGATTCCTCTTTCCCTGATTGACATTTATTCAAATACTATGTTTAAATAATAATTGTGTAAGGAAAATAAGTCAAGGAGAACCCCATGAAAACAGACCTTTTAAGCATTTTATACGAAGATAACGACATAATTGTATGTAGGAAGCCGCATGGTCTTCCCGTGCAGACCAGACGGGCCGCCGACCCTGATATGGAAACGCTGATTAAAAGCCATATTGCCGCGAACGCTGCAGGGATTCCTTCTTCGAAAGAGCCGTTTTCCAGGCAGCCGTACCTTGCTGTCATCCACCGCCTGGACCAGCCGGTAGCAGGCATCCTGGTCTTTGCCAAGACTCCTGCCGCTGCCCGTGAACTGAACCGCCAGCTTCAAAACGGCAGCTTCGGCAAATATTATCTGGCAGAAACAGAAGGCACACCTCCGGTTCCTGAGGGCACCTTAGAAGATTATCTGGTAAAAGACGGACGCACCAATACTTCCCGCATCTGTGACAAGGGAACGCCCGGCGCCAAACCGGCAAGGCTTCACTACCGCACCATTTCCCCCAAGAGCGCAGGCGCACTCACGGATACCGGTATCCCCGCAAAGGAAAACAGCGCCCACACATTTCTGGAAATTCATCTTGACACAGGACGGCATCACCAGATCCGTGTCCAGCTCGCCCACATGGGATGTCCGATTGTCGGCGACACCAAATATAATCCTTCAGCGCCGGATGCCGGGAACAGCAGTGCTTCCGACGGCATCCGCCGGGAACGATCCGGACAGCAGGATAAGCAGGAGCTAATGCTTTGTGCCTACAAGCTTTCCTTCCTCCATCCACGGACGAAAGAAAAAATGTGCTTTGTGCTTCCTTAAAAGGAAGTCCAAAGCACATTCTTCATCACTTTCTTCTTAATCACGGTCTGCTCAACCTTCGGATTCTGTCCGCAATAATCAGCATACTTCCCAGCAAAAGTAGAAAAAGCAAGGTGATTCTTTCATTATAGTCTCCGGTTCGGACACTCTTTTTCAGTCTGTCATCCGTTTTCCCGCCGTCCGGTTCCTCGCCGCCCGGTGGTTCCTCCGGCTCCGGCTCTGTCGGTTCCTCTTCCGCCTCTACCTGTGCTGTCACCACCGTCTGTTCCGTACTCCCGGTCTGCTCATCCCCAGACAACGTCCCGGCACAAACCGGAAGTGGCGCAGACATGATCATAGCTGTTATCATAAGACAGAGGCTGACTGGAAGAACCGCTGCTATCCGCCGCATTTTCCCACCTCTTCTGTTTCTTAGTTATATTCAGCCGCATCAACCACTTTACTATAGAATGTAAGTGTTCCCTGGTAAGTTCCTACCCAGTTATCCAGTTCTCCCGTAATCTGATTCTGATCCAGTTTAAAATCTAAATTAACAGCGTCCTCTGCGTTCTGGAACGCGCCAATCAAAAATCCATTGGCATATTTCGTACTTGCAAGCAAATCGTTGCTATTTGCCAGAATATTATATACCAGATATTGATTATTACTTGCAGCAGCGCCGGTCTGACCGTAAATCCGGAATCCTTCCGTTCCATTTGCCGCATCCTGTACCAGAACTGCCACTCTCTTACTTGCATCCAGATTAGAAACGGATGTTAATTTCACTTTCCCATTCAAAACCAGATTATATTCCCCTTCTCCATTTCGCTTCAGACCGCCAAAGTCCACATATTTGGGAACAGAAACAATATACTCCACAGCTCCCGGATCTGTTTCCGCTACATTCGCAACCACCGTTGTGCTTCCGGACTGCTGGGCATTTGTAACATCCTGGATATCTGAAACATCCCCTCCGCTCACATCTACTGCCATTACCGGCAAAGCATTAGCTGCCAGCAGCGCCGCCGCCAGAAACGGAGCCATTTTTTTCTTCATACTCATATTTTTTCCTCGCTTTCTGATTCATGTTATTACATGTTTTTCATTTATGGTGTAACTGTCAGAGTAAATGCAGAGTCGCTGGCATTCAGCTCGCTGCGTTCCTCATCCATGCTATACCCCTGATAATGTACCAGCGCCTCGTAGGTTCCTGCCTCCAGCGTCTGGTTCAGTTCGATCTGCTCGAACCCGGTTCCGGGTTCAAGCAAACCGGATTCATACAATACAGTTCCATCTTCCAATTGCAGAGTTGCCTGCAGATAGCAGGTGTTCTCCTCCGGGTTTCCGATCCGCAGGCTCAGCGTCGTATCGCCTGCCTTCATCTCAGCGCCGCTGTATCCCGGCACCAGAATATTTTCAGTAATCTCTCTCGGCTCTTCCGTGTCAATGCCATCGTCCCATGCCGAGGCATCTGCATCCACATACGCATTGCCGCCCGTCTCTGGATCCTTTTGCCGGGAAAAGTAAACGGCTGCCGCAATCCCTGCAATCAGAATTACAATTAATAAAACCAAAAGTGTCCAATATCTTTTTTTCTTGTCTTTCATTCTTTCCTCCGCTTACATGAAGCCTATGCTACGAACGTCTTTTTTTATGCCGGATAAACAAAAGAATGATGATTCCTCCGGATACCAGCAGCAGGAAGATCAGCACAGCCGGATTCGCCGTATCACCTGTCTTTACTGTACTTTTATTATTCTGACTGCTGCCATTCTGGTTATCTGTCGTCTGGCTTCCCGTCTCTCCCTTTACAACGCAGAAGCTTCCCAGCGTATTTGTCTGGACAATTAATTGTTCACCGTCATTCTGTGTCTTAAGTTCAAGCACATCTCCCTTATCGTTTTGGTGGAAGATACTCAGATCCTTAAGTTTCTCTTTCGTCTCCGGCTTCAACGTAACGGTAAGCTTTCCTTCCCATGTGCTGTAAGTACCGTCCGCATAAACCAGCGATAATTTCCAGCCTTCCAGCAGCTTGCCGGATTTCAGCGCCTCGGCAACACTCTTATATTCCGCATGGTCTGAAGAAAGCTTTTCAAGCTTCAGAGTTGCTCCCGGATGAATCAAGCCGCTGACGCTGATGCCAAGCTTCTCATTTGTCAGAGTCTGCTGTACCACCACTTCTCTCGTAAGCCTTGGATATCCTTCATTTTCACTTGCGCCGTAGACCCAATCCCGCAGGCCAAGCTCCTCTTTCTGTTTTTCAATCGCATGATTCAATGTATCACAGAATTCCTGGGTTTTCATTTCAGCCGTCGTCTTCCGTCCCACGGTCAGCGCCCCGTCTTCCTGATTTTTGCATGCTGCGGTTATATCAGACAAATACCATAAATCCCGGATATTGGTATTGTCGCTGGTTCCGGCAATGCCTCCTGCCGCCGCGCCTGTAACGGCCGCAGCATTGTAACCGTACTGAAGCTTTCCTTCACCGGAATTCTTTCCGGCAATGCCGCCCGCCGTGCTGCCTGCCGCATTCGTTCCTGCCACAGTTCCTACATTATATACATTCAGGATGGTTCCGGTGTTCTCTCCGGCGATTCCACCCGCGCAGGTTCCGGATACGGCCGCGTTGCTTCGGCTGTCCTGAATGACACCTTCATTGCGTCCGGCAATTCCTCCCACGCAGATTCCCTTTATATCTGAATTCAATGTGTAAATCGGTACTGCTTCCCCGTTGCGGAAAATAGTCGCCGCAGAAGTCAGATTAATGCCGCTTCCGCATCCGATGATTTTTCCCCGGTTTATTCCGGCGATTCCGCCCGCCGTCTCCGGCGTCTCGCTATAATCAAAGTCAATCACCGAAAGATTCTTCACCGTACCGCTCTCGCCAATCACTCCAAACAATCCATTGCTTCCATTTACAGGACGCAGCCCCAGGATATAATAGTCTTCGCCCTCATAAATTCCCTGGAAGGGATGTTCTTGCGTACCAAGCGGCAGCGTCCACTCCCTCTCCCCACAATTAATGTTGCAGGTCTGTATGTAAGTTGCTGCTCCATACTGGCTCGGGTTATCCTGGATTTTCTGTGCCATCGCCGTCAGGTCTTCATAGCTGGAAATCAGATAAGCTCCTGTTTCATCATCCCGGTCAAACGGGACTTCAATTTCCTCCCACTTTGCGTAGAGGGTAAC
>ERZ1673697.3106-NODE-3106-length-12777-cov-3.979563_pt1 | contig 12777 bp, 13 predicted proteins | sample MGYA00580227_ERZ1673697 | MGnify/ENA primary metagenome ERZ1673697 (study PRJEB41218, sample SAMN15661759) | gut metagenome | host: Homo sapiens | place: Canada: London | collected 2015-08-20/2019-03-30 | study: EMG produced TPA metagenomics assembly of...
AGACCTTATTCCACATCTATCTATTAGATTTTACAGAAAAAATTTCATAGTCTCAATTCATCCCTGTTGATTTTGAAGAAATTATGGATGCATCGATATCATTTGAAGAATCAACCTGTTATGATTATTTCTATAATGGAACCTTTTTATTCTCCATTTTCAGAGAACCTTATAGGCCCGCACCGGGAAAAAGTGTTCCTCTTTCTGACTGCGAGTTTCTCGGCTTTAAACGTATCAGTTTTGATGATTATTTTGTTGAAGTAGAAGTCAGAAAAACTTGGGATAGAGTCCGTCACCTTATATGGTACAACGAATTGAGAGATGTCGTAGAGCGCCGAAAAGACGGAACTCCTATTATTAATCCATGTGGCACAGTTAAATCTGCACCAAATTTTCCAAAAGCCTCTGAAGGCCAGGTATTTCTTCGTGGAACAAGTACTAACTCGACATATAAGCCACTATGCATCAATAGTGTAAATATGACTTTTCAGAATTATTGGGTAAGAGGCGCATACCTTGTTGACTTATTGAACCAAACAGAATATCTATAAGACTATATTACAAAGAATGCAGGGTTCAAACACCCTGCATTCACTTATTTGTATCTATTCTTCATTTTCAAAGATTTCACTTAATAGTGGTTCCATCTGCTCGATGAGATTTACTACAAGCGCATTTCCCATCATGAAACGGCGCTTCTTAACAGGCATTTCAACAACTTCTCCATCTACTAAACAATACTTTGTATGGTCTGTAGGAAAGCCCTGAATACGTTCAGTCTCACATGCTGTAAGTAATCTAATATCTCCGGTCTTTTTGTCCAGAACAATATGTGTTGTCCGACTAAAATTCCCTTCAGAAGTCAACATCGTACGTGCTGGTTTATCATATCTATCTACCATTGGAATTGCCCCCTCTGAAAAGATATATTCATGCCCATTTGCAGATTTACGTGGCAACTTCTTTGCTCCCTTCAAATATTGCCATGTTTGCCTACATTCTTTTGGTAATTTTTCATGAGTTTCATCACTATGGGTATCATTCGGATTTTTATAATACAGCTTCTCCACGGGAATAAAATACTGTTTATCTACATTTCCATTTTCCATGATGTCACCCAGTGTAATCTGCTCACCATCATATTTTGGCGTTGTTTTAAACGTATAGACCATACCATCTTTCATGACACCAGAATTTTCAAATCCAAAAGTAAATAATTCAGATAATTCTCCGAGTCCTTCTGGCAATTCAGTAATCTGTAAAACTTTTGAATCCACATCATATACAGGAAATGATTCAGCAAAAAAGCCATCTTTCAAAAGAAGTTTTGTCATACTGATTCTTTTTTCTTCCAATTCAGATTCTTTGTTATATGCCACACTTTCCTGAATTCTCGCATTATATTTTGTTTTATTTTTATAAGCAAAAATAAAAGTTCTTCTTCTTCTCTGTTGATAACCATATTCTGCAGCATTAATAACACGCCATTCTACGGTATATCCCTCATCTCGTAAACAAGCAAGAATAATACCAAAATCTCTACCGCGCTGTTTTGCCGGAGATTTAATCAATCTATCAACATTTTCTAACAGAATAAATGATGGCTGCTTTTCTTCGACTGTCTCTCTAATTGACCACCACAGGATACCTTTTTTTCCTTCGAGACCTTTAGATGTTGATAAAGTAGACGCTACCGAATAATCCTGGCAAGGAAAACCGCCTACTAATAAATTGAAATCCGGAATTTTCTTTTTATCCACTTCTTCTATATTCCAATTAGTTGTATCATTACCATCTTTATCTAAGCATGTACCAAAACGATACACATAGCAACTATGTGCATACTGTGTTTTCTTTTCTGCCGGTTCCCATTGACTAAACCAAACCGTTTCCCACTTTTCTTCTTTATTATCTTCAATACTTTTAATATTATTTAAACCACAACGAAAGCCACCTACACCAGCAAACAATTCACATACGGTTTTGTTCATTAGTAATCCTCTCTTTTCTATAGCATGATCAGATTATAGCACAAGATGGCCAATTGATCCACTATTATTTCAATCATCTTCCGAATATATTTCTGTACCAATTTTCGTTTCGAAAATAATCTCTTCGATGACTCTCACACATTCATCTGTGTTTTTCAAAATTTCTTTTCCCCAGAAATGAACTACTGTCCAACCAGCAAATAACAACGCTTTATCTTTTTCTCTATCACGTTCCATGTTGCGCTCAATCTTAGGAATCCAATAATCAGGATTTTTACCTTTTTCAAGCTTTGGTTTTAAAACTTCCCAATCTTTTCCATGAAAAAATTCACTATCACAGAAAATGGCAATCTTATATTTTGTCAATGCAATATCTGGTCTTCCTGGAAGATTTTTCAGGTTTTTTCTGTATCGGTACCCTCTATTCCATAAAGCTTTTCTTAAAGTAACCTCAATGTTCGTATCTTTTCCACGGATTCGACTCATATTTTTATGGCTCTTTTCAGATACTTCGCCGTGGAACCTTGGTTCTTTTTTCTTAACATCCTTCATAAGTATCTCAATCCCGTAAATATTCATTTAATCGATGATAATATGCTTCTAACCGATTCGTCGAATGGTCAATCGTGCAAATCCAATCATCAATATTAGACGAATCAATTGCATTATTACGGAGAATGCCAGCTATATCCGATGCAGTAACAATTAAAATAGGATGACCATCCTCTACAACTTCCTTATATGCTTGTCTATCTACATAACTGGTTGTAATCATAATACCAAATTGACGATATCTAATTCTTGAAATCAATCGGGACATTTGACGTACCCTTACTGCGGTATCTGATGAGTAACATTTTGCCTCTAATGCACAGTCTATTTTCAATGGAGAATTCACTTTACCTCCTGTACTAATAGAATAATATCCAATCGCATCTCTGCCCCCATCACGCCATGGACGTGTAAGAGAAAAATCCACAAAATTGGAATCCATTTTTGAAATAATATTTGTTGCGCATGCTTCGAATCCGTATGGATTATCTTTGTAATGTGCTCTAATAACTTCTAAACAATAATTTCCTTCCATATCGCTCTGTAGCTGATCATATTTCGATGGAACTTTAAATATTCTCGGTGCTTTCAAAGCCTCGATACCATTCCTGCCTTGCTTCACAAATTTTTTCCATGCATCTGGTGCGTACTTCCAACTATTCTTATGGTCATAAATCAAAGCATTAATCCATTGTTTTGTGATTGGTTTTTCTCCTGTATTAAGGATTGTAAAATATGCTTCATAATTCTGGAATCGTTTTTCTTTAACTGTTCTCCAGAACGCAACCAAATCCTTATCTGGAGAAATTTTAGGATTACCTGGTGCCGCTAGACCAAGAAACTGAATATCTCGTCCGTTACCAGTCTTTTTAAATACGAAGAATGGCGGAATATCTTCCAGCCGAGTTCCTTCATCAAGCAGCCCAAAAACTAATTCCAAAATTTTGTTACCGTGTTTCTTTGTATCGGTCAATTCTCGTCCTGGCTCTCTATTATCACCATAATAACGGAATATTCCGGTTTCTTCATCCAGATAATCCGGCCATTCCAATTCTTCCATCGAAGTATATAAAACTATGTACGCATATTTCCCCGAACCATCTTCGCGAAGTTTCTTTCGAAAACCACCGGAATTTTCACAGCGCGGAATAAGTTTATGAAATGGTTCCGCTGACATATTTGGAGTCGTTCCACCTTTGTATATTGCATCAATCACTAAATCAGCATTTTCTAATTCATCAAATGAGTATTCCATAATACACCTTCTTCTTTTATTATCAGATTAAAAATTCAATCTGAACCTTAATCCAATATGGTAGTTTTCCATAATTTTCTTTTATCATTGTACGAATCAAAGTCTCAATTTCATCTTTCCCTTTATTACCTAAATCTATATTTGATAGAATACTTTGAGACAAAAATATGGACGTTTCACGTGCTATCCCCATTTCAATCATAGTTCTAGTAATAATGTTAAATGCACCCGTTTGCATACATGCAAGAACGATACTTTCCGGATTCTTCATATCGAAAATGGGGTTTAATAACAATGGTATTCCAAAAGAAATCGTATTTTCTAATAGTTCTATTGTTTCATCAATATTATCAGCACCTTCATCTCCATCATATCTTTTATCATTCAAAATTTCTTTTAAAGAATTTTCTTTTGCCCATCTCATGCAGAGTGTAAGCATTATGCTACGCATCTTTCCATTTTGATATTTGCTTGGAATGTATCTATTATACATACTAAATGTTTCTTTCGTATCACGCAAAAAACGTAAAGCATTATTGATTTTCTCTCTAGCTCCTTTCTCAAAGGGTGTCAACGGCATATTTCCTGTAAAATTTTTATAAATAATATCTAGAACAAGAGGATCCCAATATCTATTTTTAAGACATATTTCTCGTGGTACCGAAATCTCATTTAGTTTCATAATAATTGCTGCAACCTGTTTTTGAGTAAGGGTAATCCCAACATCTTTCATCTTTTTTCTGGATTCTTTTCCATAACGTAGAATAGATTGTCTAATATAAGAAATCAAATATCCATATTTTTGCATAGCACTATCAACAGGCTTATTGCTATCTAAAGCTTCTGCTATATAATCCTTATATTCTTCATACTTTTGTTCATAATTAGTCGGCAATTCCTTCGTTACTTCTTCAAAAAGTTCAAGTTGTTCATATCCATCAGTATTGGAAAACTCATTTTCATCCATCACATAAGTTCGCCCAACAAAGTCTTTCAACAAACGACCAGCTCTCCCACGCAGATTAGCCATTTCATAACTGGTTAATTCTGTAGAATTCTCCATCTTTTTAATATACAAATGAGGATTTCGAATAAATATATTTTGTGCTGGGAGATTTACCCCCTGCAATAATGTTGTAGTACAAATAACATTTTTTATCTTTTTTTCTGTAATAGCTTTTTCTAATGTTCTTCGCACATGCATCGGCAATTTTCCATGGTGATATGCCACACCTTTTTGTAGGACATTACACAACACATAATTCTGACGTATTGTGGATTGATAATAATTAATTAGTTCCGTTTCAACTTCAGCTTCATCTCCTCGAAGTGCTAATGCAATCTTTCTCGCTCCTTTTGAAGTAGGCGCGAAAATAATATTCTGCGCATCTTTTCCAACATTAGAAACAAAATTGTCCAAATAAGACAAGTACGAATCGGTGTAGCCCTTTTGCCCATACCCTTTAATGCCCTCTGCATTATTTATTTCTTCCATTATTGGTTGGTCGCGCATTGTGCAATATTGTTTAAAATAAAATTTTCTATCAATCTTTTCGATGCTATATGTCAAATTCACTACCGGACTAACCATAGTAGTAAGATTATTTGTTTCGAGCCCAAAAAGACCTTTACCTACTTCATCTACTTTTTCTATACGAGGGCCAGAAATAATAATCTGAATTACATTTTTCTTGTATCTAAATTCTGTTAACGTATCAAATAATATTTTTGCCCTCTCATCCGTTTCTTCTTTTATTCTCTCTATATTCTGAATCTCATCAACCACAAGAATCATTTTGTTAGTAAAAGGCTCTTCAGAATCAGCAAAAGCTGCTATGGCTTTTTCCTGTGTCAAAACATAGATATTTCTATTATCCCTACCTTGATTGTTATCGAAAGAATTAGAAATACGACAAGCTGCTATCTTCAACGTCTTCAGTTCCCGATTAAAATCTTCTGTCACTTGATTTACTAAACTTAATGTTGGAACAATATATACTATATCTAGATTTTCCATTGACAATCGTTCAACCAATTTTAGCAGAATGACAAATGATTTCCCCGCTGAAGTAGGCGCTGAAATTCCAATCAACTTATCCCTATCCATACAATCCCATATTCTTTCCTGAAAGTCTGTCAGCAAATATTTCTTTCCACACACTTCTACTTGGTTCTTATCTTGATGCATTGTTGTCATAACTTCATCAATCCAACTAGGGAGATGCGAAAAACTACAAGCGTTCAAATCAAAATCCTTATCACATATTATTGCTGATGTGGGATAACCAATTCTAGAAAGAAATTTGACAACAATCGGCCTAATATCATATATTTGATGATTAATATGTTCCCATAATAATCCAATAATTGTAATCACATAATTAATAGAAGGATTTTTTTCCATGATTGTCTCGTAATCTAAACAGCGTATCGTATCATATATTAATTCTTCATCAATTTGTTGTTTTTTTACAATTAAGTTTGCTTTATTTGCAACACTATAAAAATCTATTTTCAACCATTTCTCAAGAATATCTTTTTTCTTCTCTTTCACAGAATAGCCTTCTTCCTAAATCAATCTCTGAAATCTCTTAGCTAAATCCTCTAAATCCCAAACAGGAAAAACAATATACGTAATTCGGTTTAAAATAGGATTCTTCTCTAAATCTATTTTGGAATTATCAAAATTTTTATATTTTGTCTCAATCATCTTTTTAATCTGCATCTTTATATCTTCTTCATTTGAAATCTTCAACTTGTTTGTTTCATCATATGTAACGAGACTAACCAAGTGAACTTCAACCAGTTTCAAAGTATTATTTAAATAGTCTTCAGCCACCGCATTCAATTCATCATCCAGAAAATCTTCATGCACATATAAACGCAATTCTTTTCTAATATTATTGTAGGTATTAATAATACTGTCCAATGCCTCTTCAAAAGCTTTATTAAATTTGTACTTGCTAGTATATGTCTTTGCCTCGCCAAGAATTATAATATGCTTATCCTGCTCAATTTTATAATGAATAGCATCAGCACCAAATCTTTCATGTCCAGAGGATGTTGTTATTGACATTTTTCTAAGCAACGGAACTGCTTTCATATATCGTTGAATAAATTGAAATAACAATAATTCTCCTAATTGCCCTTGAATCAGCAAATCCTCATCGCTACGATTGGCTCGAAATTTTTCTTGTGTTAATCTTCCAATTTCTCTTGTTGCAGCCGATTCTGATTTTCCATTTTTAATTAATTTATTTTTGAGTTCAGTAAATTTTTCAGAACTATATATCCAATCAACAATCGTATCTGATAATTCTTCAACAAAATCATCTCTCAATTCATTAATATCTTGATACTCTATAAATGCACCCATGTGATCTTTATTATTTGGAAGAATATCATATCGTTGTGTTATGACATGAATCTTTCTAAATAATGCATCATTTTTCACAAGTCTCTTTAAAATATCCTTTTCCTCCAAACTCATCATTTTCCCTTTCTCAATCCATTTGTTTGTTTTCTATAATCGGGAAAAACAACACTTCCCACTTACCGTATCGTTTTCCGTTCACTCTACGAATATAACCTTTTTCCTGCAAAGAACTCATTATTCTCTTTACAGTACTTATGGATTTGCCGGTTGCTGCAACCAATTTTTTCTGTGTAATCATCGAATTTTCAGAAAGTAATCTCATAACTGCCATTTCTTTCAATGTACATTTCAAAGTTTCATTTTGAACCTTTGAAACAATTGGATTGATACTTTGGGATTCTGTATTATTCTGTTCCGCAATGTAATCCACATGCATATATCGATTCTTCAACTCATAATCCGTTCCCATCAGCAAATTACTGAAAAACTTTTCCAAATACTTTGTTGTCGCATGAATTCCATTCTTCAAATTATTATAATTGGCTCTAACCAAAGCATTTCTGAAATACCAGGAATGTTTTTTGAACGCATCATTATCCACTTTCAATCCGAATGTCTTCCTATATTTAATAATAAAAACAGCTGTTGCTCTTGTATTTCTCTCCGCAAACGGATGAATCTGCCAGATATCAGGAGCAAATTTCACTAAATGTTTGATAAATTCATTCAAAGTCAACCCTTCATAGGAAAATTCTTTTTCTGTTCTGAAATCATAATCCAGTGTATCTTTGATACTATTTCAGGATGCATAAATAACCGTATCACCTTTCAGTCCCCATTCTTTTTTCGTAATGTTATAGGTTCTAATTTTTCCAGCAGGGTCAAACACACCTTCAAAAAGACGACGATGAATCATCATCTATTCTGCCGGTGAAAACTGGAATGTTTTTTCTCCCAGAAGTTGTGTGATTCTTGAAGAAACAATATCAGCCTCTTTTGTTTCACCCTCTGTTTCTTTTCAATCCGTTCTTTCTTCATAGTAACTCTAGATTCGCTTTTGAGCCTCATCAATACTGATTTTACCTTCAATATGCTTCTTTGGCAGTATCCAGCAAATATGAAGAAGTCTTCAGCCCGTCCACCTGCTGCAATCCAATCGCAATCTGCCATGCTTCGCTTTTCTCTGCCTGTTCCGGCTCCCCCTGCCGGACATATTCATCAAGTTCAAATTGCCATCTCTTCCGACATATTTGCACTCCTTTTCATTACATCAAATGTTATGTATCAGTCTTCCCAGATTTACAGCTAAACAATATCCACGATATCATCTAATTTACAATCCAAAGTCTCACAAATCTTAACCAGTACACCCACACGAACATCTTCATTCTTTCCGAGCTTCGCCATTGCATTGGTACTGATTTTCGCTGCTCTTATTAAATCAGTTTTCATCATTTTACGTTCATTTAAAATCATCCATAATTTATCGTAACTAACAGCCATTGGTTTACCTCCATTTTCTGTGTAATCACTAAAGTCATTATGTATAGTTTAGCACTTTAAAGGCCTAATCACAATTGAATTTTGAAAATTGCAATATTCAATTTCTCCACTGTATAAGGTGGCACCATAAAATGCGTTTTAAACTTCAAAACATGGAACCGTTGTTCTATATTTTGATACCCAAATCAGCGATGTATAATTTATATAGGCTAAGTATTTTCAAGGTCTATTTCTAAGGTTTTTACCCTTGTAAAAGACAAGAAAAGCCAGCTTTACCGCTTTCAATATCGTTCTATATTTATTTTTCCATACAATTTATGTATTTGTTTGCCTCAACAAAATGATATCTACCAATCTTCTCGCCTGTCTGCTTTCGTTTTGAAATACAATCCAATACACCTAATGCTAAATTTTTATTAGAGACAAATTTATTAGAAGAAATCAATACGATATTCGAAGAATACGCACTTTCCGCAATTAAATCAACTGCTTTATAATGATTTGGTATTGATGCATCATACAACAAATACCCAGTCCACCATAATCTGGACAAGCAATTCATAAAACAAAATCTTTTGATCCCACGCATGAATAAGAATGAATTCAAAATATCCCTTTCATTTCCACTTTCAATTTCTTCTTTACGTCTATATTTTACATGATTCCAAAATTGACAAAATAACATTCCTGCCCACAATCGTTCATCTGATGCTAAAGCTGGGCTCAAATCTCTTAAAGCTTCATATAATATTTCAACATTTTTTCTATCAGAAATATTATAATCTTCATCCATATTCAATGTAATCTCACTACAGTGTATTTTTGACTCATGAATCCAATCATTCTTTTTAAATCGCTCTATGAACCATTCGTTGCCTTCGTCACAAAAATGTTTTTTATATTTCCCAAAATTAATTTTAATATCATCTATAGCTTCTTGAGAAAGATAGGTTAATATCATACCATCACACCCTTTCACTCCATGCATCCAATTCCTTAAAGCTTCTTGCAATAGAATCTGCAAATATTGACTGACATACAGATAATAACGAATCGTTATCAATACTTAAATCCTCGATATTATATCCATTGTTATTCAACAGACTTTCAATTATTTTATACCAATGCATTGAATTCACAGATTCATCATCCTTGCTATTGCACATTCTTTGAATTACCACTATAAGGGTAGGTAATAATACCAAGCTAAATGTAGACGCTTTAAATGTACTTTTTCCTAATCTCGCATAAAGTTCAAAAACATCTTCTGACAATTCAAAAACAATATGATTATCATTATTTGTATTCACACTTAAAGTTCCTTTCTTTTTATCTTCCAATTTCACAATGCGTAAAATTGATGGTAAAGAATCGAAATCTCTGTCATTTTTTTTAACATCATAATTTTTAGCTGTCCCAATTGCAATTATCTGATGAGCCTCTAAATCAAATTTTTGCCCTTGATAATCTGGATGAAATTTTTCAGAGTAAAAACTCTCTACAGCTTCGGTCAATACTATAAAAGTACGAATTTCAATCACTTTGGATATCATTGTCGAATTTAATTTAAATTCAATTTCTGGCTCGTTTGATGATAAAACAGTTCTATAGCTCGTTGAAGGACACTCTATATGTACTGTGTACGCTGCTTTTTTGTCTGCTATAAGCTGTTGTATTTCCTCATGATTATTCCGGGGTTCTTTGAGCCACCTGTCCGGACTTTTAGAGCCACCGTTCCGGAGAATGGGAGCCACATATTCCGGTAATTCAGAGCCACTTGGCAAGGCTTTATTACATATATTTTCCTTTATACTGTAGGTACACACCTTAGGTGTGAATACAGATAAAGGAGGTCTCAATTATGACCAAATATCGTGAAATCCTACGCTTGAAAAGCTTGGGATTCAGTGAGCGGAACATTGCACAAAGTTGTGGTGTGTCCCGAAACACAGTTGCCAAAGTTTTGAAAAAAGCAACGGAAATGCGTTTGTCATGGCCGTTGGATTTTGACATGACCGACAGCACACTTGAGGAGCTGATGTTTCCCAAGGAAAAATCAGCAACGAATAAACGCATGCCTGACTTTGATTACATCCGCAAAGAGCTTCTGCGTAATGGAGTCAACAAAAAACTCCTCTGGGTAGAATACTGCGAGGAATGCCGTATGAGTGGCGAGGATCCTCTAATGTATTCTCAGTTCTGCTATTACATCCAAAAGGATGAAGAAAAACGCAGGGCTGCCATGCACATCCCCAGAAAACCAGGTCAGCAGATTGAAGTAGACTGGGCAGGAGATCCTGCTCACATCATTGATCCAGATACTGGTGAGATTACAGATGCATGGATTTTTGTGGGTGTTCTAACTTACAGCCAGTATGCTTTTGTGAAGGCATACATGGATGAAAAAACAAACAACTGGATTAAAGCTCATATTCAGATGTTTGAATTCTTTAGTGGTGTTACGCCGATGCTTGTTTCTGACAACTGTACTACTGCAGTAAATCATATACAAAGTGACTGGTATACCACTGTTTTAAATACTACTTATCATGAGATGGCAGAACATTATAATCTTGCCATTGTTCCGGTCAGAGTCCGGAAACCCAAGGATAAACCAAATGTAGAAGGATCTGTGGGAAAGATATCCACTTGGATCACCGCAGCCCTTCGCAATGAACAGTTTTTCTCACTTACAGAATTAAATGATGCTATCAGGGAAAAACTGGATGTTTTAATGCTCGTAAGTTCCAGAAAAAGGAATGTAGCAGGCAAAGTTTATTTCTTGGGGAAGAAATGCCATTACTGGCTCCGTTGCCTGCCACACCTTTTGAGCTGGCTGAGTGGAAACAATCCACCGTCCAGTTCAATTATCACATTGCAGTAGACAAGATGTACTACTCCGTGCCCTATCAGTATATCAAAAATAAGGTTGATGTGCGCATAACAGACACAACGGTTGAAATATTTTATAACCACAATCGGATTGCCTCGCACCGCCGGCTTCATGGAAGAAGCGGCCAGTATTCTACGGTAACGGAACATATGCCTCAAAAACACCAGAAATATCTGGAATGGAACGGAGACCGTTTCCGTCGATGGGCAGATTCAATTGGAATTAACACAAGTAAGGTTGTCGATGCAATTCTTACCTCCGGCAGGGTCGAACAGCAGTCTTACAGAAGTTGTATGGGACTGCTGAAGCTGGCAGAAAAACATTCACCAGCCAAGTTGGAACAAGCCTGTGCCAAAGCACTCTCTTATTCTGGTAAACCCAGCTATAAAAGTATCAAAAATCTTTTGGCCATAATGAGAGATAACCCTGAACTCATATCAAATGAGACAGTAGCAGCCAAAACAGAAGTGAAACCACACGGTATCACCAGAGGAGCCAGATACTATGGAGGTAAGAGATCATGACAAACCAAAGCACAATCGATAAACTTATTGAAATGCGTCTAACATCAATGGCCGATGCATTTCGGATCCAGATGGATGATGGCACAATGAAAGACGTACCTTTTGAAAATCGTTTTGGTATGCTTGTTGATGTGGAATACACCAATCGTAAAAATAATCGTTTAAAAAGACTGATTCGTCAGGCTGAGTTTGAACAGCCTGATGCCAGCATTGCAGCGATTGATTATCATTCTGGACGAAAGCTGAACAAAGCGTTGATCAACCGTCTTGCAACCTGTGAATATATCACAGAATACCGAAACATCTTTATTACCGGTGCAACCGGTAGCGGCAAGACTTATATGGCCTGTGCCTTTGGTATGGAAGCCTGTAAGCACTACTATACAGTACGGTATGTACGGCTTCCAGATTTATTGCTGGACTTACAGGCCGCCAGAGATAATGGTACTTTTACCGCCGTTCTAAAAAAATATACCAAGCCAGTATTACTGATTATTGATGAATGGCTGCTTCTCAAACTGACAGAAGCGGAAGCCAGAAACCTTTTCGAACTAATACACAAAAGACGTAAAAAATCTTCAACAATCTTCTGTTCCCAGTTTCGTGAGAGTGAATGGTACCAGCAGATCTGCAGTGGTGAAAGTACTCTTGCAGATGCCATTATGGATCGTATATCTTATGAT
>ERZ1673697.3119-NODE-3119-length-12708-cov-17.051055_pt1 | contig 12708 bp, 11 predicted proteins | sample MGYA00580227_ERZ1673697 | MGnify/ENA primary metagenome ERZ1673697 (study PRJEB41218, sample SAMN15661759) | gut metagenome | host: Homo sapiens | place: Canada: London | collected 2015-08-20/2019-03-30 | study: EMG produced TPA metagenomics assembly of...
GTTGGAAGAAGAAAAAAACGGTTACGGGCTACAAGTTTCATTCCTTTCCGTTCCGGGTATGCTTCTTTTCTGCACCGTTCTGCCTTTTTCCGCAAGCATATAAATCTCACCTAAAATTCAGCAAAACGAAAACAGGACAAATCAAACTCTACTTCTTATCATAAATACCATTAGAGAATCTTCCGTAAGCCATCACCTGATTCGTATCCGGGAAGTGCACAATCTCAGGCACATTATTCGTATCAAAATCAAGATATACCAGTTTCTCCGTATCAGACCCATTACGCATGACGTGCGCACCTTCCGGCCCGGCAGGGAAAGTGATGGCATCTCCCGCTTTTACTGTCACCTCCCCATTGGCGGTGCGCACAACGCCTGTACCACTGATGATGTAGAACACTTCCTCATCCGTTTCATGATAATGATAGCCGTAGGCAAAGTTGCCCGGTTCCACCTCTACAAAGTTGACACGGCACTGGGTTACGTCTTCCTGCGCAACAATCGGTTTCACTGTAAATTCATTGCCACCCTGACTGATTTTCTGACCTTCGGCGGTCTTGTAATTCTTTACTGCAAGCTCTTTCATTGTCCTTTTGTTTTTAAATAGTTTATAAAATAGTTGTATTCACCAGTTTTTTCACTAACTTCGCAATGAAGTCAGTGACTTTTCGACATTGCAAAGCTATACACTATTTTACTTATAAACAAGAAGTTACAAACAAGTAAGATAGTTACCTGGAGGTTACTTTTGCTGAAAAGCAAGAGATTAAAAATGAAGAAAAAAGAAAAATAATCAAGTAGAACCTAATACTAACTAAATATATGGAAACAAGAATTACCTCAAACCGTATTACGGAACTAAAGCCGAACGAGATATTCGTCTTCGGCAGTAATCTGGAAGGTGCTCACGGTGGTGGAGCCGCATATCTGGCCTGGAAGAAGTGGGGAGCCATCTGGGGACAAGGAACAGGACTACAAGGACAGACTTACGCCATCCCGACCATGCACGGTGGTCCGGAAAGCATCAAACCTTATGTTGACCAATTCATCGGATTTGCCAAAGAACATGCCGAATACGCTTTCCTCGTCACTGAAATAGGATGCGGCATTGCCGGATTTGCCCCGAAAGAGATTGCCCCCCTATTTAAAGAAGCCATGAATGTGCCCAACATTCATCTGCCTCAACGTTTCTGGGATGTACTGAACGCCATGTAAAACCGAACTTTCAACCGCCTTCTGCCCAACGCAAATAATATGCCGGCAAGAGAACAGACTGAGCATATTACGAATATAATCCCGGTGGAAACCAAGATATTTCCAATGCCCACCAAGGGAGAAACAATGCCGCCGAACGAGAAACTGACAGCTCCCAGCAATGCAGAAGCTGTCCCGGCATTAGTGCGCTCACACTCCATAGCCAACGTGGTAGAGGTAGTGAAAGTCATTCCCATCATAAACAGCACTGCCAGCAGCAACAGTTCGTACACCCAGAAGCTACAACCTAAAGACAATGCAGCACATTCCAGTACAGAGAAAACCAGCATCCCCATGCAGCCTATCAATGTCCCGTTTTCCGGTCGACGGAACTTCACGGAAAATGCTGCGGCACCACCGATAGCGATGGCATTAATGCTGAAGCACACGCTGAAAGCAAAAGGAGAGTAACCGTAATGTTGCTGAATAATGAAAGGAGACGAAGCAATATAGGCAAACAGCACTCCTTGCGCAAACGCCAGTTGCAACACGTAGCAAATATATTGCTTGTTGCGGAGGACCACCTTGAAACTATTGAACGTATCTGCCCATTTCGTTGCCAGCCGCTTCTCGGCGGGAAGCGACTCCCGGAAGCGCATGCAGCCTGCCAGCAGTAACATGCCCAGTACAAGCAAAATACCGAAAATCCCCTGCCAGCCGATGGCTTCCGTAAATACTCCTCCAATGATGGGCGCCACCACCGGAGCAATGCCATTGATGGCACCGATAATTGCCAGCATCTTCGCCAGTTCCTTACCCGAAAACTTATCCGTAGCAATGGAACGGGCTATAACGATGCCGCCCGCACCGGCAATACCCTGTATCAGACGGAAAGTGACAAACTGATGAATGTCCTGCGCAAACAAACAGAGAACTGTTGAAACAATGAATAGCCACATGGCAACCTGTAACGGTATACGTCTGCCATACCGGTCGCTCAAAGGACCGAAGAATATCTGCCCGACTGCCAGCCCTATCATACTGGTGGTAAGTCCCAACTGAACCATTGAAGAACTCGTATTGAAATATTCTCCCATAGCCGGCAGGCTTGGCAAATACATATCTGTGACAAACGGCCCGAAGGCTGTCAACATTCCTAATAAGATAAGAATGAATAGTTTTGAATTATCTTTTCCCATATAATTACCCTTAATTAATTGCACGGCAAAATTAAGAATAAATCAGTTGACCCACCCCACCTAATTTAGCTGTGATTATTCAAAACAAGAACAAATAAATGCTTAATCACCCGGTTACTCCCAATTTCTTGTCCATACGCAGCTCATGCTTCGCAAAGCGGCGAATGGAGCGATAAGTGGGATGCAGCACTTTATACGGGCGGATATCGCTCTCATAAACCAGGAACACCAACAGGCAGAACAAGGCTATCAGAATCAACCAGCCGTACAATTCTTTCATAGAAACCATCAATGCCTGTTGCTGCACAGCACCATAAAGTTCTCCGGCAGACATCCGACTAATGAACGGGTTCACATGGTCCAATGACGAACCAAGCAGCATCGCATTCTTCTTTAAAGTCACACTCAAAGCACGCCCCAGGATAGCCGTGCCCAAAGCCCCGCCAAACCCGGCACTGACAAACGCCTGCACGGACACCGCTTGAAAAAAGTACTGGAAAGGCACACGTGACAGCACCGTAAGAAAGCAAATAGCTATTATGACATACCCGAAACTACGAAAGAACAACGGCACGAACAGCGTCTCCTTCGGCAAAGCATAATCAATGCCAAAGTAGAAATACATCAGATAGACAGTGATGGAAGAGAAAGCAATCACCGTCATCGTCTTATAGCGCCATTTACGGCGTGAAAAAGTCAGAAAAGTAAAAGCTGCTCCAACCACAATGCCCAGCAACACTACCCAGTTGAGCGAAATCACGTTCAGGGCATCATAACCCAATATACCCTCCATATAGATATGCTCAAACAGGTGTGAAGGAGCCAACAGGATATCTATTATTATATAAAGTATAAAGGGCAGCCACACGGAGCGATACGTCCACGTTTTCAGTGCGATGAACGGATGACGGATGAAAGATGCGCGCCACAGGTTCAGTGCCAGGACTATTATGCCGATGACGGTTGCCGCCCGGATTGGGAAAGACCGGTACCAATCGTAATGCTCACCATAGACGCAGACGAAAAGGATGCACAGCAGAACGATCCCCCACATCAAAGCTCCCAGCCAGTCGATGCCAAATAACGGTAGTTTCGGTAAGGAACGATAGCTGCGGAATAGCCAGAGCGTAGCCAGCATCACTAATAGCAACAAGCCCACTATCAGCCAGTGCATATACTCCCATTTCGCCCAGAAAGCCGTGTAGACGGTTATCAAACCCGACAACTGGATGCAACTCTGTACCAGCAGGTAGATAAAGCAGAAGAACACCGATAAATCCCGCTTGGGAGTCAACCATAGTTGGATGGTGGAGTTGCACTCAAACGTGGCCCACATGCGGAAGATGCCTGCAAAAAAGCAAGTTATCACCAGCAGGGGAATACTGCGGGTATGCATACATATCAGATTGGCAATAATAAGGGCTATGCTGCACGTCATCAGCGAAGTCTTCGAGGCGAAGCGGAATTTCAGGCGGAACATGATGGCGAATGTCAGCCCCATGCCCACCATAGACGCATACCCCGCCATCATAATGTCTTCCTGCATCAACGCCGTTGAACCAACCATTTCGCTGACTGCCGACAGATAAATACCACCGGAAAACTGGAAGATGATGACGAAGACAATAATTATCCAGGGGCGCAGTTTAGGCGGAACAAAATCACGGATGGCCGGAATAGAAAAAGGTCCTGTTTCGTGCATCGCATCAATAATTTACTACACATTCCACATTCATACCGGCACGCAGGCGCTCCATATCTTCCGGACGATTGTCCGCAGAGAACTCGATACGGATAGGAATACGTTGTTCCACTTTCACGAAGTTTCCGGCGGAGTTATCTTGCGGGAGAAGGGAGAAGCTGGCCCCCGTAGCACGGGAGATGGACTTCACGGTTCCTTTGAAAAGGATATCGGGAACGGCATCCACTTCTATTTCCACGGGCTGGCCTTCCCGGATATGTGTGGTCTGGGTTTCCTTGTAATTGGCTACTATCCATTTTTCGTTTTCATCAACCAGGTCCACCAGGGTTTGTCCGGGTTGTATCAGTTGGCCTTCCTGAATTTCCTTTCGTCCGGTGGTTCCGTCGCAAGGGGCGAGGATGACGGTATAGGAAAGATTCAGGCGTGCCAGTTCCAGGGCAGCCTGTGCAAGTTTGATGCCGGCATCGGTTTGTTCCAGGCGGTGGGTCTGTTCCTGTTTCACCAGGGTGGTGGATTGCCTTTGGCGCAACAGAAGTTCGTAGCGGGCTTTGGAGGCCTCATAGTTCGTTTGCACAGCATCATATTGCTGTTTGGTGACCGCATCCTGTGCCAACAAGTTCTTGTAACGGTGATATTCACGTTCGGCATTATCGAGGCGGACTTTAGCTTCCTGCAAGCCGGCGTCGGATACGGCAATGTTATTCTGGGTAGTGTGTACAGTGGTAGCCACCGCATTCTTGCCGGAGATGGCATTCTGGAAATCAGCCTCAGCCTGCGCCAGACGGAAGCGGAACTCGGCATCTTCTATCACAGCCAGCGTATCGCCTTTGCGAACCTGTTGGTATTCATCGAAATATATCTTCTTGATAAATCCCTGCACGCGGCTGTTGACAGGGACGATGAGTTGTTTCACCTGTGCATTGTCCGTGTATGCCACGCTGCCGAGGTGAACGAAATGAGAGCACACCCACACCAGTGCGGCAATGAGCAGGAGACTAACCACCACGTTATAAATCACTTTTTTCTTCTTGCGTTCCATATGTTCTATTGTTATTTTAAATTCGTTTATAGGCTTCCGGCTGTCTTTCTCAGCTTATAGAAATTGAAAAGTATATTGATTTGTGCATTCACCAACTGCAATTCCGCATTCAGCTTGGAGTTGCTGGCGTCCAGCATATCGGTAATCAGTGCCAAGTCATTCAGATAGCGGTTGTTCACCACACTGTAGTTCTGCGTTGCCAGTTCCAGACTTTTCTCCTGCGTATCACAGATAGTGAAAGCCTCGTGGAAACGGATGTATGCCGCTTTCACCTCCGTGCGCACATTCTCCTGCAACAGCAAGTCACTCTCCTGCGCCCGCCGGGTAGACAACCGTGCCAGACGAATCTTCTTGCCTGATTTGAACGTAGAAGCGATGTCAAACTTCACACCGACACCCACATACCAGTAATTCAGGTTTTTATTAATGGGAGGCACTTCAATCGTAATAGGCCCATCCAGTTTGTCACCGGCAAAGAGAGCCACGGACGGCAGACGTTCCGCTTTCGCTATCCGCTCGTTATACTGAGACTGCTTGATGTTCAGCTTCATCTGTTGCAGTACAGGCGAACTCAATACAGCCGTTTCCTGCCAATGCGCTTCTTCCGATGGTTTCGGGAGCCGTCCCAGCAATGTTGTATCTACATCAATCACTGTTTCCTCCGGCAATCCGAGTACTGTAGTCAACTGATTATTCAGAATGAGAATACTGTTTTCTATCTGCGTCAAAGCCAGTTCCAAAGATTTGAGTTGCAACTCATACCGAGTGATATCATTCTTCAAAGCCAATCCCTGCGATTGCTTGGCATTGATGTCTTCCACCAACTTGCGGGTTTGCTCGATATTCTTCCGGTACACTTCCGCCTGATTCTGCAACTTATACATCTCCAGATAGTTGCCTACCAGCAGAAAACGTATATCCTGCCTATTCTTCTCCTTATCCAGTTCCGCCAACTGTTGCTGCAACCAGGCTATGGCAATCCGGCTCGTGATAGCCCCTCCGGCATAGATGACCTGCGACGCTTCTATCGCAAAGTTATTACCGAAATGCGGCATAGCGGCATTCTCACCGTTCCCGAAGTCACGGTCCGCCAGCCAGGCATCGCCCAGATAGCTTGCGGAAAGGGAAACGTCAATGGAAGGAAGTTGGGCATTCTTAGCTACCTTCACCGCTTGTCCGGCCTCTTCTTCTGCCAGACGGAACGTGCGAATACTGCGGCTGTTAGCATCCGCCAACTCGAACATTTCTTCAATTGTCATCTTCTGAATGGTTTGTGCAGATGCAAGAGAAACGTTCAGAGCTAAAATCAAGACCAATAAATCTTTCAATCTTTTCATCATATCTATTAAATTGTTACCTCAAAAACGGCTGCAAAGTTCGGACAAATTCTTTGCTAAAGGTAAATCCAAAATTGTGCAAAGTTGGTTTTATTTGGAGATTTCAAAGGTTTGCGCTACCTTTGCCATACAATAAAAAAGACTACTTAATGGCCTCTTCCATACGCATCAAGAACATCTGCGAACTACCCATTATCAGCGGTAGCAAAAACGATACACGCAAGAAAATCAGTTGCATCACCATCGGGCACCGGGAAGCGGAAGAACAGTTTTCGTCAGACATCCACCTCGATGCCTTCATCATCTTATTGGTTTTATCCGGAAAGGGGCGGGCTGCAATCAATTACAAAACGTATAACATTCAAGCAAATACGCTCTTGCTGCTGACTTCCGCGCATTTGTTCCATTTTTATGATTGCAGTGATGATTTCCAATGCCAATGTCTCTTTGTCAGCAAGGTATTTACTGACGAGATGGACTCCACCGATATGATTTACCGGAGAACAAAATATGGTGTACGGTTATATAATGAGCCTGTAATACCTTTGGAGCATCCACATGCCGCCCTATTAGCGGAACGACTGGACAGCGTCAACAAAAACATTGACCGTACAGAGCATTTTTATCACAAAGAAGTGATTCTGAACCGATTGTTCGCTTTCTATCTCGATTTAAGCGATATCCTCGAACGCACCAATCTGCCCCATACAGACGGTTGCCTGACCCGCTACGAAAGTGTCATCAAGTCGTTCATCGAACTACTGGCGGCACATTACCGTGAAGAACACAAAGTAGACTTTTACGCTGAACGGCTACACCTTTCCACCCATCACCTCACGCAAATCGTGAAACTTGTGACAGGGCAAAGCGTAAGCGACTTTATCTTTGAAATGCTATTCAGCGAAGCCCGCAACCTGCTGACGCACTCCAAACTATCCGTACAAGAGATAGCCACCACCCTTAACTTTTCCGACCAGTCTTCTTTCGGGAAGTTCTTCAAACGGAAAGCAGGCATATCACCTGTGGATTTCAGAAAAGACATGAAGCGGAATAGTTAGATTCACACCTTTACCGTCATTCGTGTGAACAGGATATTTCTTACCGGGATGTAACTCTTCTTTCAACTCCGTGCAGAAATCTTTCAGCACAGAATTCACCACACCTTCACTCTCAATGACGATGCTCATCTAAAGAATTTTTCGCTGATTAATAAAGACGAGGAGTATCGTCTTTCTCCGGCTTACGATTTGATAAACACTTCCCTACATTTAGTAGAGCCCCGTATTTTTGCCCTTGACAAAGGTCTATTCCGCGAAGGCATGAAACTTTCGGACACGCATCAAGTAAGTAGAACAGACTTTGAAGAATTTGGCCGTCGCATCGGGCTTCCAGAACGGGTCGTAAAACGGGAATTAGATGCATTTGCAAAAGAAAATCAGATGGTAAAGGCATTGATTGAGCGTTCTTTCTTGTCGGATATATTAAAACGTCAATATTGGCTGTCCGTGGATTATAGACGGAAGACGTTGGTGTGGTGATTTCAAAAAACGGTATTTACTCATCAAGGCGTTTCTTTTACGCAACGCACCGGAAATCCATGTCCTCTGCCCGCAGCACTCGTAGGTCCCACCCCTTCATTTATTGCACCCAAATAGTGGGCAAAAGATGAAGAGCTATCATATGGAGACGATGACCACACACAACAATAATAGCCGATATTATAGACTTGCCCATTACCAGCATATCTATAACCGACTGCCGGATAAAAAGCCTGTTCGCCTGATGTGGAAGAAATGAAAAATCGACGCCCATAAACCGTTGTCTTAAAAAAGCCTCCGCCTTCAACTGTCACATTTATCTTCTCTTCAGCTGGGGAATTATAGTAGGTAGGAATCGTTGTATTATAATCCAGCATAGGAGGGATTTCTCCTGTATTCGTTGTTGTAAAGTTAGTCCAAACATCTTGGGGAGGCATATGCCAGCCCAAAGGACAAGGATCGTAAATCGTTTTTTGAATAAATTTCGTATCAAGTGCTAAACTGCTTACACCATTAACATCACCACCCCACAAATTATTAGAAGCTTTCCAGGCTGTTGTCGGAGAGAAAGCACCATAAATCCAGTTATATGATGGTATATACTCCGTATTAACATCAGCCATATCATATAAAATAAATGTTAGAGGATGAGCAATAGCATAAGCTATGATACTTGCCGTTTCTCTAGAAATCAAACTATTCATTTTGATATATTTATCTCCTCTTAACGCAGGCTCATCAAGATGATTCCCATCTTTATCATATATACTTATCTCACCCGCCTTATTTTTTCCAGCAGGAAACGGATCTTTTCTTCCAAACTGATAAAACAAGCTCAAAGTCTTTTCTTTTGTATCTGAATTATAAAGTATCTCAGCTTCAGCGCCTACATTGCGATCCATCATAATCAAATTACGGGAAATCAAGCCATTGTAATAGAGCGATGCATTCATTATTCTCGGATTCGTCTTATATGTTTGTGTAGGCATTTCCGCCAAATTAAAATGAGTTTTCCAGATATGCCAGCTCCACAATACGTTGCCACTTCTGTCTTTTACTGCAATCACCGCATTCCCTTCAGCTGTCGGACCGGTTTTGAAATAGACATATCCGTCTTTTAAAATCACTCCTTGAATGATTTTCCCATGGCCATTCGTTTCCCAAACGAGCTCTGTACTTGCAGGGCTGATTGCAGCATTAGCCGCCAAAGCACTTCCGGTTGGAGAAAACAGTGCTGCGGTGGCAGCTCCATTTCCTCTCACCGTAGCTTTAAACTTATACCATGTGTTTACCTTTTTAGCAAGATAACAATTTGCCGTACCTGCACTACTCAAATCTTCTGTCCCCGCAAAATCGACAACAACCCTTGTATCTGTTGCCGCAATGTCATTCAAAGTAATATTATATGTATAGTTACCGTTCCGTTTGATATTGAAGTCACTCGTATTGTTCTCGCCAAGATACACGGTCCACGTCACGGTTACAGCACCCACCAAACCATGAATAACTACGTAAGTAGCCTTGGCTGGTGCATTGGCAGTCGTTTTGTCCTTCTGGGCGGAAATGGATTTAGTCCCCCTACGGTTCTCAAACATATAGAAAGTCTTACTTACCGAAGTTGCTCCGGACGCAGCGATAACCCCACTTTCTTTCCAGTGTGCGGCAGTAGTAGTCTGAACGGCATCTTCCGATGCGCGGGCAATATAATAGGAACGTGAAGGGATGTTCTTTACGGAATAATCCGTAATGGTAATCCCACTGCTTTCTTTCACTTTGATTTTCAACTCAACTCGTGCAACCATGCGGGTCAATACCAGTCGTGTTGATAAAGTCTGCGCTCCCGCCTTGATATTCACACTCTTCATACTTCCGGTCATTAGCAAATTAGTACCTTTACCCAAGTCGTCCCAATTGGTAAGACTATACACCATACTTTTCAGATACGACTCCTTATGTATGGCATATCCCTTGAACAAGTCAGCTTTGCCTGTATTGGCAATGGCATAGATGGTACATCCGGTAGCGCTACGGGTATTCACGGTAACCGTAGAACTACCCGTCTGATATTTCTGACCGATCAGTTCTCCCGAACTGTTATACACCAGAATATGAAGATTACTGACCACACTCTCATTTATATCACGGGTAGCGATATTTACCAGTTCCTCACCCTGCACTTCCAGACGGATGGTGGCAGGCTGGCCTTCCTCCACACCTATAGCCTCCACATCCTCTTCCGGTTGGCAGGAACTGCAAACAGCCGTCATCGCCAGCAACGTGCCCAGCATGAACAGCACCAACAGCACTTTCCAACAGAATGGAACAGGCTCTTCCTGTCTACGGTATACCCTGTATTCAAATAACCTGATCATTGTATTCTTACTTACATTTCTACATCCGGCTTACATTTCCACATCCTGACTGACCGTACCCCAGGGAACCACACTCACAACGACCTTCACCTCCGCATAGCGGAAGTCAATATCTATATTAGTCTGTTTACCAACAGGAGCATACAAAGGACGGAATTCATTGTCTTCGGTGATAGTCAACAATTTCTCCCCCTTCCGGTAGATGTCAATTTCCAACGGCCTCCCCTCTCCGGTAGGGAAGATATGGAAAGGCGGCGCATAGACATCCCCTTTAGCGTCGGTAACGGAAGCCGGTTCATATCCGGCCCCGCTTCCGGCAGCCTCGCCCGTGAAATCCATTTCCGTACTGGTGCAGTGCACTATGAAGCGGTACGATTCACCCTTGTAAGGATAACGTTCGGAAAGATAACGCGTGCGTATGCTGAGACCCGCCACCATACGTTCCATTACGAGTGTAATGTCCGCACCTTCCACGATACGGGTCTCCGTCTCCCCTATTTCCTTGCGGCAATAGAACAGGTCCGTAAGCGGGAGATGCGTGCCGTGAGCATGCTGCCTAAGTTGAAGTTTTGCCTCCTTCAAGGGTGTGCCCGGCGCTATATCCGTAGTAATCAGGGTATCTTCTTTCAGATTGCCCCAAGCTACCAGCGTGAGACGTTCGTCCTTGTCCTCTCCAAAGTAGAAGTCCGAGAAGCCATCGGAGGGAATCATCCTGACGAAGCCCTGCTCATTAAAGAGGTAGATATCCGATTTCTGCAAGGCCCCGCTTCCGGTGAGGTCGTTCCCGTCAGCATCCACCGCGCGGACATGAAGTTCGTAACGGGCACAACCTTCCATATCCTCACGTACGCACGAGGCGCAGCAGAGAATAAAAAGAAGAAAGAGCGGAAAGATGGAGGATGTTCCGGAAAATCGCATAGCTTGGGCACGGATTGGTTTATAATGTCATGTCAGTCTCATATTAACAATCACTCGAAGGTCACATCCTGTCTGATGGTTAGTTCCCAATCAGCGACAGTGACCGTGAGTTGCAGGGTGGCGGGGTCTATATCCGTTTTGTCATCGGCTGCGCCTTCACCCTTGATGACGGCGGTAAGCACGTAACGGGTATTAGCGGTTATACTGCCCTTGTCCGTACCCGATCCCCCCGTAATGGTGGTGTTAGCCTGTGTCTTGTTGATGGTGATAGGATAATACCGAGGTGTGGCAACAGTCGCTCCGGCCCCGTCCGCATCAAACATTCCTTTAATGATAAGTTTAGTCGGCGTACTTGAGGCAACATTCGGAAATGTGTAGAAGTAGTAAGGGGTAGTGAGTTCCGTATTGGCTGTATGGCTGGGCACCGTCTCATACAGGTATTGGGTTACGACTGCACCCTCATGTCCCCCGTTAATGGGGGCACCGCCTGTCTTGTCCGCATTGACGGAACTGTTGGCATTCTTCAGATATACACCTGTTACCTTGAACGTTGCATCCTTGAACCGTCCCACCGGATCGAAAGCCGTCTTGATGCTGCTGATAGATACTCTCGCCACAAGACGGGACAGGGCTATCTCCGCCTCGGTTTCCGTGCCCGCCGTGAAATCCTTTCCGATGGCGCTTCCCAGCATCGGGAGGTTGTTGGCCTTTTGCGTATCCGTTGCCGCACCGGCTCCAGCAGCCTTGGTGGTTTCCGAAAGTAGCATCAGCTTGGCTTTAAAACCGGCAAGGTTGGTAACTCCCGCAAAAAGTCCTGTAGAGGCATTGGCCACCACATAAATGGTCTGTCCGTTGCCGGGTTCGCAAAGCATCGTAATCTTCTTGCCGGTACCACTTGTTGCAGCCTTGATGTCATCGCCCGTGAATTCCCGCAGGGCATTGACAGGGTTGCCCGACGCTCCGGTGAATACAGCCACTGTCAGGCGGTTGATCTGGGATTCATCGTCGGTAGGCAGAGTCCCCGTAGCACGGCTGTCCGCCGGTGTTCCCACCAAGGTCAGTTCAAGTCTTGCAGTCTTTTCCTTCGGCTGGATTACATTCTCATTTTCATCGCTGCCGCATGCGGTCAGTGAAAGGGTGGCCGTTGCCAGCATCGCCCATAAGTAATTACTCGTTTTCATATATTATATCGTTTATGGTTTATTATACCGTTTATGGTTATTCTGTATTATTTATCTGTATTATTTATCTGTATTATCCATCTCTTAATTCTTATTTCTCTGCTTTTAATTTCTCCAGTGCCTTAACAGCCTGCTCCACTCCGGCCGCGGCAGCCATCGTGAGGTACACCTCAGCCTTGTCACGGTTACCTTCGAGCAGGCAGAGGATGCCCATATTGTTATAAGCCA
>ERZ1673697.3129-NODE-3129-length-12675-cov-3.385420_pt1 | contig 12675 bp, 14 predicted proteins | sample MGYA00580227_ERZ1673697 | MGnify/ENA primary metagenome ERZ1673697 (study PRJEB41218, sample SAMN15661759) | gut metagenome | host: Homo sapiens | place: Canada: London | collected 2015-08-20/2019-03-30 | study: EMG produced TPA metagenomics assembly of...
ATTATAGGTAAAACCGCAGTAAAACCAACGAATCGCACCATAGGTAAGAATGAGTAGACAGATTAATAAGTCAAACCATGCACCGTGTAGCCATGCTGCTGCTGCTTTCGCAGAGAATGGAAAAAAATGTGCGGAACGCAGCAAAGGAAAAATTAAAAGCCAGAGATTCTTTGCAGTATAGCGAAAAATTTTAATCGGATGTTCATGGAGCATGCGGTTCCTCCTGTGTAGTGGGATAAAATAAATCAGCAAATCGGATACAAAGTTCGGCGGCATCCTGTTTTTTCAAAAAGAGAAGCAGCATGGTACCCCCGTATGCGTGTAGTGGCAGAAAAATCATTCCTGTATATTGACAAAATGGGGTCTGAATGATGGTACTGCATTGCAGTGCACGCAGTCGCATTCGTTTTTCCCGATGAATAAAAATTCCTGTTACAGAGATGATATCTTGTTCCGTGATGGTATAACTGGTATTGCGAAACCAGAGTGGCAGTAAGATAAAAATACAAAGGAACGATATCAGCAGCAAAAGAAGACAGATACAGTTGACAATCGTTGCTGGTACAATAATTAGTATATAGCGAATAGCAGCAATTAAAATCAATACCAATGGTAAAGAAATGAGTTGCAGTATATATTTTGCATGAGGGTCTGGATAGTATTTTTGGGTTGTTTCCATTGTGATGGCCTCCTGTTTGACGGAATACAGCATAGAAAGTGAAATGAGTGTATAATATTATTATAACCATTTTAGCCACAGCGTCAAGCATTTGTTTATGACAGGATTGTCGATTTTATGAAAATAGGGAGGAACTGCAATGTTGGAACAAGTGAATCAATATATTTGGGGAAGTGGCTTGCTGGTGTTGCTGCTGGGAACAGGGTTGCTCATCAGTGTACGTACCAGATTTTTTCAGATTTTTGGTATTCCAACGATTTTACGCAGTACATTTGGCAGATTATTTCAGAAAAAAGATGGTACAGCACAGTGGAAAACCTGTTCTGCTGCTCTTGCAGCAGCGATGGGAACTGGGAATATTGTTGGGGTAGCAGCAGCACTGGCAGCAGGCGGAGCGGGTGCTGTTTTTTGGATGTGGGTGTCTGCATTCTTGGGCATGATGCTGACCTATGCAGAAAATCTACTTGCCGTTCGTTTTCGTGCTGCGGGAGATAATCGAGCAGTGGGAGCACTGGCATATTTGCAGAATGGTCTGCACAGCAGATGTCTTGCAGGGTTGTACGCCGTATTTTGTATCCTTGCGTCTTTGGGAATGGGGAACATGACGCAGAGCAGTGCAGCTGCAAGTGCCTTGGAGAACGGTTGTCATATTCCAGTCAGCTGGACAGGGGTTGTATTGACAGGTATCTTACTTTGTACCGTATTAGGCGGCATGCGTACCATTGGCAATGTTACACAAATCCTTATGCCAGTGTTATCGGGTTTTTACTTATTGGCAGCTATTTTGGTTTTATTTCGGTATCATACACAGATTCCAGAAGCCGTATATCAAATTTTTCAGGGCGCTTGGCATCCAGAAGCGGTTGGAGGCGGAACACTGGGGACGGTCATTGCAGTAGGGCTGCGGCATGGTATTTTTTCCAATGAAGCTGGACTGGGAAGCAGTGCTATGATTCACAGTCATACGCCGGATGCTGTGACGGGACAGCAGGGCATGTGGAGTATGGTGGAAGTGTTTTTGGATACCATAGTTTGCTGTACATTAACCGCTTTGGTACTGCTTTGCACCGGAACAGCAGGAATGGACAGCATACAGGGGATTATCACTGCTTTTTCCAGTGTGTTTGGAACATTGGCAGAACCCATTATTTCATGGGTGATTGCCTTATTTGCATTGGCGACATTATTAGGGTGGTGTTGTTGTGGAGAAGTCGCCGTGCGATATCTTGGGGATACACGTTGTGTGCTTGGGTATCGTTGGGTGTATTGTTTGGCAGCTGGTTTGGGGGCGGTGTTGGAGCTTTCGACTGTCTGGACACTTTCCGATATTGCAAATGGTTTGATGGCAATTCCGAATTTGCTGGGAATTTTGCTGTTGTTCCGCAAAAAATATATGGACTTGTGAGTGGAAAGCGAGAATACAGCAGAACATTGATTTTCGGTTTTTTATGTTGTGGGTTTTGTTCTGGAGATTTTGTGATTTTGTAAAAATAAAGTCACAATACCACATAGGAATATGCCAATGCTAATCCATTCCGAGGTGGAAAGCCTCAGCCAGATGCCACGTTCTGCATCATAGCGAAATTGTTCCGTCACCATACGAATTACAGCATATGCTGACAAATAAAACGGAATGACACGTTCCTTTTTTTGGAGTTTTCGGAAGCAGATTTGCAGGATAAGGGCGAGTATGAGATTGAGGATGCTTTCCAAGAGCTGGACAGGAAATAGAGGAATCTCTTTTGGTGCGTTGCTGATGGCATTTTTAAGACAGATTCCAATTGGTGGATCGAACGGAATCCCATAACAGCACCCAGCAAAAAAGCAGCCAATCCGACCAAAGGCATGGGCGAGCGGTACAGCTGGTGCAATACATGTTAAATAGCATTGCAGCGATTGCTGTTGCCGATAGGTGTAGATTGCCAGTGTTGCCATTCCGCCCAATAAACCGCCATAGAAGACGAATCCACCTTCGAGAATACTGGAAATCGTATCCCATGTGATACCATAATCTTGAAACATATGGTAAATGTCAGAGCAGGAAACAAGCAGATAAAGCAGTTTTGCTCCCAGTAAACCGCCGAATAAGGCAGCGACACATGCTTCTAGCATGGAAAAGCGGTCAAGCTGACTTTGTTTTGCATTATGCAGAGCAAGCAGGATGGCAAAAATACCGCCAAGCACACAACAAATGCCATAGGTGCCGAAAGGGATTCCAAATACAGAAAGAATTGGATACATAGAAACTCCTTATTATGGAAAAACAGTCCATATCCTTGCATGAATCCGTATGCAGGACATGGACTGCGTGGCATGATGTTCGTAAAATAGAAAGAAGCCGATTATGTCAGAGCGTTATAGTGTGGAGTTGTTGTAATAGTCGTAATTTTCAGAAAATTCATCGGAAAATTCTCTGGAAAATTCTTCAAAAAATTCATTCCAAACACCACTTTCGCTGGCAGAAAGGATAAGGATCATATAAATCAGCCATACTACATTTAAAAGAATGCCGACAATACAAAGTACAATACCAGATATGGCAATTCCGTTGGAATATTTTTTGTTTTGTACAATGCCAAGAATCAGACCGATGATCGCTGGAAGCAAACCGAATCCATAACAACAGCAAATGGCAATCGAGCAAATACCCAATACCAGAGAAGCAACTCCAAATCCGTTGCTTTGATTGGTCAATGGGGAATTGGGTGTACTGTAAGAAGTACCTTGATAAGTCGGGGGAATTGCATTATAATTGGTCTGAGACTGTTGATAGGAAGAATTGGTATCATAGGAATTTTGCTTAGCAGAATCGGTTTGGGTAGTATGGAATTGCTGTGGCGGGATTTCGTTTGGAATTGGATTGTAGGATGATGTTTCGTTGTAGGCAGACTGTTTTGGTGGGACAGGTGGTATGTAGGAGGTTGAAGCAGATGATTCTGTAGAGGTTGTGTCTGTTTCGGAAGTCATTTCTGTGGTTGGAATTTCGGAAATGGTTTCTTCTTCCGACACCGGAATGGCATCCGGTTCAGGAATGGCTGTATTTGGTTGTGCTGCACCGCAGATAGGACAAGTAAAATCGGTCTCTTTTAAAGGATGACCGCAGTTTCCGCAAAAAGGCATGGGAAAAACTCCTTTCAAATAATAATCAGATTGTTATTTATTTTAACATAAATTTTGAAAAAAGTCAAATGGACTTTTAAAAGATTAGAAACGCTTTCCCGTTTCTTGTTTTTTGGCGTTTTGTGCTTTTAAAATACGGACATCCTGTCCAACAAAGCACAGATTAAAATAGGTTGCAAAAATACGGGACGTGATTCGTTCTTCATATCGATGGGAAATTCCATTATAATCCAGATTTGTACTAATAATGGTTGGGAGAGAACGATTCATACGGGTATTGATGAGATTATAGATAGTAGATTGATAAAAGGGAGAATCAAATTCAGTGCCGAGGTCGTCCAGAATGAGCAGGTCGCAGGTAAGTAGAAGCTCCATGGTATCGGTATCACTTTTGTCTCTGCCAAAGTGTTCTTGTTCAATGTGTCTCAAAAAATTGATAACGGAGTCATAGAGGACACTATAGCCATGTTCCAGTACTACGGAGGCAATAGAGAGAGAAAGATGTGTTTTGCCACGCCCTGTTTTTCCAAACATGAGGATACTGGGGGATTTTTTGTTGAAATGCTGGGCATAGTCTTGACAGTAGTGTAAAATTTTTTGCATTGCCTGATAACAGTCAGAACCTTTTTCTGTTTTTTGTCCCCTGTAATATTCAAGAGAAAATGTTTCAAAACGGCAGAGTTGTATCTGTGCCGTTTGATTTAGTTCTTTTGCCGCCAGATTTCCTGCAAGTGTGAGGAGACAGCTGCAATAATTGCCATTTGCATAGCCTGTATCGTTGCAGTAGGGACACTGATAGATAATGTCCAGATAGGTTTCTGGATAGCCATGCAGGACGAGCAATTGCCTAATCTTAGTTTGTCCTTGTTGTTTTTTCATAGCAAGTCGTTTTGTGCGTTACTCTACATTTTCACCAGATCGAATAATTTGCATCAGTTCTTGACTGGTGTGAAAAAGCTGCCGATTGATTTCTATAATTTCTGGAATCGTTTGTTCGACTTCTTGTAAATGCTGCTCTTGTGTTGTACGAGCAGCATTTCGTCTAGCAGAAAGAATAGACAAAGCCTCTTTTAAATGCTGTTCTTTCATACGGCTCCTCCTTGTTATTCATCAAGATTATAGATTAAAGAACGATAGGCTTCTGCATTTTCACTGATGGGGATTTCTTTCTTTTTCTGTTTGCGGGAACGAATCGTTTCCGGCGGTTTATCGTTGGTATCTACATCGGTACGTGTTTGATAACCGGCTTTTGTCCAGTCATCCAGAATCCGCTGCATATAGGGAAAGGAGAGTTTATCGGTCTGTTCCACGGTTTTTTCATATGCATAGCGAATCAGATCCATTGGAATGGCTTTTTGTCGCCATTCTTCCATATAAGCCTGTTGTTTTTGTGTGGGGTTACGGTGCATTTCCAACAGTTTCATAACTTGATATTGATAACTGTGCCGTTGTTCCATTTCTTTAATGGTATCCTGTGCCTGCTGCAAAGTGGTAATGCCTTGATTCCACCAGTCCGTTAAGATACGTTCTGCATAGGGAATACTGCTTTTTTGAATGGACTGGCAATAAGTAATCACCGTTAAAATGATATCGCTTGGAAACCTTAGGTAGTCATGCAGCCAAATCAAAGAACGTTGTTCCATGTGGTTGAGTGGTTTTCCGAATTGCTGTTCTACCATGCGAAAGAGTGTCTGAAGAGATTCGGATGTTTGAATCATTTCTGCAATTTCTGTTGGCAGCAATTGCACATCTGCACTGGTACGGGGTAAAGCGGCAATGGGTTGTGGTTCTTGTGGTTTGGATTCTGTTTTTGGTGCAGGGGTAGAAGCAAGTTGGTTGCTTATTTGTTCTACTGGCGGCTGTGTGGGGATGGCAGAAAATAGATCCGTTTGCTGCCAGAAGAGAATGGCTTCCTCCACTAATTCTGGCAAACAGCCAATTTTTTTTCCGATCACATCGAAATCTATCTCATCTGGACAATGCCGCAGCAGATAGAGCAGAACTTTTAACTGGGAGGGGGTTGCGATTTTTAAATATTGATCTACAACAGCAGTGGGTACACTGAACAGGGTACGCCATGCAGGATTTTGAATGGTAAGCAAGGGTGTATCACTCCTTTCTATATCACGTATTTCCAGATGGATCATTTCAAATTTTAAAGTGAAAGTGTACATTTATTATACCATACTATTTTGTATTTGTCACGCCTGAAATGTATGGAGAAAATCGTTTTGATTAGAAAATGAGTAAATAAAAAACACCTTTGCAAAATGCAAAGGTGTTTGGTGCCGATGGTGGGACTTGAACCCACACGTAGTTGCCTACAACAGATTTTGAGTCTGCCTCGTCTGCCATTCCGACACATCGGCTTATTACCTTATTAGTATAACATAGTTTTTTTGATTTGTCAAGTGCTTTTTTGAATCTTTTTCAATTTTTTTGCGGATTACAATTTTAAGATAAAAAAACGCTTGATCAATCAAGCGATAAATTTGTGGCGTGCCTAGAGGGATTCGAACCCCCGACCTACTGGTTCGTAGCCAGTCACTCTATCCAGCTGAGCTATAGGCACATCGTATCTCACAACGTTATTTATTATATCACACCTTTTTGGATTTGTCAAGGGTTTTTTCAAAAAAAATTGCAGAAAATAAAAAAAAGTTGCCCATGCACCTTGGACAACTTTTTTACTTGACTTAGAGGTAATCCTTAATCAGTTTCACACAAGAACGGCAGACTTTTTTATCATTAAAATCAATCAGGTCTTCCGTTTTATTACACAGTGCACAGGAACTCTGTGCCTTTTGAATGATGATTTTGGTGCCTTCTGTATAAATTTGCAGGTAATCATTGCAATCAATTTGCAGCTGTCGTCTTAGTTCTTTCGGGAGAACGAAGCGACCGAGGCTGTCAACCCGACGCATAATGCCAGAATCTTTCATGATATAACCTCCTTTTCCATTAGATAAATTCATTATACAAAAAATTGGTACCGGTGTCAACAGTAAAATTCTTACTTTTTAATTCCATCAAAAATAAATATGGAACTATAAAAAAAAATTATAGATTGGAGAAAAAAATTTGAAAAAAGGGGTTGACAAACGGTTTTGTTTGTGCTATAATATAATAGTTGGTTGATGAGATATTAGCTCAGTTGGCAGAGCATACGCCTTTTAAGCGTAGGGTCGAGGGTTCAAATCCCTCATATCTCACCAGAGTAAAGCGGAAGAGATGAAATCATTTCTTCCGCTTTTTTGATCTCAAAGAAAAGAACACCGTTGCAGCAAGAGATAGTTGGAACGGTGTTCTTTTTTATATGGATTAACCACGTCGTTTTTTGCGGTTATAGGTTCCAGTATGGTTTCTATTGTATTCTCGATTTTTCCGGAAGTTGCCGGAACGGGAATTTCCGTTGCGGGAGTTGGAATGATAGTTGTTGCTACGTTCTTCGTGCAGCTTTGCATGAACGGGATGACCATTGATTTTTCCGGTCTGCATGGCATCAATAATGGATGCCGATTCTGAAACGGGAACTTCTACGGTCGTATACTTATCATAAATGTCAATTTTACCAAATTCTGAACCAGAGAGACCAGTTGCTTCTACCAGGGCACCAAGGATAAAATTGGGTGCCATGCGTTCTTTTCGTCCCACATTGAAATGTACCTTGACCGTCTGAATTCCATTGTGTTTTCCTTTTCGGATGGGCTTTGGAATATCAAATGTCGGTAAATTTTTGGTAGCGGTGTGGATTTGTTCTTGTAACAGCAATGCCAGAAGGGTTTCCGCAGAAGTACCAGAGGAGAGAAGCTGTTCTGCCAACTGTACGGCTTCCGTAGAAGGAGTTACTTCGCTGCACTGTTCCTGTAAGCGTTGCTGTAGATTTTCTAAAGCTTCCTGTTTCATTTCAGAAGAAGTTGGAAGTGCGATTTCTTCAATTTTCGCTCTAGTATACTGGGAAATGGCACGCAGTTCCAGTTCCTGTTTTCTGCCGCTGATGATGCTGTAAGCGGTGCCTTTTTTTCCGGCTCGTCCAGTTCTGCCAATGCGGTGAATGTAGTATTCATGATCTTGCGGCAGATCGTAGTTAAACACCACATCGATCCCTTTGACATCAATGCCTCTTGCTGCAACGTCTGTGGCAATCAGGATATTACAGCGGCCATTTTTAAAGTTGTTCATGACTTGCGTCCGCTGCATTTGTTTCATGTCACCATGCAGACCGATCGCAGCAAAGCCACGATTTTGCAAGGCCTCTGTTAATTCGTCTACCATTTTCTTGGTATTGCAAAAGATCATAGAAGAAACCGGTTTTTTCGCTGCCAGCAGCAAATGCAGTGCATCCGTTTTTCTCCCCATTGGTACATTGACCGTATATTGTGCAATGGCATCTACTGTTCGGTGCGGACTTTGAATCTGTACCATAACGGGGTCTTTCTGATATTGTTTGGTGATGGCGAGAATGGCAGGCGGCATGGTGGCAGAAAAGAGAACTGTTTGCCGATCTTCCGGTGTCTGTGCCAGAACTGCTTCAATATCTTCCCGAAATCCCATATTCAGCATTTCGTCTGCCTCGTCCAGTACAATGGTACGCAGATGTTCCAGCTTCAGGGTACGGCGGCGAAGGTGGTCTAACACTCTGCCAGGGGTACCGACTACAATATTTGCACCGTTTTTCAAGGCGTGGATCTGCCGTTCCATGCTGGCACCACCGTAAACAGCAACTGGTCTGATCCACTTTTTGAATTTTGCAAACTTTCCGATTTCCTCGCAAGCCTGCATGGCAAGTTCTCTGGTGGGGCAGAGAATCAAGGCATATACAAAGGGTTCTGCATCCTTTGCAATTTGTTCAATGATGGGAATGCTAAATGCTGCCGTTTTGCCAGTACCGGTGTTTGATTTGCCGATGACATCCCGTCCCTCTAAAAGAAGAGGAATGGTTTTTGCCTGAATCTCGGTCATATCTGTGAAATTTTGATTTGCAATGGCTTGCAACATTTCTGCGGAGAGAGATGTGTTTTGAAATTGCATGTTGATTCCTTTCTTTTGTATAAAATGGAAGCGTATTCGTAGAAGGTGCGAATACGCTTCCATTCTGAACAGGGGTAAATTTTTATGCGTCTGCTTCTTCTGGCATGCTCCAGTTGTGATAAACATTTTGAACATCATCATTTTCTTCCAGATGTTCCAGCAGCAGATTCATCTTTTTAATCTGGTCTTCATCTGTCAATGTGGTATAGGTTGCAGGAATCTGTTCGACTTCTGCGGAAAGGATGTGATATCCCTTTTCTGTCAGACCATCTCGCAGCTGCGGCAGAACAGATGGATCGCAGCTGATTTCTACAACGTCCTCTTCTACAGCGAGGTCATCTGCATCAAATGCAAAACAATCTTCCATGACAGTATCTTCATCCAGACCGGTGTTTTCGAGTATTACCATGCCTTTTTCTGAGAACAGGAATGAAACACAGCCGCTGGTACCGAGATTGCCGCCAAACTTATCGAAGTAGTGGCGAATGTCGCCAGCAGTTCGATTTTTATTATCCGTCAGGCATTCTACAATGACAGCTACACCGTTTGGACCATATCCCTCATAGACGATAGATTCATAGTTGTTTTTATCACCGCCGCCAGCAGCTTTTTTAATGACACGGTCAATATTATCGTTTGGGACATTATTTGCTTTTGCCTTTGCGATTAAGTCTCGCAGTTTAGAGTTACTGTTTGGGTCAGCACCGCCTTCCTTGACGCAGACTGTAATTTCTCGTCCGATTTTGGTAAAGATTTTTGCCTTTGCCGCATCGGTTGCTTCTTTTTTTCGTTTGATATTATTCCATTTTGAATGTCCGGACATGGTGTAAATTCATCCTTTCGATTGATTTTCTGGCACAGCAGAGACAATCGTTTGATATTCTGTCGTCTGCTGAATTTGTTTCATCAATGCCTCCAACCGTTCGGTTGCACCGATTAAATATAGATATCCAAATACCGCTTCTAATCCAGTGGCATAGCGGTAATCGGTTTGATGGATATGCTTAGGAGCTGCATTTCGTCCTCTTAAAAAGACAGCATGTTCTGCTTCTGTGAGGAGGGGCAGTAAATACCGCATCATGGCTGCCTGAAAGCTGGCACAAACCAGTGAGACTTTTTTTTGATGCAGAGTGGCTGACGGCTGGTTTGCCAGCCGCACCAGCTGTTCCCGAATCAGGGTATCAAAAATACTGTCACCCAAAAAAGCAAGGGTCAGAGGACTATATTGTTTTGCATCATGCGGTGTCAGCGGTGTTTGCATGCCATTGCATCCTTTCCAGTGCGTTAAAACACGAAATCAAATTCAAATCCATAGAGGTTAACCGTGTCACCCTCCTGAATGCCCATTTCTTCCAGTTTGTCAATGATTCCGCTGCTGCGAAGCACTTTCTGAAAATATTGCAGGGAAGAATAGTCTTCCAGATTGACGGTTCGCAGAATGGGTTCCAGAAATTTGGCATCCACATAATAGATACCATCTTCCACTTCAATTTCAAAACTGTTTTTTTCTGCCGCTGCTGTCAATTCTTCTTCTGTGAGTGGTTCCGGTTCATATTGTAGAATTGGCGGCAATTCTGTCAGTTTGGAGCTGACAGACTGCATCAGTTCTTTGGTTCCTTGCGTAGTAGCAGCGGAAATGCAGTAGAAGGGAAGTCCTTTTTCTGTTTCGATATAGTGTCGGAATGCTGCAATCTGTTCTTCTGTTGCCATATCGCATTTATTGGCAGCCACAATCTGTGGACGTGCAGCCAGATCAGCATTGAATCGTTCTAGTTCCTGTTGGATAGTTTCATAGTCAGCAATCGGATCTCTGCCCTCAGAGCCGGAAACATCCACAATGTGCAGAATCAGTCGGCAGCGTTCCACATGACGCAGAAAAGCATGTCCTAGTCCGATGCCATCGCTGGCACCTTCAATCAATCCTGGAATATCTGCCATTACAAAGGAAGATTCTGCATTGACTTTTACTACACCTAATACAGGGGTTAATGTGGTGAAATGATAATTTGCAATTTTCGGTTTTGCTGCACTAACAACAGAGATTAGCGTAGATTTTCCGACATTTGGATAGCCGACTAGCCCAACATCTGCTAACAATTTCAATTCCAGAATGACGTCAAATTCCTCACCCGGAAAGCCTGGCTTTGCAAAACGGGGAATTTGTCTGGTGGAAGTGGCAAAATTACAGTTGCCCCTGCCCCCATTGCCGCCTTTTGCTAAAATTTGTGGTTCATCTGTGGAGAGGTCTGCCATAATTTTTCCATTTTTGGCGTTGCGAATGATTGTGCCACGTGGAACCTTGATGATCAGATCGGGTGCACTTTTTCCGGTGCAGCGTTTAGAGCCACCGTTTTCGCCACGCTGTGCGACATATTTTTTATGATAACGAAAATCCAGCAGGGTGGAGAGATTGGTATCCACCTGAAAGACGATATTTCCGCCTTTTCCGCCATTACCGCCGTCTGGACCGCCGGCAGCGACATATTTTTCTCTGTGAAAGGAGACAGCACCGTCACCGCCGTCTCCAGCTTTGATATAAATTTTTACTTTATCAACAAACATAGCAACCTCATATCTCTCTGTGGTTCAGGGTGGATGGGAAATGAAAAGAAAATCCCAAGCGAATGGCTCGGGATTTCTGTCAGATGCTATGAAAAAGCTTATTCAGCAGTGTAAACGCTAACCTTCTTCCGGTCACGTCCCCAACGCTCAAATTTTACCGTACCGTCTACCATTGCAAACAGGGTATCGTCAGAACCGATACCAACACCGGTACCCGGGTGAATATGAGTTCCTCTCTGACGAACGAGGATGTTTCCAGCCTTTACGAACTGACCATCTGCCCGCTTAACGCCCAGCCGTTTGGATTCGGAATCACGGCCGTTTTTAGTAGAACCAGAACCTTTTTTATGTGCAAAGAATTGCATACTAATCTTCAACATGGTTAATTACACCTCCGTGTGTTTCAGTTTCAGTTGCCCGCAAAAAATTACGGGGTAGAAGACACCTTTATGCGAATGCAGTCCGGTGCTTCCTCCATTAAGAGCTGCAATTGCAGAAACAAGCCCTGTAAAAGCAGATTTGCATGTTCATTCTGTATGGATGCAACAGAAATGGAAATGCGGTTTTCCTCCACTGCAATCTCAGCCGGCAAATGATAAATCTCTGTGAGCAGGTTTGCGGTCATCTGTACAGAAGCGGAAACGCTGGCACAAATGACATCTTGCCCTGCATCGGCAAAACCAGCATGTCCAAAAACGGAAACACTGATAAATGTTTGATTGCGTTTTAAAAATGTGGCGGTAATCATGATACAGGGAACTTATGCCTGAATGGCTTCGATCTGTACCTTGGTATACGGCTGTCTGTGACCCTGTTTCTTCTTTTCAGACTTCTTTGGCTTGTAAGTCATAACAGTGATCTTCTTTGCCTTGCCGTTCTTCAGAACTTTTGCACAAACGGTTGCACCTGCAACATATGGTGTGCCAACGTTCAAGCCAGATTCTGTGCTGACTGCAACAACCTTGTCGAAAGTAACGGTAGATTCTTCTTCAGCGTTCAGCTTTTCGATAAAAACAATATCTCCCTGTTTTACCTGATACTGCTTTCCGCCGGTTTCAATGACTGCGTACATGTGTATGCACCTGCCTTCTTTACAAACTCGCTGTTTCAGGCACATGGCAAAGCCGTGATTTTCAACCTGAACCCATGCGGTTTTTTTATTATATCACAATTGTAACTGGCTGTCAAGGAAAACCGGTGAAAAAATGTAAATTTTTTATGGCATACTGAATGATTTCAGTAGTAGGAATCGGTGTGACATAGGAGAAAATTCTTCTTTTAAG
>ERZ1673697.3132-NODE-3132-length-12660-cov-3.930107_pt1 | contig 12660 bp, 15 predicted proteins | sample MGYA00580227_ERZ1673697 | MGnify/ENA primary metagenome ERZ1673697 (study PRJEB41218, sample SAMN15661759) | gut metagenome | host: Homo sapiens | place: Canada: London | collected 2015-08-20/2019-03-30 | study: EMG produced TPA metagenomics assembly of...
ACATTACCGATATGACGAATAAGAGCCGCGGTGATTATGCATATTCACTGTTAGATTTAGAGTCTAATGTGACAGAAGAAATCGTAGGACAGTTAGCTTCATTAGACGGCGTATTAAAAGTCAGAGTCATCAAATAACAAGCAAGAACAAACGGAGGAACCAATGGCAGTCATTCGACCATTCTTTTCGATTCGCCCAAGCGAAGAAAAAGCAGATAAAATTGCAGCCCTTCCCTATGATGTATACAACAGAGAAGAGGCAAAAGCAGCAGTAGCGAACCATCCGCTGAGTTTTTTAAATATCGACCGTGCAGAGACACAGTTTGACGATACCGTAGATACCTATGACGAGAGAGTCTATCAGAAAGCACATGATCTGCTCTGGGATATGGTAGAAAAAGGAGATTTTATCCGGGAGAAAAAAAGATGCTACTATATCTATGAGCTGACCATGGATGGACGCACACAGACGGGGATTACCGCCTGTGCGTCGATAGATGATTATGCAAACGGTGTGATCAAAAAGCATGAGAATACCAGAGCGGAAAAAGAAGCAGACAGGATTCATCATGTAGATACCTGTAATGCCCAGACCGGACCGATTTTTTTAGCGTACCGATCAAATAAGAGCATTAATGAAGTAGTTGACCGTGTAAAATCTTCGGACACACCGGTCTATGATTTTGTGGCAGATGACGGAATCCGCCATTGTGTCTGGGTTATAGACAAAGACGCAGATATTGCTGTGATAGAGCAGGCATTTTCTGATATTCGCGAAATCTACATTGCAGACGGACATCATCGTGCCGCTTCTGCCGTTAAAGTCGGTTTTATGCGAAGAGAAGCGAATCCTGACTATACCGGCGAAGAGGAATTTAATTATTTCTTATCGGTGTTGTTCCCGGATGACCAGTTGATGATCATGGACTACAACCGTGCGGTAAAGGATTTGAATGGTATGTCCAAAGAAGATTTCCTTGCAAAAGTATGTGAAATTTTTGACGTATCTGAGATTGAACATGCGGCAGACCAAAGCGAAGAGCAGTTACGTCCGAAACAAAAGGGCGAATTCAGTATGTTCTTAGGAGAAAAATGGTATCTTTGCCGTTTGAAAGAGGCAGACAAGAATCCTGACCCGGTCAAAGGACTGGATGTATCCCTATTACAGGATCTGCTTTTAGACCCGGTACTTGGTATCAAGGACCCTAAGACGGATGACCGGATTGATTTTATCGGAGGAATCCGCGGACTGAAAGAGTTAGAGCGCAGAGTACATACGGACTGTGCGGTGGCGTTTGCCATGTATCCGACCTCTATTGGAGAACTGTTTGCGGTAGCAGATGCAGGATTGCTGATGCCGCCAAAATCTACCTGGTTTGAACCAAAGCTTAGAAGCGGACTGTTTATCCATGAGATTTAGGCAGGAGGATACCAATGACAGCAGCAGATAAACAAGAGATTGGCGTATTAAAGAACTATATAGAGTCTATTTTGCCGAATATGCTGGATTTTTGCTTTAATGTAGTGCTTGCAGTAATCGTCTATCTGATCGGCAGCAGGATCATCAAAGCAATCCTGAAGATGAACAAACGCTGGGCAGACCGCAAGGAAATTGATGAAGGCGTGAAGCAGTTTATCAATGCTTTTATCAAAGGTGCACTCTATGTTCTTTTGATCTTCATTATACTGACACTTTTTGGAGTGACGACAGCATCGGTCGTAGCCGTATTAGGTTCCGCAGGACTGACACTTGGTCTGGCATTGCAGGGCAGCCTTTCGAACTTTGCCGGTGGTGTGATGATCCTTTTGATGAAACCCTTTAAAGTGGGTGATTATGTCATTGAGGATACGAATAAAAATGAGGGAACTGTTGAAGAGATTTCCCTTTTTTATACCAGACTGAAAACGATTGACAATAAAAGTATCGTCATCCCAAATGGAACACTGGCAAATAACAGTATGACAAACGTAACAGCCGCAGAGAAACGCAGGCTGGATCTGACTGTCGGCATTTCCTATCAGGCAGATATCAGACAGGCAAAAGAAGTCCTAAATCAAGTGATCTTAAATGAACCGGCATGTCTGTTAGAAGAAGAGACAAAGGTGTTTGTTTCGGAGCTTGCAGACAGTTGTGTGATCATGGGCATCCGTATCTGGGTCAAGACCGAGGATTACTGGGATGCGAAATGGCGTATGAACGAAAACATCAAATATGCGCTCGATGAAAATGAGATTGAGATTCCATATCCGCAGATGGATGTGACGATTCGCAGTTAGAGTGGATCATTGTTAGAATGGGATTATAGAAAAAGAAAGACAGTTAACATTATTCTTGTTAGGGAAGATGTTAGCTGTTTTTTTGTATGGAAAAAAGTCCTTGACAAGTGAACGGACGTTTACTAGAATAAAAAAGGTAAACAATCGTTTACAAGAAAGGAGTGATTTTATGGGTGATACGAAAGAAGCAATTTTGACCACTGCCTTACAGTTATTTGCAGGCAATGGTTATGAAGCTGTTTCCGTCAGTGAGATCGCAGGAGCGCTTGGAATGACGAAAGGCGCATTATATAAACACTATAAGAACAAACGGGATATTTTTGACCATATTTTAATACGGATGGAACAAAGAGATGCAGAGCAGGCAGGAAACTGTGAGATGCCGGAGGGAACTTTAGAAGAAATGGAAGAGCGGTATCAGGACATTTCCATGGAACAGTTTTTTACATATTGTAAGGAGCAGTTTACCTATTGGACGGAGAATACGTTTGCTGCGTCATTTCGCAGAATGTTGACCTTAGAGCAGTTTCGTTCCGAGGAAATGCAAAAACTGTATCAGCAGTATTTAGTAGCAGGACCAATGGAGTATGTGGCAGATCTGTTTACATCATCAGGAGTCAGGAATGCAAGGGCTCAGGCGGTTCGTCTGTATGCAACAATGTTCTTTTTTTACAGTGTTTATGACGGAGCAGAGGATAAGGAAAGTGCAAAGAAGCAATTCCAAGAGGCAGTGAAAGAATTAGAGAAAAGCATTTGTAAAGAATGGTAAAAAAATTGTAAGAAAAGAGGAAAAGAAGCATTATGAAAAAAACAGAACCGGCTCTTTGGGGAGCTGATCGAAAAGTGTGCGATGATGCAGCACAATATCCGGAGTATACATTAGGAAGAGTTTTATCACAGGAAAAAGACTTGTACCGTATGATTACCGCAGAAGGCGAGTATTTAGCTAAGGTTTCCGGAAAATTCCGGTATCAGGCAGCACATCCTTCTGATTTTCCGGCAGTCGGAGATTTTGTGATGGCGGGGAAAACCGGGGAAGGAACCCAGGCAGTGATCCATCAGGTACTTCCAAGAAAGAGCGTGTTCATGCGAAAGGCAGCAGGCAGTGATCGGAAAGAGCAGTTAGTTGCCACGAACATTGATATTGTATTCCTATGCATGGCATTGAATCAGGATTTTAACGTGCGTCGATTAGAACGCTATCTGTCTATCGCATGGGACAGCGGTGCAAAGCCGGTGGTGGTGCTGACGAAGTCAGATATCTGCGAGGACATAGAAGAAATCCTGCCCTATCTTTCGGCGGGAACAACCGCGGCGTTTTTAGGTTCTTCCGGTGTGGGAAAATCCACGCTGGTTAACCGACTGCTTAGAGAAGAACGTCTTGCAACGGGTGGCATCAGGAATGACGATAAAGGGCGGCATACAACGACGCATCGGGAACTGCTGTTTTTACCGGATGGCGGGATGGTCATTGATACACCGGGAATGCGTGAACTTGGTATGTGGGATGCGAAAAGCGGTATCGACCGTACATTTTCGGATATTGAAGAACTGGCACTGCAATGCCGTTTTCGCGATTGTACACATACGGTAGAACCGGGATGTGCGGTGCAAAAGGCATTGAAAAACGGAACACTTTCTAAAGAGAGGATGCAGTCCTATCAGAAATTGAAAACAGAAAATGATTACATGGAACATGCCAAAAGTTATTTAGAAGTAAAAGAAAAGAAGTTTAAGGAAATTGCAAAATACAACAAGAATCATTATAAGAAACAGAGAAAAAATGGAATATATTCGCAGTAAAAAATATGAAACAAAGGAATGGATGTCAAAGATCATGGGTCCAAATCCCATCAAACTAGAAGAGGAGCTGCTTAGTCAGTGTAAGATTCCCAAAGGGGCAGTCGTATGTGACTTTGGCAGCGGACAGGGGCTGACTTCCGTCTTTTTAGCAAAAGAATATGGATTTCAGGTGTATGCAGCCGATCTTTGGAGCGACCCAAAGGAGAACAGAGCATTTTTTAAAGAGCAGGGGCTGCGTGATGAACAGGTCATACCTGTAAAAGCAGATGCAACGGAGTTACCGTTTGAGAAAGAATTTTTTGACGGGATCATATCAACAGATTCCTATAACTATTTCGGACGTGATCCTAAATATCTGGATGAAAAACTGCTCCCATTTGTAAAAGAGGGAGGTTATATTTATATTGCCATTCCCGGTATGAAGCAGGACTGTCACGATGCACTGCCTAAGGAGCTGCTCTTATCGTGGACACCGGAACAGTTAGATTATATGCATGATGTTCCTTACTGGAGGAACATGGTACAGAGATGTAAGGGGGCAACCGTGCTTGAAGTGCGTGAGATGGAATTCAATGAAGAAGTCTGGGAGGACTGGCTGAAACAGGAAAATGAATATGCCGTTGGAGACCGAAAAGCCATGGAAGCAGGCGGTGGAAAATACCTGAATTTTATTCAGATCGTTCTGCAAAAGAATAATCTTAGAAAAATGTAAGAATCAGAAAGGAAATGTAAGCTAAGAAAAGGGCAACGCATTTCCTTTTCTGCTATGATCAATATAGATTAGGGTGTCAAAAGGCGGTTTCAAGTTGCCAGCCACTAAGTTGTGAGGCACCTTTTGCCACCTAATCTATATATCAAAGAAAGCGAGGGCGAAAAGAATGAAAACAGGAAATAAAAAAAGTAAGCATCCGATCGTAAAGATCACATTGCTTAGTATCATAGTTATCGTAATTATAGCAGGCATCAAGGAGTGTTGGCTGGATTTTAATCAGATTCCGAAAGAGACAGAACTGGCAAAACAGATCGGTCAGCCGATGTACATGGGTTCGCTCGGAGAGGGATATGCATTCTATATGCGACTGTATCCGTCCAGCTACCGGAAATACCGGACACCGGAAAAAACATATGATGGAATGATCTTTGTGCCGGAGGCAACGCCGATCGAGATCCGGTAAATTATAACGTTTTACTACAGAAAACAGTCATTTCGCTACATGATACTTTAGCAGAGCGATACTTTTTCCGATAATTATATTAGAAAAAACAGGATGATCGGGAAAGGAGACAGGCGATGCAGATAAAATATACCAACGGGATCGGCTGGGGTTCTAATATGCTAAAGAGCTCACAGGAGAAGTTACAGCGTCAGGCTGAAAGAGACAGTAAGGTGGCATTTTTTGAAGCACAAAAGGAAAATCTGAAAAACAGGGAGTCTTTGGATTTAGACGATATCGCAAAGAAATTAGAACTGTTACATTCCTATGATGACCAGATCGCGGCAGCAAAACAGGAATATAACAGCTCACAGATGTTCCATGTGATGGATGAAGCAATAGAACGCGGCGAACAGATGGCAAAAGAAGCGAAGAAAAATGAGCCGAAGACAGAAGAAGAGAGAAGAGAAGAAGCAATCAAGGAAGCAAACGGAACAGAAGATAGCGAAGGAATGCTTTCTGAAATTTTAGATGAGCAGTTAGATACGATAAGTGATGACAATGGAACGGACACACTGGTAATTTCCGGTAAGGGAATGGAGTATTGTAAGCAGTTATATGCTGCGGAATCTGAAAACCAGACAGAAGAAGCGGATGCAGAAAATTTAAGGTTGAAATCTATGCAGAAATAGGATATCGTAATTTTGTGAAATCATTCATAAAATTGAAATGGAGGTATCAGGATCATGGGAAAAAGATTAGTTGCATATTTTTCAGCAAGTGGAGTTACAAAGGGACTGGCAGAAAAATTAGCGGAGGCGATAGAAGCTGATATTTTTGAAATAGCACCGGTGGAACCGTATACAGAGGCAGACCTCAAGTGGACGAATCCACTGGCACGATGCAATAAAGAAAAAGCCGGCAAAAAAGACGTGGCAATAAAAGAAACGGTACAGGATATGGACAGCTACGAGACTTTGTATATCGGTTTTCCAATCTGGTACTGGGCTGCACCAAATATCATTAATACGTTTGTAAAGCAGTATGACCTTTCAGGAAAGAAAATTGTACTTTTGCAACCTCCGGTGGCAGCAATATCGGAAAGACAGCCGAGAAGTTAAAACCATATCTGAGCGCAGGAGCCGAGATCGCAGGCGCAGAAGTTTTGAACCAGAACCCGAGTCTGGAAGAATTGAAGCAGTGGGCAGTGTGGTAATTTCACAGAGAAAAAATCATGCTGTACACAAAACGCAGGATTTTTGAGCAATGGAGGTCTTTGTGAAGTTAGGGCAGATCAGGACACCGGAAGATGTGTATGATTGGATGGATGAAAATATCCAATACGGCTGGCTGGATACAGAAAACGGGCAGCATATCGGAGAAATGAAGAATTTCAGAAAATCATATCGTACTATGTCTTTAGAAGAAATTTTGGAATACAGGTTTGGAACATGCATTGAACAGGTCGCACTTATGAAATTTTTACTGGATAAGATCCGGGTTGAAAATAAGATGTTCTGCTGCAGAATCTATGAACCGGATGACTATGGAAATTTAGAAGATGATGAGCATATGCACTGCTTTGTCCTGTTTTATCGGGATGAAAAAGTCTATCATATGGAATATCCTAATTTTCAAAAAAAGGGAATATATGAGTATGCTTCAGAAGATGAGGCAATCAAAGCAATCGTAGATTATTATGTGGAGTTGCGTGGTGGCAAAGAAAGTCCCACGACGCAGTTCTATGAAGTCCCGCCGGGGATGTCATTTCAACAGTTTAATGCATTTATCAATCACCAGTAGATAGGTATTAGTTTGGAAGATCATAAAATGGAATGAGTGCAGGCTCGTAAACCATGCCGTATGATTGACAAAGGACAAAATTATTGAGTGAGTGATGCTCATGATATCATAGGAACCAGACAGGAGTGTTGGTATGCCCCTTGTCAAGTAGACAAGGTAAATATCATGTATCCTTTCTGGTTCCTGTTTTTTTGTTCTATAGGATTAGAGAATCTGAGAAAAATCAATTGATAGAATGAGTGTTTTGGACTACAATGAGAGAAGTGGGTGAATAATGAGACTAAAAGTGAGACCAATGAGACTAAAAATGAGACCAATCCGGTCGAAGATAAGAATTTTGAGATAGATTAGAAGAAGTAATGATAAAGTCCGATGACTATGCAAAATTTTGGCACAATGTCAAGTACAAAAAATGTTAGAAAAAAGGTAGCTGAAATATCCATGCAAATATTTGTAGACGCAGATGCCTGTCCGGTGGTGGACATCATAGAAAAAATTTCTAAAAAATATCATATCTCCGTAACCCTGCTATGTGACACCAATCATGTCCTGCACTCGGATTACAGTGAAGTGATCGTGGTGGGTGCCGGGGCAGATGCGGTCGATTATAAATTGATCAGTATTTGCCATAAGGGAGACGTTGTCGTGTCGCAGGATTATGGGGTGGCTGCAATGGCGTTAGGAAAAGGAGCGTATGCCATTCATCAGTCCGGTAAATGGTACACGGATGACAACATCGATCAAATGCTGATGGAAAGGCATCTGAATAAAAAAGCCAGAAGAAGTTCTAATAAGAATCATTTTAAGGGACCGAAAAAACGGACAGAAGAAGATGATAAGAGATTTGCACAGTCATTTGAAAAACTTCTGCTGATGGCACAGGAAAGAAGAGAGTCAGAATGAGAGAAGTGAAAACCGGAAGATATGGAGAAATTTAAGTTAATGCACGAAAATGAGAAAAAAGAACAGTTCAAATCCTATGTGAGTTTTTATAAAAGTATTATAGATCAGGACAGATGTGCGGTTGTGATCTGCAATCTCAAGCATGAGATTATTTATATGAATCCGGCGGCAGTGTTGAATTATGAGAAATGGGGTGGGGACAAGCTGCTCGGAAGAAGTCTCTTAGGGTGTCATAATCCAAAGTCGGGAGAAAAAATCCAGCAGGTGCTTGACTGGTTTGCAGCGGATGGAAGCCACAACATAGTTTACACATCTCATAACGAAAAGCAGAATAAGGATGTGTATATGGTGGCATTGAGAGATGAAGGAGAATTAATCGGATATTATGAGAAGCATGAATACAGGAATGCAGAGACCATGAAACCATATGATCTGTGGTAAAGCGAAAAATGCAATGACATAAACAGGGGAGCCAGTTCAATGCAATTACCATATTCTGAGGAATTGAATATTAAGTATTTAGGGCAATTATTCAGGAATACAACGGAGTGTTACAAATTTTTCTGGTTTAAAGCAATTGTGAAAAAAGTAACAAAAGGAAAACTGGAATTGACCTATGAAGAGTTAGTGGATGAGATGATCGCGGACGCGTGGTACATGGTAACGGAGTATCATCTGAATCTCGGACCAAAAGATACATTAGAGAGTCTGGTCACGCTGATAAAGCAAAAGAATCCGGAGTTAAAATCCAAAGAGGAAAAAACGGTTATTATAGATTTTTTGAAAAATACGGAGGACAAAGAGCTGATCAGTAAAAAGCGGGCATTGACCTATAATGTACCGTATCGTTTGCAGTCTCCTTTTTTAGAAAATCTAAAAGGGAAGGATTGGAATGTTGGAGAAACTAAGTTAATAGAAAAAATCAATCAGGAAAACCGCCTGATCTATTATTTTACAGCATTGAACGGTCTTGCAACGAAAATTATCATACAGAAGGACTGGGCAGAATATATCGTAAAAAATCAGCAGATTATCTGGGGCTGGCTTGAATACAATATGATCTTATACATTCAAAAACGCAATCCGAATGTTCCGGGAATTGCAGATAAACTGTATCCGCCAAAGGAGCGTAAACTCGAAAAAATAAAGAACTACTGGAAACTTATTTTATCCTTAGAACCGATCCGTGAAATCTATGGGGATGAGATATTGACGGAGCAGAACATTTCTATCGATCATTTTGTACCATGGTCCTATGTGGCACATGATGAAATGTGGAATCTGAATCCTACGACAAAGAGCATCAACAGTTCTAAAAGCAACAATTTGCCGGATTGGGATACATATTTTAAAAAACTTGCACAACAGGAATACCGTTCATATCAGTTGATGTGGAAAAATGACATAGTTCATAAAGAATTTGAAAAATGTGCAAAAGAACATATCAACAGTGACGATATTCGCTATCGTGTTTATAGAAGAGGACTGGAGTATCCTGTATTTGCAGAAGAATTGAAGTCCATTATTTTGCCGGTATACCAGTCGGCACAGAACTGCGGATTTGGCAGGTGGAAGTATTGAAAAGAGAAATATTAGAAGAACTGGATACAGAAATCACCATTGGAGAGTTAGTGGAAACGATAGAATAGACTATCCGACATTTCATCTTTCGATGGATTGCTTCTGGTGTGAGATAATAAAAGGGGATTTGGTGTTAAAAGAACATCAGGCAGCACGATGGTTAGATCAAAATTCTTTAAGTGAGGTCGAGTGGCTGCCGGCAGATATTGCACTGATTCGCAGATTGCAGAATCGGGATGGACTGAGATAGGGAAATATTTGGAATAAAACATATAGCAATCGGCAGGTTGAGCTGCCAATTGCTACATGAAAAAAATATTTTATATGATCATTGATCAAAGAAAGATAAATCTATCGTAACATTTTTATCGTCAAACGCCAGGAACGGTTTTGGCACAAAGTCTACTTCCTGTATTTTACCATCTTCAACAGTAAGAGAGGAAATGAGATTGCTGGAACCCCAGCCGTTTTTGACCCCCCATTCTAAAATTACTGAAAAACTCTCGGTTAGAGGAACATTATCTGTCAAAAATTGATGCAACTTATGCACAACGGAATTGGCATCAGCAGGATGATTTTCGCTAAGGGTGACCGGTTGACCCAAAAGGCTGCTAAGGAAAGAATCTGCTGTCTGTTGTGGAACATTGCGGATTGCCGTGATCTTAAAAATTTTATTCCTGAATACAAAGTAATTTCTTTCTAAATCAATGAATTTACCGCCCAATGATTGAACAACTAGGTTTTTTGAATTTTTCTTAATCTCAAATGCAATACGATCTTCTGTGATATTAAAATAAAACGATTTAAGAAGCTCTGTTTCGCTTTTTTCTAAAAATAGCATATGAATATGTTCCCTAAGAAACAGTTTATCAACAGGCAATTGCATGTGTTTCAATTTTGCCATGATGTACGGGCTGATTTTGTGGAACTTTTTTTGCACAGATTTGTCCGAATAACGTTAAATGTGGGACAAATCTGTGCATAAAAAATCCGAATGCCAAATAAAAAGAAAAGTATGTTGTCTACATAGAAATAGTTTTGGAGAGATATGACCTTTTTATTTTTGTGCATATGAGTTTAAAATATTATTGATATTATGTAACGAATATTATATAATAAGAATTACATAAAGGAGATTACATATGCCGCCGAAAGTAAAAGTAACAAAAGAAATGGTTTTAAATGCTGCATTTGAGATTACAAGAGCAGAGGGAATTGAAGCAGTCAACGCAAAAAATGTAGCAGCTTATTTAAAATGTTCTACGCAGCCGGTCATGTATAATTTTGCAACGATTGAAGAACTGAAATTAGCAGTCTTTGATCAGGCATTTGAATATATGAAAAGGAAGGTTGTTTTTCCAAAAGGAAAAAAGAGCGAATATCCAATGAGAGAAGTGGGACTGGACTACATTGCCTTTGCAAGAAGCGAACCGAACATATTCCGATTACTTTTTGAATCGTCTTATGCAGAAAGGTGTCCGGTAGATGATCTGGGGATTGATCTGGATTTTCAGCCGGTAATCGAAGCGTTTGCAAAATTTTTAAATATAAGCATCGAGGAAGCAAGAGCAGAGTGGCTGATACGTTATTTTATGGTCCATGGACTTGCCTGTCGGATTGTAAATCAAAAGGTGGACTATTCGGATGAACAACTTTTAGAATTCATGGTTCGATTTGATGCAGGAAGGCGGTAGGTATAAGCGAAGATAAGGAGAGACATGACGGATTATAAATAGCCAGACGCTAAGACGCAGAGTTGAAATCACAGAGGTGATTCGGTGCTGCGTTTTTGTTTTTAATAAGTATAAAAGTGATGCTAGTCAGACTAAAATAGGAATTTTTAAAAAGCGTAGTTAGAAAATATGAAAAATTCTGTAGGTACAACAGAAAAAATTAAGACAGAAGAAAGTGAGGATAACAAAATGAAAAATCTTAAAACATTACAAACTCTTTCTAAGATGGGGAAAATATTGAGCAGGATAGCATTTGTTTTTGCGATGATAGGAGCCTGCGGCTGTATTATAGGACTGCTCAGCTGTAGTTATGGTGCGGAGTTGTCAGGAGAAAAGCAGGAAATGAAAGAGGAGTAAAGTTCTGAAAGAAGGGCTAAGATATAAAACTGCTTTGGGGATTTTGGGGATGTTAGCTATCAGAAGGATTTTGTAGGAATACAGAATTCTTTTTTGATTGAGGAAGCATTGAATAGTGGATAAAGAACGTAGATTCGAAGTCCGAGGGGTGATTATGGGACACCTTCATTTTTATAATAGGAATCAGATAAAAGCGAACTGCTTTCTGATCCTTATTTTTTTAGGATAAAAGTGGCGTTAAAGGGTAGGTTAGGAGGTGCCTATGGGAACAGATTCTTTGTACTACATTATGGATTATAGTGGAAATTATTATAGAACAAACCAGGCAGACCAGCTGGTATCCGTAGTCAGTCAACAGGATGCAATGGTATTTACATTTGCGCAGGCAAACAGCCGGATATGTGTTGGGAAAAAGGCAGCATTTTATTGCATGATACCGATAGAAGATAGCGAAGATGAAACAGATGCAGCAGAATGTGAAGAGGTTAGTCCTGATGAAGAAATGGGAGTGAATGATATGGAAAAACAGGAAAATACAGGTGTCGAGGAATATTTTTCACCGGTAAAAGAACTGACATATGATGAATTGACGGAACAGGCTGAGAAGGATGTGTCCTCGTATGATCTGTCTGAGATTGACTGGGCAGAGTATTTGACACATTTTACTTATCTTGTGGAGGGACTTAAGGATTATCGGGAGGATCTGGCAAGTAAACACTCCGATATTGATCAGAAAATCTGTGATATTCTCCATTATATCGAACTGTGTGAGACGAATGATGAGGAAGCTATAGATCTGATCGAGCTGCTAAGAGTTTGCCGGGAAAACAGAAGAGAAATTAAAGACGAATTGCAACGTATAGAGTATTTTCAGAATAATTTTGGAACAAGTGCAAATGCGGCAAAAGCAAAGCAGGCTCTTAAATGTATAAAAGGACTTGAGAACAGAAAGTACAGGCCAAGAAAATATGAGAAGTTATTTGAAAATTGTATTTTAAGGGATAAGGATCCGAGCAAAGCGGAATTGCGCGGAATGCAGATAGGTTATGA
>ERZ1673697.3143-NODE-3143-length-12632-cov-16.970740_pt1 | contig 12632 bp, 10 predicted proteins | sample MGYA00580227_ERZ1673697 | MGnify/ENA primary metagenome ERZ1673697 (study PRJEB41218, sample SAMN15661759) | gut metagenome | host: Homo sapiens | place: Canada: London | collected 2015-08-20/2019-03-30 | study: EMG produced TPA metagenomics assembly of...
CATGGCGATATTAGCATTTCAAAAACCTGATAAAGTATTAATGTTGGAAGCGGACTCTCGATTCGGTAAATTCGAATTTCGTCCGTTGGAGCCCGGTTTCGGTATTACCGTTGGTAATGCACTGCGCCGCATCCTGCTTTCGTCATTGGAGGGTTTTGCTATCACTACTATCAAGATAGATGGTGTTGAGCACGAATTCTCTAGTGTTCCGGGAGTTAAAGAGGATGTTACTAACATTATCTTGAATCTGAAACAGGTGAGATTCAAGCAAGTAGTTGAAGAGTTTGAGAGTGAGAAAGTAAGTATCACAATCGAAAATTCTAGTGAATTTAAAGCAGGTGACATAGGTAAGTATTTGACTGGATTTGAAGTGTTAAATCCTGAATTGGTTATTTGTCATTTAGATTCTAAAGCAACAATGCAGATCGATATTACGATTAATAAGGGTCGTGGTTATGTTCCGGCTGATGAAAACCGCGAATATTGCACGGATGTTAACGTAATTCCTATCGATTCCATTTATACCCCGATACGTAATGTGAAGTACCAGATTGAGCAGTTCCGTGTTGAACAAAAGACGGACTACGATAAATTGGTACTTGAGATTACTACCGATGGTTCCATTCATCCGAAGGAGGCACTGAAAGAAGCTGCAAAGATTTTGATTTATCACTTCATGCTCTTCTCTGATGAGAAGATTACATTGGAAAGCAATGACGTGGATGGTAATGAAGAATTTGATGAAGAAGTATTGCATATGCGTCAATTGTTGAAAACTAAACTCGTTGATATGGACTTATCGGTTCGTGCCCTCAACTGCTTGAAGGCTGCCGATGTAGAAACGCTGGGCGACTTAGTACAGTTCAACAAGACGGATTTACTGAAATTCAGAAACTTTGGAAAGAAATCGCTTACTGAGCTTGATGATTTGCTGGAAAGTCTGAATCTTTCGTTTGGAACCGATATTTCTAAATATAAATTAGATAAAGAATAAAAAATGAGACATAATAAGAAATTCAACCATTTAGGTCGTACTGCTTCTCATAGAAACGCTATGTTGTCTAACATGGCATGTTCTTTGATTAAGCACAAAAGAATCACTACGACTGTTGCAAAGGCTAAAGCTCTGAAGAAGTTCGTTGAGCCTTTGATTACGAAATCAAAGGATGACACGACTAACTCTCGTCGTGTTGTGTTCAGCAATTTGCAGGATAAGCAAGTTGTAACAGAACTGTTCAAGGAAATTTCAGTGAAGATTGCTGACCGTCCGGGTGGCTATACTCGTATCATCAAGACAGGACACCGTCTGGGTGATAACGCAGAAATGTGCTTCATTGAACTCGTTGACTACAACGAAAATATGGCTAAGGAAAAAGTTGCTAAGAAAGCTACTCGTACCCGCCGTTCTAAGAAAACTGCTACAGAGGCAGCAGCTCCGGTTGCTGAAGCACCGGCAGTTGAAGAAGCAAAGGCTGAAGAAGCTAAAGCTGAATAAATCGACTATTCTTTTCGATATAAAAGCCATCTCCTGCAAAGGGGGATGGCTTTTTTGTTTTCCACATGTTTTTCTATACTTTGTTTCTCATTTAGGCTTTCTGCCCTGTTGCTAAACTTCTTGCCAAAAGGTGATTTGTCTGCAAACTGTGCTCTGATAACCACAGATTTTACTTTTAATCTCTGTATGAAGTTATTTACGAGGCTCTTGTGAGGAATAAAGATATATCTTTCCTAAACATTCATTAAAAGCTTCTTATTTTAAACAATTGAATGAAACAAACTGTTATCTTTGCAAATAGATATGGCAAAGTTTCTAAAATTGATATTGATCCTGGTTCTTGCAACTGCCTTTTGGGGAAGCGTGAGCGATACATTTACTGCATCAGTAGATGGAACGACTATTGTCTCTCAAAAAGCTGCGGGAGAAGACGGGAATATGCAGAGAAATGATGTCCGGCAAGGAAGTTATATTCCGGCTCCGCAATTGCCATATTTATCTGATGCGGAGATTGCAAGTTCCGGTGGAGCTACACAGTTGCTCACGTTTTCGCGTGCGCAGCGTTCATATACAACCGAATTCATACTTTCATTGAAAGATGTGGTAGAGCGATTGGCTCATCGTGATGGTGCATTATCATTGCAACGCTCGAAATTGTTCGATACTACTGCTTTCTATCGTTGCCAACCTGCGTGTGAATATTACGTGTTTACGCTCAGGAGAATTATCATTTAGACGTTTGAATGAATCAAATTCATTTTTACCTTTTGTAACCATTGGCTTACATTAGGTGACTATTTTTATCAGTTAAACTTTTATTCATTTCAAAACGATTTAAATTATGGCAACTCAAGCAATTGATGCAACGATCTTTGCATCTACACACCCTGATATTGTAAAACGTACAAGTATTTCCGGACTTATTTTCTCGGCAGTTATGTTACTGTTAGGCATCCTCGTGTTTGTATCCACTTTTGAAGTAACTGATCGATCGTCTACGCTCAGTATGTTACTGATGGTGCTGGGAACGGCATTCTTTCTATTAGGGATATTCCGTTTGTTCTGGAAATCAAAAGAAGTGGTCTATCTCCCCACTGGCAGCGTTACGAAAGAGCGTAGCATTTTCTTTGATTTGAAACACATGGGCAAGCTGAAAGAAATGATTGAAAAGGGTCATCTTACGCTTGAAGATGGTGTAAAGAGTGAAGGTAGTGGAAATGTACGTATGGATGTTATACTTTCGCAAGATAATAAATTTGCGGCTATTCAGTTGTTCCAATTTGTGCCTTATACGTACACACCGGTGACTTCCGTGCATTATTATACGGGTAATGATGCAGCGACTGTATCGGCTTTCTTGTCGAAGTGTAAAGTGAACTAGCCTATAGGCTTTTACTGGACTTAACTTTAAGTTAGTGGGGATTAGTCGGTGACGGCTATCCCCATTTTTTTCATCAAGAAGCAAGCATTCATATTCTGGGCTACCCCTTCGCGCAGACGATATGAGAAAGTGAGTTCATTGTCGGTAATGTCGGCTTCGAAACGATAGTTGCGTATATCGGTAGGGAAGATCTCGGCAAGGGTACCAAGCATCAAGTCGTGAGTGGCGATGATGCCGTTTGCCTGTAAAGTCATGAATTGCTTGATGAGAGCGAGAGAACCTTTTTGCTTATCTGTGGAGTTGGTCCCTTTTAAAATTTCGTCGAGGATGATGAATAATTCCTCACCGGCTTGCAGTTTGTCGATAATGAGTTTCAGCCGTTTGAGTTCGGCGAAGAAATAAGATTCGTTGTCGGTCAGAGAGTCACTGGTACGCAGGCTGGTAATGAGACGGGCAGGATATAGTTCCATTTGCCGGGTACAGGTAGGTGCTCCGATGCAGGCTAACAAATAGTTGATGCCTACCGTGCGGAGATAGGTACTTTTGCCTGCCATATTGGCGCCGGTAATGATGATAAAGAAAGGACGTTTCTCTATGTCGATGTCGTTGCGCACACATTTGTCGCGGTTCATTAGCGGATGTCCCATATCTTCGGCGCGGAGGCAGAAAGAACGGGTGGCGATGACAGGGTAAGAGTAGTCCGGATGGTTGTAGGCAAAAGTTGCCAGTGAGCATAACGCATCCATGTGGGCGATAGCTGTCAGCCAACGGGGCAATTCCGAAGCATACTGTTCTTTCCATCCTTCGATACGCATGATCTGTCGGATTTCCCAGAAGAAGAGACCGTTGAGAATGGCGTACATGAAAGCATTGTTTCGTTGATCGAGTTCGTCCATTAGTTTGCTCAGTCGTTGGATGGAGTGGGAGGCTGTTTGTTTTTCGCCGCCAATCCATGTTTTTACTTCGTTTAATACATGGCTTTTCACCGGTTGGTTTTCTATAAGGCGGAGCAGATTGGCATACGTTGCCAGTATTTGCAGTTTCTTGCCATACACTGCTTGCATCTTGGTGATTCTGCCGGTGAAACTGAAACTAGCGAATACAAAACATACCCATACGGCTCCACAAACACTGGCCGGAATGATGTCTGCAATTGCAAGTGCAATGCACACTGCATTTGTTCCACCGACTAACCAAGGCAACATGCGGAAAAACAGGCTCTTCCGGAAGATGCTCGGACTTTTGGCCCATGCTTTGAGTTCATTTTCGTCGGCCGCTTTTCCTTTATGCAGTAATCCCAGGATGCGAAATTCCTGTCTGAATTCCAGGAGCGGAGCCAGTTCACGGACAGCTTCCTGCCGGGCTTCTATGTCTGTTTTCTTCTCCAGATGTGTGCCCAACCAAGTGGCTAACAGGTTCTTACCAAGCTGTGTACACGTCCGGTTGATATATTGAAACAGAGAATGAGGTCCAAAGACATCCAAATCGAAACTATACAGATGTGCCGGGTCTACGAACTCGGCTCCATCCTCAAAGGATGACGTGTTATAATTCAGTGCGGCAAGCTCCTGTTCGTTGATTTCTATCTTCTTTTCCAGGTAGTCTTTCCAGTGGAACAGGCGGTTATGATACTTTATCAGCAGGATGAAAGGCAGAAGTGTTACGGCAATGACCCCTGTCAGCACTACCCAACCTGCCGACCAGAAGTATATGATTCCCGCTACTCCGGCAACGAACAGCAGTAATCGGAGAGTACCTATGCGGTAAATCTTATTTTGTACTTTATTCAGTTTCCGGCGCCCCTCTTCGGCAATATGCTGATAAGTGGCAGTTATCTCATTGATTGTGTTCATTATCTTCTTCTTTGCTTGCAAAGGTAAAACAAGCATAGATTATAACCAAATGCTTATCCAGCTTTCTCTTGTTGATATACTAATGAAGAACAGTCCATGTCATATCCACCAAGGGACACTGCGGTTCCCATGAAGGGACACTCGCGTTCCCATGGTAGGAAACTGTCGTTCCCATGGTAGGAAACTCTCGTTCCCATGGTGGGAAACTGTCGTTCCTATGAGGGGGAACTATCATCCTCCTGTAAGGGATACGAGTGTATCCTTGTAATGCGTTGATAATGTAAAGCCTATGCTATTTCCCTTTTTGTTATTATTCTGTCTAATGCATATACTGGGTAAAGAAGGCTTCTGCTGGAAATAATCGGAGACATTTATTTCCGCTATCTCCACTTTTTCTTTCATTTATTTGTTCTTCTTGGATAAATAATGTAACTTTCGCTCAAATAAGAGTGTTTTAGAAAGAAAAACTTGCGGTATGAAAAGGTGGTGGTTATTAGGCATATTCTGTTTATTGGTTGCTTTGCATGGAAGCGCCCAACATGTGATATATGCCAATTTGAAGGAACTGGTGGAAGACCGTGGCGACACACTCTCCACGTTGAAGATTGAGAAGCGCTCTAAGAATCAGATTTTGCTGATGGGGGGAGCTGATTATCGCATCTCGGTGGATGAAAATCCCGGTCTCTGCCGATATTTGAAATCCCGCTGTTATGCGGTGAAGTCGGACTCGGCGTTATATGTCAACTGTAAAAAGGTTCGTTATAAACGTTTTCGTTTTGGAGGCTGGTATGCGCCTGCCATGTGGGTGCAGGGAAAGATTTATTTCTACGCACAGCCTGTAGGCTCTGTGGCGGCAAGTACTACTCAGCCCGCCGATGCCACGAAGCTCGGTGGAGATGTGGGCACAGCTATTGCCGCGTCGGGACTGGTGAATGCACGTGTCTACTATGAGCTGAATCCGGAGACGGGAAAAGTAGAGTTCGTAGGAAAAGACAAGATGTTGCTTCTGCTAAAGAATGAGCCGGAACTTCTGGAAGCTTTTCTCAAAGAAGATAGTGAGAGGGCGGAAGTCACAGGCAAGTACCTACTGCAATTGAAATGACGAAATGATAAATAAATCCCGGTATCCTTTGCTGATATCGGGATTTATTTCTATATTGCGGCAGCTTACGGAAGTAAACTGATGACATTTTGTAACCTTTCATCCTGCATGTTATGAAAATAACCCTAAGTAACACATTGCCCCCTTACCCTACTTTCGTTGAGGGTATCCGGCGGGCTCCCGACCGTGGTTTTACTCTTTCGCCTGCACAGACGGCCACGGCGTTGAAGAACGCATTGCGCTATATTCCCAAAGAATTACATGAAACCCTTGCCCCGGAGTTCATGGAAGAGCTTCGCACACGCGGGCGCATCTATGGCTACCGATACCGTCCACAGGGAGACCTTAAGGCAAAACCTATCGATGCGTATAAGGGGAATTGCATCGAAGGCAAAGCATTCCAGGTAATGATTGACAATAATCTTTGTTTTGATATTGCCCTCTATCCTTACGAGCTTGTCACATACGGTGAGACGGGACAGGTATGCCAGAACTGGATGCAATACCGTCTTATCAAACAATATCTCGAAGTGCTGACGCAAGACCAGACACTCGTTATCGAGAGCGGACACCCGTTGGGCCTGTTCCGTTCCAAGCCCGAAGCGCCGCGCGTTATTATTACGAACGCCATGATGGTAGGCCTTTACGATAACCAGAAAGACTGGCACGTCGCCATGCAGATGGGCGTTGCCAATTACGGGCAGATGACTGCCGGAGGCTGGATGTACATTGGTCCGCAAGGTATTGTGCACGGCACTTTCAATACACTTCTGAATGCAGGACGCATGAAACTCGGTATTCCCCAGGGAGGTAATTTGCAAGGACACCTATTTATATCTTCCGGTTTGGGAGGCATGAGCGGTGCCCAGCCCAAAGCGGCGGAGATGGCGGGAGCGGCTTCTATTATTGCTGAGGTGGATATGTCCCGTATTGAAACCCGTCACCGGCAAGGTTGGGTGGGACACGTCACAGATTCCATTTCCGATGCCTTTTCACTGGCTCGCGAAGCGATGGATGGCAAGCGGCCTATCTCCATTGCCTATCATGGTAATATTGTCGATCTGCTGGAATATGCCGTAAATCAAACTATACATATTGATTTGCTTTCCGACCAAACCTCCTGCCACGCTGCTTACGAAGGCGGTTATTGTCCGGTGGGATTGACATTTGAGGAACGTACGAACCTGCTGCATGAAAATCCGCAAGAATTCTGCGGGCTGGTGGATGAGTCGTTGGTACGTCACTTCCGTGCGATAAAAGCACTTGTGGAGCGTGGAACTTATTTCTTTGATTATGGCAACTCCTTTATGAAAGCTATCTACGATGCCGGAGTCCGGGAGATTGCCAAAGAAGGGGATGACAAGAACGGCTTTATTTTCCCCAGCTATGTGGAAGACATTATGGGGCCGCAGCTTTTCGACTATGGTTACGGACCATTCCGTTGGGTATGCCTGAGTGGCAAGCATGAAGATTTAATAAAGACCGACCATGCCGCTATGGAATGTATCGACCCGAATCGGCGCGGACAGGATCTGGATAATTACAACTGGATACGCGATGCGGAAAAGAATAACCTTGTGGTAGGTACGCAGGCACGCATTCTCTATCAGGATGCGGTGGGACGTATGAATATAGCACTGAAATTTAACGAAATGGTGCGCAATGGCGAAGTCGGGCCAATCATGCTGGGACGTGACCATCACGATGTCAGCGGTACGGATTCTCCTTTCCGGGAAACATCGAATATAAAAGACGGCAGTAATGTCATGGCAGATATGGCCGTGCAGTGTTTCGCCGGAAACTGTGCGCGGGGAATGAGTCTCGTGGCATTGCATAATGGCGGTGGTGTCGGCATCGGAAAGGCGATTAACGGCGGCTTCGGTATGGTGTGCGATGGCAGCGAGCGGGTGGATGAGATACTCCGTTCGGCAATGCTTTGGGACGTGATGGGCGGTGTGGCACGCCGTTCGTGGGCGCGAAACGAGCATGCGATGGAGACGAGCGAAGAGTTCAACCGGACACATGCTGACGGTTACCATATCACAATGCCGTATGTGGCGGATGACGAACTGGTTAATAAATATATAAGGTAGTACTATCTCCATTCTCCTCCTCCCGGGAGGAGGAGTACCCCAACGGGGGGAGGTGGTAGGTAAACCACAGATTACTTAATATATAAGGATTACTTTTTTAACCTACCACCCCGCCCTCCGGCACCCTTCCTCCCCGGAGGAGGGGAATGAAGATACTACGAGAATATGAGCTGAATGCTCCCTGATTATTATTAAAGAAATAACACTCAAAATAGAAAACCAATATGAATAAAATCGTTGAATGTGTCCCCAATTTCAGTGAGGGACGTGACTTGCAGAAAATAGACCAAATCATATCACCTTTCCGTGGAAAACCGGGTGTGAAACTCCTGGATTATAGCAATGACGAAGACCATAACCGTCTGGTCGTTACCGTGGTAGGTGAGCCCGAACCGCTCCGCGATGCCGTCCTCGAAGCCATCGGTATTGCCGTTCGGCTCATCGACCTTAATCACCACACCGGTCAACATCCCCGCATGGGTGCTGTCGATGTAGTTCCTTTCATCCCCATCAAGAACGTAACGATGGAAGAAGCCATAGCCCTCTCCAAAGAAGTCGGTGCCGAGGTGGCTAAACGCTATAACCTTCCGGTTTTCCTGTATGAGAAATCCGCTTCAGCCCCCCATCGCGAAAACCTTGCCGCTGTGCGTAAAGGCGAGTTCGAAGGCATGGCGGAAAAGATAAAACTCTCCGAATGGCAACCCGATTTCGGACCTGCCGAGCGTCATCCGACTGCCGGAACAGTTGCCGTCGGTGCCCGTATGCCTTTGGTGGCTTATAACATCAACCTCAGCACTCCCAATCTGGACATTGCCCACGACATTGCCAAGAAAATCCGTTTCATCGGCGGTGGTCTGCGCTATTGCAAGGCAATGGGGGTAGAGTTGAAGGACCGCGGCATCACGCAAGTATCCATCAATATGACGGACTACACCCGCACCGCCCTTTACCGTGCTTTCGAACTAACGCGCATTGAAGCGCAACGTTATGGAGTGAGCATCGTGGGCAGCGAAATTATCGGTCTCGTTCCGATGGAGGCGCTCATTGATACAGCTTCCTATTATCTTGGTTTAGAGAATTTCTCTATGCAACAAGTGCTTGAAGCGCGGATTATGGAAGAATAAGGTAAGACACCAATTTATACAGATTACACAAATAAAGTTTTTCAATATGACTGAAAACCTGATAATCTTCAATGCACGTGTCGTGACGCCTATCGGTTTTTCCGCCCGTTGTGGCAAGGAAATGGGCGAGCTATGCATCATCGACAATGCTACGATAGAAGTGACCGACGGTATCATTTCCTACGTCGGTCCCTCCCGGGGCGAGAGCCGCGACGGATATTACCAACGCTACTGGCACTACAATGCCCGTGGCAAATGCCTGTTGCCCGGTTTCGTCGACTCGCATACACACTTTGTTTTCGGTGGCGAACGTGCCGAAGAATTTTCCTGGCGGCTGAAAGGTGAAAGCTACATGTCCATTATGGAGCGTGGCGGCGGCATTGTGAGTACCGTAAAGGCTACCCGCGAATGCAATTTTATCCAGCTTCGCTCCAAAGCCGAAAGTTTCCTGAAACAAATGAGTGCCATGGGGGTCACCACCGTAGAGGGTAAAAGCGGTTACGGACTTGACAAAGACACGGAACTTCTGCAACTCAAAGTCATGCGCAGCCTGAACAATGACGAGCATAAACGGGTAGACATCGTTTCCACCTTCCTGGGCACACATGCCGTGCCCGAAGAATACCGGGGGCGTACGGACGAATACATCGATTTCATCATCCGCGACGTCCTGCCTTGTGTGGCAAAAGGCGAGCTTGCCGAATTCTGCGATGTCTTCTGCGAACAAGGCGTTTTTTCCGTAGAGCAATCCCGCCGTCTGTTGCAAGCCGCCAAAGAATACGGTCTTGGGCTGAAACTCCATGCCGACGAAATTGTCCCGTTGGGCGGTGCCGAACTGGCTGCGGAACTCTCCGCGGTTTCTGCCGACCACCTGTTGCATGCATCCGATGAAGGTATTCGTGCCATGAGGGATGCCGGAACCGTGGCAACCCTGCTTCCCCTGACGGCTTTTGCCCTGAAAGAAAACTACGCCCGTGGCCGCGAAATGATAGATGCCGGCTGTGCCGTAGCCCTTGCCACCGACCTCAATCCCGGCAGTTGCTTCTCCGGTTCCATTCCGCTGACCTTTGCCCTGGCATGCATCTATATGCAACTAACCATCGAAGAAGCCATCACCGCCCTCACCCTGAACGGTGCCGCCGCCCTGAACCGTGCGGACAGCATCGGCAGTATTGAAGTGGGCAAGAAAGGGGACTTCGTGGTGCTGAATACGGATAACTATCATTTTCTACCTTACTATGTAGGTATGAATTGCGTTAACACTACCATTAAGGAAGGAGTGATTTATCCTGTGCTATAACTTCTGAGAGAAACACAATCGATAACCATTAAAAGAAAAATACCATGTTAGTTGAATTAACTGTAAAAGACTTTTTGAATAAAGTGGCGGGCAATGACCCCGTCCCCGGCGGTGGAAGTATTGCTGCCCTGAACGGTGCCGTAGCTTCGGCACTCACCGCTATGGTTGCCAACCTCACCATCGGCAAGAAGAATTACGAAGGACACGAGGAACTGATGAACCACATTGCCTCCCTTGCCATGAAAGAGAAAGATGTTTTCATTGCCGATATAGACCGTGACTCGGAAGCCTACGATGCTGTGTTTGCCTGCTTCAAGATGCCTAAAGCCACCGATGAAGAGAAAGCCGCCCGCAGCGCCGCCATCCAGGAAGCCACCAAGCATGCCGCCCTCGTCCCCATGCAGGTGGCCCGCAATGCCTATGAACTGATGTCCGTCATTACCGATGTCGCCCGCCTCGGAAACCAAAATGCCGTGACTGATGCTTGCGTAGCCCTGATGTCCGCCCGTACTGCCGTGCTGGGTGCCTTGCTGAATGTCCGCATCAATCTGGGTTCCATCAAGGACAAAGCCTTTGCCGATGACCTGCAAAGGGAAGCCGACATACTGGAACGCCAGACTTGTGAACGCGAAAAAGAAGTGTTGGATGCCATTAACCAAGAATTAAGAGTATGAAAAATGTCTATCATATAGGGTCCGGTGAACTCACATTCGACATCATCGAACGCATCATTAACGAAAACCTGAAACTGGAACTGGCTCCCGAAGCCAAGGAGCGGATACAGAAATGTCGCGACTACCTCGACCATAAGATAGCCGAGTCCGAAGAACCCCTCTACGGCATCACCACAGGCTTCGGTTCCCTGTGTAGCAAAAACATTTCCCCCGATGAACTGGGCACCTTGCAGGAAAATCTGATTAAGAGCCATGCTTGCAGTGTCGGCGAAGAAATACGTCCCGTTATTGTCAAACTGATGATGCTGCTGAAAGCTCATGCCCTTTCCCTGGGACATAGCGGTGTGCAAGTCATTACCGTGCAGCGCATTCTTGATTTCTTCAACAACGATGTGATGCCAATCGTCTACGACCGCGGCTCACTCGGTGCATCCGGCGATTTGGCTCCCCTTGCCAATCTCTTCCTGCCGCTTATCGGTGTGGGCGATGTCTATTATAAGGGTAAGAAGCGCGAAGCTATCAGCGTCCTCGATGAATTTGGTTGGGAACCGGTGAAACTCATGAGTAAAGAAGGGCTGGCCCTGCTCAACGGTACGCAGTTCATGAGTGCCAACGGCGTATTTGCCATCCTGAAAGCCTTCCGTCTTTCCAAGAAAGCCGACCTTATTGCCGCTCTTTCCCTCGAGGCTTTTGATGGACGCATCGATCCTTTCATGGATTGCATCCAGCAAATCCGTCCCCATCAGGGGCAAATCGAGACGGGCAATAACTTCCGTAAACTCCTGGAAGGCAGTGAAATCATAGCCCGGCACAAGGCACATGTACAAGATCCGTACTCTTTCCGTTGCATACCTCAGGTACATGGTGCTACGAAAGATGCCATCCGTTATGTCTCCTCCGTCCTGCTGACCGAAATCAATTCCGTAACGGACAATCCTACCATCTTCCCCGATGAAGACCGTATCATTTCCGGCGGTAATTTCCACGGCCAGCCGCTCGCCATTTCCTACGACTTCCTCGGTATCGCCCTTGCCGAACTGGGCAATATCTCCGAACGCCGTGTGGCACAGCTAATCATGGGTTTGCGTGGCTTGCCCGAATTTCTGGTTGCCAATCCCGGTCTGAATTCCGGTTTCATGATACCGCAATATGCTGCCGCCTCTATGGTCAGTCAGAATAAGATGTATTGCTATGCCGCCAGCAGCGACTCTATCGTGTCCTCCAACGGACAGGAAGACCATGTCAGTATGGGAGCCAATGCAGCTACCAAGTTGTATCGCATCATGGACAATCTGGAACACATCCTTTCTATCGAACTGATGAATGCCGCCCAAGGCATCGAGTTCCGTCGTCCTCTGAAAACCTCTCCGGCCTTGGAGCGCTTCCTGCACGAATATCGCAAGGAAGTCCCTTTTATTAAAGACGATATCGTCATGTACAAAGAGATTCATAAGACAGTTGCTTTCCTGAACCGCACAAAGTTCGATTACTAATCGCTATTCTTCCCAATAAATATGCTATATCTTTAATAAATATTAATATAGCGAACCTAATAGGAGATGTGTCAAAACTCTGGCACAACCTTTTTTATGCACAAAGCCCAGACTTTC
>ERZ1673697.3145-NODE-3145-length-12624-cov-38.928634_pt1 | contig 12624 bp, 6 predicted proteins | sample MGYA00580227_ERZ1673697 | MGnify/ENA primary metagenome ERZ1673697 (study PRJEB41218, sample SAMN15661759) | gut metagenome | host: Homo sapiens | place: Canada: London | collected 2015-08-20/2019-03-30 | study: EMG produced TPA metagenomics assembly of...
GCTCACCTTTGCAGCATCCAGTATTATCTGCGCTTTTGGCTTAGCATCTGCCGCTCCTCACTCGCCGTATCGGCACTTAGAATTATGCGGTATTGCCATAAAACAAAATGGATGCCTCCCTCCACATTCAGAGAAGCATCCATGATGGATTCTTAATTATTCGATTTTTACCCATGTCCAGAAAACCGGGTACATATCAGTACGGGACGGCAGCTTTGCTTTTATTGGTTTGCTCTTTTTATAAAAAACTATGATTACAGCGGCATATAGTCAAAATCAATGCGGCCAAGGGCAACGTTGGCACCGGCCACCTGCACTTTGACGGGGTCGCCCAGCATCCAGCGTTTTCCGGTCAGCGGATCCAGAATGCTGACGCCCTCCACCACAGTGGCTTCGCCCTTGCAGAGCTGTGCGGCAGGCACAAAGCCCTCTACGGTGTTTTCCAGCGCCACAAAAATGCCGCGCGGTGTTACACCTGCCACGGTGCCGGTGTAGACTTCGCCCAGGTGGTTGTGCATATACTCGGCCTTGTACAGGTCCTCCACATCGCGCTCAATGCGCACGGCGGAAACTTCCTGGCGGCTGGACTGCTCGCTGGCGTGGGTGGCAAAACCGGTATAATCCTTGATGAGCTCCTGCTCCGGCTTGCCCACCAGCATATCCGTCAGGATGCGATGGATGGCAAGGTCCGGGTAACGGCGAATGGGGCTGGTAAAGTGGGCATAGTCTGCCAGCACCAGGCCGTAATGGCCTTTCGGCTCCGGAGAGTAGCGAGCTTTCTGCATGCTGCGCAGGATACCGGTGTGGACCGGGATCTGGATGGGCTGGCCGCGGGTTTCGTCCAGAATGGCAGAAAGCTCCAGCTGGGTGGGCACTTCCCCGGCAAAGTGGACGTTCAGGCCGCAGGCTTTCAGGGTGTTGCTCAGCTTTTCCATGCGCTCGGCATCGGGGGCTTCATGGATACGGTACACAAACGGCACATGATGGGTGCGGCCCGCATTGGCAGCGCACTGGTTGGCCAGCAGCATGAACTCTTCGATCATGCACTCCGACACACCGCGGGTGCGCTTGACGATATCCACGCAACGGCCTTCCTCGTCCATGACCAACTTGGCTTCGTCGGATTCGATGTCCATCGCGCCGCGTGCTTTGCGCAGAGCCAGGCGCTTTTCGTACAGCTCGGTCATCGCGGGCAGCTGAGCCATAACGTCTTTATATTTCGTCACCAGAGCCGGGTCATTGGAGCCGTCCAACAGAGCGTTAATTTCTTTATAAACGCCCTTGACACGGCTGCGGATGACGCTCTTGACGAACTGATAGCTATGGATATTGCCGCTTTCATCCAGCTGCATCAGGCAGGAGAACGCCAGGCGCTCCTCCCCTTCATTGAGGCTGCAGATGCCGTTGGAAAGCTGGGTGGGCAGCATGGGGATGACTTTATCCGCGTAATAGATGGAAGTTGCGCGCTCATAAGCTTCCTTATCCAGCGCGGTGTCCGGGCGGACATAGTGGCTGACATCCGCAATATGAACGCCCAGCTCATAGCCGCCGTTCTGGGTCTTCATCAGGCTGATGGCGTCGTCGATATCCTTGGTCTCGGCAGAGTCGATGGTAAAGATCGGCAGACCGCGCAGGTCGGCGCGGTGGGCAACTTCGGCGGGGTCGATGAGAGCGTTATCATATGCGTGAGCTTCGGCCAATACCTCCTCCGGGAATTCCTGGCGGACATCACGGCCATACAGCACAGCCTTGGCGCACTCTGCTGCGCGGTCGGAAGTGCCGAAGCGCTCGGCAACAGCGCAGCGGTGGTCCATATGGCGCTGGCCGCGGTTGGTCAGGATAGCACCGACCTTATCCCCCAGCTGTGCGCCGTTGACGCCTTTTTTATCCAGCACAATGCGCACATCACGGCAGCCGTCCGGCTCCACGGCAAGGCGGCCGTCCTCAGTCAGCACAATGGTACCGGCAAAGGTGTTGTGCGGGGTGGTCACCTCCACCACTTCACCCTCGGCGCTGCCCTCCACACGGGGGTGGTCGAACAGTTTGATGATGATTTTATCCTGCGGCATAGCACCATGCAGGGCGCGGCCGGGAATAAAGATATCGCCGGTGCCGTCATCGCGGGACGCAAAGCCGAAGCGGGCCGCCAGCTTGACCAGTGTGCAGGGAATGCCAGCGGGGGCATCGGTATTTTCCATCACGGCAAAGCCCGGAACATAGGTACCGTTGCGGGCGGACAGCATACCGGTAGCTACCATGCCGGTTACGGTGTTGCGCAGACGGGAATTATCCACCTGCAAAGCATTCTGCAGTTCACGCAGGGTCTGGGGGCGGTGCTTGCACGCCGCAAGAATATTTTTCTGTAATGGTGTCATGTTTTCTCCTTTGGGTTGGGCACAGGCAGCGGCCCATGCCTTTGTTTTTACTCCTCGTTTACGTCACCCTGCCACCCGGCAGGGTCCTTCCATAGCAGGCGTGGCCTTTGGTTTCGCGGCAGCACCTGCACCATTGTGACCTTTTTATTTTTCCCATAAAAAACGACCCGCGGTATTGGGCGGGTCGTTGACGGTTCCTGAATAAGGGAAAGCGGAACGCCAACAAAATTGGCCAGACCGTTCTCCTTTCATTCAATTACAAGCGGGCACTCAGCACACCAACCAGCAGCGTAGCTACAAAGAAAACAGCGCCGCAGATTTTGGTCACTTTGGCCAGCTTGGCATCCAGGCCACGCTCGCGGCCGGCAGCCATAAAGCTGCTATCACCCATAATGGCAGCAGACAGGCCCTGCCCTTTCTGGGTCTGGGACAAAGTGAACACAACGATCAGAACCGAAACAATGATCAGCACAACGCCGAACGCGATTTCATAAGCGGTCATGGATTAACAGCAACTCCTTTTCAGGCCACAGCCAAAACGGATGTTTCGGCCTGCCCTAACTCTCATACAGGTTATAATATAACATACCAAAAAGCAAAATGCAAGAACTTTACCCTGCCTTGTGCAGAAAAAGATTGCATTGCCTTTTTTTACTTCTTACAGACTCATCTGCTCGGTCGTGTCCTCCTGGCGGAGCAGCGCGCCGGCTGCGGGCAGGGTGCGCACGCGGTAGCGGTGCGGGTCTTTCAGTTCCAGCCCCGCCGCCAGGCGCACTTTGGCGATTCGGGCGTTCTTTTTCAACGTTACCATGTTGATACCGACGGTATCGCGGGTAGCCTTTTCGGGAATCAGCGCACTGCCGACCAGGATCAAGCGTGGGCCACCGGTGCCGCCGCTGGTGAAGACGGCCAGCTCGGTTTCTTCCTCAATGTGCAGCATTGCGGCAAGTTCTTCCTTATCGCTATAGGCTTTCAGCAGCTTGCGGCGGTTCTGCTTGGTCATATAGCTGGCCAGCGGGATCTTTGCACACTTGCCGTTCTGGTAGAAGAACAGCATGTAACCACGGTAATCGACTGTGACCGTCATGAACAGCGGCACTTCGCCCTCTTCCATTTCCAGCTTGGAAGCGACATAATCACCCAGCACGCTGGCCTTGGTATCGGCAAATTCCGATGCGCGGGATTTGTACACCTGGGCATGGTTGGTAAAGAAGAGCAGCTCGGCGCTGTTGGTGGTCTCTTTGGTATAAACCACCTCGTCGCCGTCTTTCAGCTTCTGCTCGCCAGACATGCGCAGGCTCTGCGGGGTAATTTTTTTGAAGTAGCCTTCCCGCGTAAAGAACACCGTGACCGGGTAATCCGGGATCTCGTTCTGCTCATCGGCAGCAGAATCGTCCGGCAGGTCGTACAGAATTTCCGTTTTGCGGGGGCTGCCATACTTTTTGGCAACATCGCCCAGCTCGGTCATAATGATCTTGCGGATGCGGGCGGGGCGTTTGAGAACATCTTCCAAGTCTGCGATTGCCTTTTCCAGTTCCTCAATTTCCTCGGTGCGTTTGAGGATATACTCACGGTTGAGGTGGCGCAGCTTGATTTCCGCCACGTACTCAGCCTGCACTTCGTCAATGCCAAAACCGATCATCAAGTTGGGCACAACCTCGGATTCTTCCGCAGTGTTGCGCACAATTTCAATTGCCTTATCAATATCCAGCAGGATAGCTTCCAGGCCGCGCAGCAGGTGCAGACGCTTTTGCTTGCCTTGCAGATCATAGTAGGTGCGGCGGCGCACGCATTCGGAGCGGAATGCGATCCACTCCAACAAAATCTGGCGCACGCCCAACACGCGGGGCTGGCCGCCGATCAGCACATTGAAGTTGCAGGCAAAACTGTCCTCCAGCGGGGTTGCCTTGAACAAACGCGCCATCAGCTTGTCCGGGTCCTGGCCGCGCTTGAGGTCGATGGTCAGCTTCAAGCCGTTCAGGTCGGTTTCATCACGCATATCGCTGATCTCACGGATCTTGCCCAGTTTGACCAGCTCGGTGATCTTATCCATGATGGCTTCCACCGTTGTGGTCGGCGGAATGCGGGTGATGTCAATGCAGTTGTTCTCTTTATCGTAAGCCCACTGGGCGCGCACGCGGATGCTGCCGCGGCCTTTTTCCAGCACATTCTGCATCTCGGCGGCATCATACAGGATGGAACCGCCGCCGACGAAATCCGGCGCGGGCATCAGCTGGGCCAGGTCCGCCTGGTCGTCTTTCATCAGGGCGATGGTTGCATTGCAGAGCTCCACCAGGTTGAAGGAACAGATGTTGGACGCCATACCGACCGCAATGCCCAGTGTGTTGTTGGCCAGAATGGTCGGGAAGGTGACCGGCAGCATCGTCGGTTCGGTGGTGGTGCCGTCATAGTTGGGCACAAAATCCACGGTATCCTTGTCGATATCGCGGAACAGCTCTTCACACACGGGTTCCAGCTTTGCCTCAGTGTAACGAGCGGCGGCGTAAGCCATATCGCGGCTGTACGCCTTGCCAAAGTTACCCTTGGAGTCCACAAAGGGCACCAGCAGGCTTTCGTTGGAACGGCCCATACGCACCATGGTGTCGTAAATGGCGGCATCGCCGTGGGGGTTCAGGTGCATGGTGCTGCCCACGATGTTGGCGCTTTTGGTGCGGGCGCCTTTCAGCAGGCCCATGCCGTACATGGTATACAGCAGTTTGCGGTGGGCGGGCTTGAAGCCGTCAATTTCCGGCAGCGCGCGGGAAACAATAACGCTCATGGCGTAAGGCATGTAGTTTGTTTCCAGCGTATCGGTAATGGGGCTTTCGATGACCTCACCGGCAGAGAGGATCTCGACGTTATCGCCCAGCTGCGGGCGGGCAGGGGCGGCTTTCTTTTTGGTTGCTTTTTTTGCCATTTTGCTCTCTCCTCCCCTGATTAAGATACATCCAGATCGTCCAGATATTCAGCGCCGTGCTCCGCAATGTGCTCCTTACGGCCCTGCAGATTATCGCCCAGGAGCAGGTCAAACACCTCCGCCGTGCGCTGAACATCGGTGGGCAGAACTTTAATTAAGCGGCGGCTTTCGGGGCTCATGGTGGTCAGCCACATCATTTCGGGGTCGTTTTCGCCCAGACCTTTGGATCGCTGGATCGTAAACTTCTGGCCGTCGATCCGCTTCATGATATCGGCCTTTTCCGGCTCGGTATAGGCAAAGTAGGTCTTATTTTTGGTGTTGATCTCATACAGCGGGGATTCCGCGATATACACATACCCCTGATTGATGAGGGTGGGGGTCAGGCGGTAGAGCATCGTCAGCACCAAGGTGCGGATCTGATAACCGTCCACATCAGCATCGGTACAGATGACGATCTTGTTAAAGCGCAGGTTGTCCAGATTAAAGGTAGCCAGGTCCTTATTGTGGCTGCCGCCCAGCTCCACGCCGCAGCCCATCACGCGGATCAAGTCTGTGATAATGTCAGACTTGAAAATGCGGGCGTAATCAGCCTTCAGGCAGTTCAGGATCTTGCCGCGAATGGGCATGATAGCCTGGAACTCCGAATCGCGGCTCTGTTTGACCGCGCCCATAGCGGAATCGCCCTCCACGATGTACAGTTCGCGGCGGGTGGCATCCTTGGTGCGGCAGTCCACAAATTTCTGCACGCGGTTGGCCAGGTCCATCTGCTGGGTCATTGTTTTTTTGATGGACACACGCGCTTTTTCGGCGTGCTCGCGGCTTTGCTTATTGATTAGCACCTGCTTGCAGGCTTTTTCGGCTTCGTCCGGGTGCTCCACAAAGTAGACTTCCAGCTGGTGCTTGAGGAACTCCGTCATGGCCTGGGCCACAAACTTGTTGGTGATGGCCTTTTTGGTCTGGTTCTCGTAGCTGGTGCGGGTGGAGAAGCTAGAGGAAACCAGAATCAGGCAGTCCTGCACATCGTTGAAGGTGATGGAGCTTTCGTTTTTCTTGTACAGACCCTTATTTTTCAGCCAGTTGTTGATCTGGTTGACAAAGGCCAGGCGGACAGCGCGGTCCGGGCTGCCGCCGTGCTCCAGCCACGAAGAGTTGTGATAGTATTCCAGCGTTTGCACCGCGTTGGAAAAGCAGAACGCCACGTTCATTTTGACCTGATATTCCGGCTGATCATCACGGTCGCGGCCGATTGCGGAACCGGAGCAGAAATGCACCGGGGTCAGGGTTCCCTCACCGGCGATCTCATTGGCATAGTCCTGAATGCCATGCTCATAGAAATATTCGATTTTTTCGGCACGTTCGCCCGTGCGGTCGTTGAACACGAGAGTCACACCGTCATTGACAACGGCCTGGCGGCGCAGCATATCCTTGAAGGTATCCGCCGGAACATTGATGTCGGTAAACACATCGGTGTCCGGTTTCCAGCGGATGACGGAGCCGGTGCGGCGGCCGGTGAACGGCTCTTTTTTCAGCCCGCCGACATTCTCACCTTTTTTGAAATCCAGGTGATAGTGCATGCCATCGCGGTAAATATCCGCAGTCATCCATTCACTGGAATACTGGGTGGCGCAAAGGCCAAGGCCGTTCAGGCCAAGGGAAAAGTCATAGTTGCCGCTGCCCTCGCCATATTTGCCTCCCGCGTACAGTTCGCAGAACACAAGATCCCAGTTCCAGCGTTCTTCAGCTTTATTGTAATCGACGGGGATACCGCGGCCAAAGTCCTCTACTTCCACAGAGTGATCCGGGTAAAGGGTAACGTTGATTTTGTTGCCGTGGCCGTCACGCGCTTCATCGATGGAGTTGGATACGATCTCAAAAATGGAATGGGCACAGCCTTCCACACCGTCAGAGCCAAAGATAACGGCCGGGCGCTTGCGCACACGGTCTGCACCTTTTAAGCTCTTGATGCTTTCGTTGCCGTATTCTTCCTTCTTTTTTGCCATTCGGCAGTTCCCTCCCGTTTTTGGATGCAGGGAATCACGCTGCTGCGTACCCCTGTGCGCGCAGAATTTTGCTTTTTCAGGCGCGTAAAGATAATTAAACCACAGGTTGACAGGAATTGTCAAATCCAATTTTGCGTTTTTGCTGCACAAAGTTCCCTGTTGTGGTTATTTTTTGTCTGCTTTTTTGCGTTTGCGCGGCGGCTGGGCGGAGGCTTTTTCCTCTGCGGGCGCCGGGCGTCCCGGCTCTTCCGGCACGGGAGCCGGAGCTGTGCCCTGCAATTTCCAGGCGCGCTCCAGCACGGGTTTCAGGTACTGGCCGGTGAAGGAGTTCGGGTTCTGGGCCACCTGTTCCGGCGTACCGGTTGTCACAATGGTACCGCCGCCGCTGCCGCCCTCCGGCCCCAGATCGATGATATAGTCGGCACGCTTGATCACATCCAGGTTATGCTCGATCACGATCACGGTGTTGCCCGCATCGGCCAGCTTATCCAGCACCTTGACCAGGCGGTGCACATCGGCAATGTGCAGGCCGGTGGTAGGTTCGTCCAGAATATAGACGGTTTTGCCGGTATCGCGGCGGGCAAGCTCGTTGGCCAGCTTGACACGCTGGGCTTCGCCGCCGGAAAGTGTGGTGGCCGACTGGCCCAGCTGCACATAGCCAAGGCCGACTTCCTGCAGGGTTTGCAGTTTGCGCGCAATTTTGGGCTGGTTGGCAAAGAAATTGCAGGCTTCCTCCACTGTCATATCCAGCACATCGGAGATGTTTTTGTCTTTATATTTTACTTCCAGCGTTTCGCGATTATAGCGCTTGCCCTTGCAGACATCGCAGGGGACGTAAATATCCGGCAGAAAGTGCATTTCGATCTGCACAATGCCGCCACCCTCGCAGGCTTCGCAGCGGCCGCCCTTGACGTTGAAGCTGAACCGGCCGGGGCCGTAACCGCGCTGTTTGGCATCCTGGGTGTTGGAGAAGAGGGTGCGGATATCGCCGAACACACCGGTGTAGGTGGCCGGGTTGGAGCGCGGGGTGCGGCCAATGGGCGACTGGTCAATGCCGATGACCTTATCGATCCATTCCATACCCTGAACTTCGTCACACTGGCCGGGGCGGCTGCGGGCGCCGTTGAGCGCTGCGGCCAGCGACTTATACAAAATTTCATTGACCAGCGTGGACTTGCCGGAACCGGAAACACCGGTCACGCAGATCATTTTGCCAAGGGGAAAATCCACGGTAATGTTTTGCAGGTTGTTTTCCCGCGCTTTGACCACCGTGAGCATTTTACCGTTACCGGAGCGGTGGGCGGTGGGAACTTCCACAAATTTGCGGCCGGAAAGGTACTCGCCGGTCACACTGCGCGGGGCATTGCAGATGTCCTCCACACTGCCGGCGGCCACGATCTCGCCGCCATGCACACCGGCACCGGGGCCGACATCCACAATATAGTCCGCCTGGCGCATGGTGTCCTCGTCGTGCTCTACTACAATCAGGGTGTTGCCCAGGTCGCGCAGGCGCTTCATGGTGGCAATCAGCTTATCGTTATCGCGCTGGTGCAGGCCGATGCTGGGTTCATCCAGCACATACAGCACGCCGGTCAGTGCGCTGCCGATCTGGGTCGCCAGGCGGATGCGCTGGCTTTCGCCGCCGGAAAGGGACGATGCGCCGCGAGACAGGGTCAAGTACCCCAGACCCACGCTCTTCAAAAAGCCCAGACGCTCTTTGACCTCTTTGAAGATGGAGGCAGCGATGACTTCATCCCGCTCGGACACTTTTGCCGTCTGAATAAATTCCAGCTCCTCGTTCACGCTCATATCGCAGAACTGGGCAATGTTGATGCCGCCCACCGTGACGGCGAGGCTGGTGGGCTTCAGGCGTTGGCCGTGGCAGGTGGGGCACTCCTCACTGGACATGACAAGGGCGATTTCCTCCTTGACCCACTCGCTGCCTGTTTCACGGAAGCGGCGCTCCAGGTTGGGGATAATGCCCTCAAACGTGTTCGTATAGGTGCCGGAGCCAAACATATTCTCGCGCTGCATCTCGATTTTTTCAGTTCCGGTGCCATACAGGATGGCGTGCACGGCTTCTTTGCTCATCTCCTTGATGGGGGTATCCAGCGTAAAGCCATAGCGCTTGCCCAGCGCTTTGTAATACATTTCAGAGATGGATCCCTCCGCATAATACCAGCCGCTGGCCTTGATGGCACTTTCGCGGATGGACTTGTGCGGATCCGGAATCACGCGGGCCGGGTCCACCTTCATAAAGGTGCCCAGGCCGGTGCAGGTTTCACAGGCGCCAAAGGGATTGTTAAAGCTGAACATGCGGGGGGAAAGTTCGTCAATGGAAACACCGTGCTCCGGGCAGGCATAGTTCTGGCTGAACTCCATCGGTTCGCCGCCGATAACATCAATGATGACAAGGCCGCCGGTCAGGGCAACGGCAGTCTCAATAGAATCGGCCAGGCGGCCGCGCACCGTATCATTGATGGACAGGCGGTCCACGACGATTTCAACGGTATGCTTGATATTCTTTTCCAGCTTGATCTCTTCGTCCAGATCATACATGTTGCCGTCAATGCGCACGCGGGCGTAACCGCCGCGGCGGGCAGCGTCCAGCTCCTTGGCCTGGGTGCCTTTGCGGCCCCGCACAACAGGGGCCAGCACCTGGAAGCGGGTGCGTTCCGGCAGTTTAAGCACCTCGTCTACCATCTCGTCCACCGTTTGCTGGCTGATGACGCGTCCGCACACCGGGCAGTGCGGAACGCCGATGCGGGCATACATCAAACGGAGATAATCATAAATTTCCGTCACGGTGCCCACGGTGGAACGCGGGTTGTGGCTGGTGGTTTTCTGGTCAATGGAAACCGCCGGGGAAAGGCCGGTGATTTCGTCCACATCGGGCTTTTCCATCTGGCCCAGGAACATGCGGGCATAGCTGGAAAGGCTTTCCATATAGCGGCGCTGGCCGTCCGCAAAGATGGTATCAAAGGCCAGGCTGGACTTGCCGGAGCCGGAAAGGCCCGTCATAACAATCAGCTTGTTGCGCGGCAGAACCAGGTTGACGTTTTTCAGGTTATGCTCCCGCGCGCCCTTGATCGTAATGCGGTTGTTGGCATCAATTTGAATGTTGCTCACTTTTTATAGCTCCTTCTCCCCTTGCCCGTTTTGCGCTGTTTTTCAGCGGCGCGGCGGGTGCTGGTATCGGCGGTAGGGTCCTCCCCGCGCTGCAGCTTTTCAATCTCATCACGCAGGAATGCGGCGTGCTCAAACTGCAGCAGGCGGGCGGCTTCTTTCATCTCGCGGGTCAGGCGGGTAATGGTCTGTTCGCGTTCAGCGCGGCTCATACGGTGCTGGCGCATCTTTTTGTTTTCTTCGCTCATGCTGATTTCCAGCCCGTCGCCGATGGCTTTCACGATAGTTTTTGGTGTAATGCCGTGTTCTTTGTTGTAGGCATCCTGGATGGCACGGCGGCGCTCGGTTTCCATGATGGCGCGCTCCATGCTGGGGGTTACTTCATCGGCGTACATCAGCACCACGCCGTTTGCGTTGCGGGCCGCGCGGCCAATGGTCTGAATCAGGCTGGTTTCGCTGCGCAGGAAGCCCTCTTTGTCGGCATCCAGAATGGCGATCAGCGAAACTTCCGGCAGGTCCAGGCCCTCGCGCAGAAGGTTGATGCCGACAATCACATCAATGGCACCGGTGCGCAGGTCCTTGATGATCTCCATGCGCTCAAAGGTATCCACCTCGTGGTGCATATACTTGGTGTGCACGCCGTGTTCTTCCAGGTAGTCGGTCAGGTCCTCGGCCATTTTGACAGTCAGGGTGGTAACTAGGGCACGCTCGCCGCGGTCGATGCGCTGCAAAATTTCGCCCAGCAGATTCTCGATCTGGCCTTCCACTGGGCGCACCATGATGACGGGGTCCAGCAGACCGGTGGGGCGGATGACCTGCTCGGCCACGCGGCTGGAATGTTCCCGTTCATAGGGGCCAGGGGTAGCGCTGACAAAGATCGTCTGGCCGACCTTGGATTCAAATTCCTCAAATTTCAGCGGGCGGTTGTCAAACGCCGAGGGCAGGCGGAAGCCATATTCCACCAGCGTTTTTTTGCGGCTGTAGTCCCCGCCGAACATGCCGCGGACCTGCGGCAGCATCACATGGCTTTCATCCACCATCAGGATAAAATCTTTGGGGAAGTAGTCCAGCAGCGTGGTGGGGGTGGAGCCGGGGGCACGGCCGGACAGCACGGCAGAGTAGTTCTCGATGCCCTTGCACATGCCAACTTCCTGCAGCATCTCCATATCGTACTGGGTGCGCTGCTGGATGCGCTGGGCTTCCAGCAGTTTGCCCTCTGCAGTAAAGGCCTGCACCTGCTGTTCCATCTCGGTCTGGATCTTGGCGAGACCTTCTTTCATTTTTTCAGGGCCGACGATATAGTGGCTGGCGGGGAAAATGGCCACATGGCGCACAATATTTTTGCGCTCGCCGGTCAGGGGATCAAACTCGGAAATGCGGTCGATTTCATCGCCGAAGAATTCGACGCGGATGGCGTATTCATCATTATAAGCAAGGTGGATATCCACAATATCGCCGTGAACGCGGAACTTATTACGGATAAAGTTCATATCGTTGCGTTCATATTGCAGCTTGACCAGGCGGCGGCAGAGCTCGTCCCGCTCCATCTGCATACCGGGGCGCAGGCTGATGACCATGCTGCGGTAATCGATAGGGTCGCCCAAGGAATAAATGCAGGAAACCGACGCCACAATGATAACATTGCGCTGCTCCGACAGTGCCGCCGTGGCCGAATGGCGCAGGCGGTCGATCTCATCATTGATGGCGCTGTCTTTTTCAATATAGGTATCGGTGGAGGGGATGTAGGCTTCCGGCTGGTAATAGTCGTAATAGGAGACAAAATATTCCACCGCATCATCGGGGAAAAATCCGCGCATCTCGGTGCAGATCTGACTGGCCAGGGTTTTGTTTGGTTCCAGAATCAGTGTGGGGCGGTTGCACTGTGCAATGATATTGGCCATCGTAAAGGTTTTGCCGGAGCCGGTAACGCCCAGCAAAGTTTGACCTTTATCCCCTGCTTTCAGGCCCTGCACCAGCGCTTCAATAGCCTGGGGCTGGTCGCCAGTCGGTTTGAACGGTGCTTTGAGGTGGAACACCTCGGTTTGATTTTCCTGTTGCTCCGGCATAGCGGACCTCCCCTGCTGTTGGTCGTTCATTTACAACTTAAGCTTGTCTTGTACAACTTACTGTTGTTTCATTATAGTATAGATCTTTTTAATTGTAAAGGCAATACCGCATAATTCTAAGTGCCGATACGGCGAGCGAG
>ERZ1673697.3150-NODE-3150-length-12609-cov-4.961048_pt1 | contig 12609 bp, 7 predicted proteins | sample MGYA00580227_ERZ1673697 | MGnify/ENA primary metagenome ERZ1673697 (study PRJEB41218, sample SAMN15661759) | gut metagenome | host: Homo sapiens | place: Canada: London | collected 2015-08-20/2019-03-30 | study: EMG produced TPA metagenomics assembly of...
AACTTAGTGTTTTCAAGGGCTTGAGAGATATTTGATAATAAAATATAACAATTATGAAATTACTTGGAATAGATGAAATCTCAATTCTAATTTGAAAAATTTAATGGTATCGGGCACCAAAAATTTCAGGGTTTGCGGATATCATGCGCATATTCTATGGAAAATTCCGCTGAAATATGCTTTAATAGAGATATATAGCAGTAAATAACAATTGCAAGAGGAAGAAAATGTCTAGAAGAAAGAGGCAGAAAAACGGAATGATAAATAATGAAAATGAAAATAAAATTGACTCTGCAGAGCCGGAAAATAACAGCATGACACAGCAGACAGTTGACGCGCAGCAGGTGGTTATCCCGCAGGAGAGCGAGCGCATCCAGCGAGCCGAGTGGATTCACGAGCAGGTGAAACTGCAGCGTGAAGCGGAGGACGAGGCCTGGGAGAAGATCATGGAGGAGCAGAAGCTGCTTACAGAGCGCAGACGCTCCATAGATGCCGATATAAACAGCAACAGGGAGCTGAAGCGATACCATGAGGACTGCATGGAGGATATCACAGACCAGGTATATTCACTGCATGGCATATCGGTAGACAAGCTGGAGGGCATAAAAGAGTACAGGAATGCCTTGTTCCGCGGAGAAGCATTCATAGTGTTTTGCATATCTGTAATAATGGCTGCGATTGTGGCATATGCCTATGGACCGACTTCGCAGCTGTGCCTGTATGTACTCATGTGTGTAGGTGCGGAGGGAGCGTTATTGTCCCAAAAGCGAAAGAATATACTGTTTTTCATCCCGCTTATACTGATAGCGGTGGAGCTGATAGGCTACAAGCTGTATCCGCAGTATCTGGAGTATGTCACGATGGCTGGAGAGGCACTGGCGCTGCTTCTTATGATGATAGGCACTGTGGGATACTTTGTGCACAATCCATACCGCAAGGACAGAAAGAATATAAAGGCTGCAAAGTCAGACCTCAAGGAATTACATAAGGTGGCTAAAAAGAGTGTCAAGAAGAACAAAAAGAGCCGCATAAAGAACGAAGCAAAAGAAGCAAAGCTTGCGGCAAAGCAGGCCAAAAGAGAGACCAAGGCTGCCATAAAGGAGCAGAAGAGGCAGAATAAGCTCGCAAAGGAGCTTAAGCATGAGCTGAAGAAGACTCAGCTCATGGATAAGGTGAGAAGATTTACACCGAAAGAGCAGAATAGTGAAAGCACCTCTTCGGCAGAGAGCATAGATAACAACATTACAGAAAACAATATCATAGAAAATAACATCATTGATATAGAGCGCAAGGTCAATTAGTCATGGATGAGCATTAGGCAGACAGCTGATACTTCTCCATCCAGTAATTAATCTGGATGAAATATGCGATAAGTTGCGGACCTGCCATGAGCTGGCCAAACCACGGACTGCCGTATTCTGCCGGTGCCTTTAAAAATTCGCGCGTTTTGTCAGTGTCAATGAGAGTGCGTACAGGGGCGTTAGGGGAGTCTAATATCTCCTCCATTCCCTTTATAAGGAGAGCTTCATATCCGGGATGATAAGTCTTTGGATATGGGCTCTTTTTTCTGTGCAAAAGCTCAGGTGGCAGGACATCTGAAAAAGCATCGCGAAGCAGAGTCTTTTCCACACCGTTTTGATATTTCATATGCCAAGGCACATTAAAGACATACTCAATGATACGATGGTCGGCAAAAGGTACACGGGCCTCAAGCTCGGAGTACATGCTGGTGCGATCCATGCGGTCAAGAAGCGTCTGCATGAACCATTTGATATTGAGATAACCTATTATGCGGCGGCTTTCGTCCTCTCCGGCCTCGCCGTAAAGGAGAGGTGCTTTTGACCTGGACTCCTCATATCGAAAAGCCTGATAACCGGATAAATCAAGCTCCAAACCCACATCATCGCGCAAAAGAGCAAGGCGTGGAGCGACATCCGATGACCATGGGAAGCCATATCTTTCCAGCAGCTCTTTGCGGTAAAACCACGGATATCCGCCAAAGATTTCATCAGCACACTCACCGGTAAGAGCTACCTTGTTTTTTCGGCTGACGAGGCTGCAGAAATATAACAGTGACGAGTCCACATCGGTCATGCCGGGCATATCCTTTGCATCGACTGCGGCAAAGAGCGCTTTGAAGAGAGAGTTCTCATCACACTCGAGATAGGAGTGGGCTGTCTCATACTCCTCAAGCATACGATTGACATAGGGCAGATCCCTCTCCGGTTGAAAGGCGTTTGCCTTAAAATACTTGTCATTGTCCTTAAAGTCGAAGGAAAAGGTGTTGAGCGTTTTACCGCGTGTGTTCATATAGTTTGCGGCGATGGAGGTCACGATGCTTGAATCGATGCCGCCTGACAGAAAAGTACATACCGGCACATCGGAAACCATCTGCCTTTTTATAGCATCCTCCACCAGAAAACGTGTGTGAGCAACGGTATCCCGATAGCTCTCGGTGTGTTCCCGGCTTGTAAGCTCCCAGTAGGTTTCATCATGCAGCCCATCCCGGGAGTAAATCATGAAGTGTCCCGGCAAAACCTCAAACAAATCCTTAAACAGGGAAAGTCCGCTCGTGTGCGCAGGCCCGATAGCAAGAAGCTCCTGCAAGCCCTGTTTGTCAAGCTCAGGTTTTACTGCAGGGTGAGCAAAGCAGGCCTTTGGCTCGGAGCCAAACACCAGAGAATCCCCTCGGATGGCATAAAAAAGCGGTTTGACACCCACTCGGTCGCGGTATAAAATCAGCCTGCTTTTAGCCGCATCCCATATGGCAAATGCAAAAATGCCGTTTAAGCGATTGACAAAATCAGCGCCCCAATGGATGTAGGCGTACAGAATAACCTCTGTGTCTGAGGTTGTGGAGCATACAAAGCCGTTTTCGGACAGCTCGGGAATCAGCTCATCTGTGTTGTAAATTTCTCCGTTATAGCAGATTGTGTAATCATAGCCGTTGTGGGTGCGCGTCATGGGCTGGTCGCCGCACAGGATATCACGGATGGCCAGACGGCTGTGCGACAGACCAATATGCTTTTTAAGGTAGCGTCCTCTGGCATCGTTGCCGCGGTGGGCGAGCACAGCACGCATCTTCTCAAGACGAAAGTTCCAGTAATCGGTGTTCTCTTCAAAGTCTTCTTTAAAATTACAGAATCCGGCAATACCACACATAAAAATTCATATCTCCGTAAAAACAGATTTAATTTATATTATGCATACGCCTCGAAGCTGTTAATCCGGTCAGAAAATAAAAAGAGGTTTTACCAAACTGATTATAAAATTTTTATTGACAAGAAAGGCAGAATAGCGTTACTCTTATTGTATGAAGTTAGACAACACTAACATGCATAAATAACAGGTAACTACAGTAAGTACAATCTGACCGATAATTGTTTTTAAACGTATAACCTTATATAAGGTAAATGTAATTTGAAATGTTGAAAGAGAGGATATCATATGTCAGAAGAAGAGAGAAAGTTCTTAGAAATAGTGGATTTGAAAAAGGGCTTCGGAAGCGGCGAGACGCGCCAGGAGGTGCTGCGAGGCATGAATTTTTCTGTGGCAAAGGGGGAGTTTTGTGTGCTGCTCGGACCGTCAGGCTCCGGAAAGTCTACACTGCTCAATATCATCGGAGGCATCGACAGCGCCGATTCCGGATATATCAGCATAAATGGCGACAAGCTGAAGGATATGAGCGAGAAAAAGCTCACACAGTACCGCAGAAAGCACCTGGGATATGTGTTTCAGATGTACAATCTGATTGCAAACCTGAATGTAAAGGAAAATATAGAGGTGGGCGCATACCTGTCTGACAACGCACTGGATATCGATGAGCTGCTTCACACGCTGGGGCTTTACGAGCACCGCTATAAGCTTCCAAATCAGCTATCCGGTGGACAGCAGCAGCGTGTGTCAATAGGGCGCGCAATCGTGAAAAATCCGGATATACTGCTCTGCGACGAGCCTACAGGAGCGCTTGATTACAATACCTCAAAGGAGATTTTGAAGCTCATAGAGGATGTCAACAAAAAGTACGGAAACACCATAATCATGGTCACACACAATGAGGCCATTAAAAACATGGCAGACCATGTGATAAAGCTTAGGGACGGAGCCGTACGTCGCAACGATATCAATACAAATAAGGTTTCGGCCGAAGAGCTTGAGTGGTAAGGAGGATTTGACCTATGAGCAGGAAAAAGATAAAAAATCCTCTGATAAAGCGTATACCAAAGGAAATTATCGGTGACTGGAAGAAATATCTCGTTGTATTTCTTTTCCTCGTGCTGACAATCGGCTTTGTATCCGGAATGTATGTGGCAAACGACAGTATGCTCACCTCTGCGGATGAGGGGGTAAGTAAATACAAGCAGGAGGATGGACATTTTGAGCTTCAGGATAAGGCTGACAGCGAGCTTGTTACGGCTATCGAGTCAGGCGAGGTAAAAACAGCTCCAGACGAAAAAGACAGCGATAGCAGCAAAACTCCTGTCACGCTCTACGAGAATTTCTATCGCAATGAGACTGAGGACTACGACGCAGACGGCAAAAAGGACGGAACTATCCGTGTATATACAAAGACCGAGGATATCAACCTCGCATGTCTCATCGAGGGTTCTTTTCCACAAAATGAGAATGAAATCGCTGTGGACAGAATGCATGCAGACAACGTGGGCATGAAGGTTGGCGACACGATAAAAGTCAGCGGAAAAGAATTCAAGGTATCGGGCCTTATCGCATATGTCAATTACTCCACATTGCATGAAAAGAAGACCGATATGATGTTTGATGCGATAAAGTTTGACGTGGCAATGGTGACAAAGGAGGGCTTTGACCGCCTGGACAAGAGCATTCACTATACATATGCATGGAAATACGAGGATGAGCCGGCTGACGACATAGAGCAGAAGGAAAAATCAGATGACTTTCTGGAGGCGATGGTGTCACAGGTTATGGCAACGGGCAATGAGGTGGAGGACTACACACCGCGATACTCAAATCCGGCAATCAATTTTGCCACGGACGATATGGGCTCAGACAAGGCCATGGGAGGAGCGCTTTTAGACATTCTTATCGTGATAATCGCATTCATTTTTGCAGTGACCATAAGCAATACGATAGCAAATGAATCATCAGCGATAGGCACGCTTCGCGCGTCGGGCTACACAAAGGGCGAGCTTATTAGGCATTACCTTTCAATGCCTGTCATTGTGACATTTCTGGCAGCAGTAGTAGGAAACATACTGGGCTATACGGTATTTAAGGATGTGGTAGTAGGCATGTATTACAACAGCTACAGCCTGCCGACATATCATACAATCTGGAATCCGGGCGCATTCATAAAAACAACGCTTGCTCCGGTGATTATCATGCTGGTTGTAAATCTTATCGTGATAATCCGCATGATGCAGCACACACCGCTTCAGTTTCTGCGTCATGACCTTAAGAAAACAAAGCGCAAAAAAGCAATGCGGCTTCCGCGCTGGAGCTTCATGAGCCGTTTCAGACTGCGAATCATGTTCCAGAATGTGGCAAACTATCTGATACTCTTTGTGGGAATATTTTTCATCATGGTAATGCTCGCGATGGCAGTCGGCATGCCGGATACACTTGATTATTACAAGAAAAATACAGACAGTATGATGTTTGCAAAATATCAGTACGTACTCAAATCCTATGTCGATGCAGACGGAAACGTGCTTGAAACCGGCAACAGTGATGCAGAGAAATTTGACATGACATCGCTCTTAAGGAGAACAGATGAGTTTGACGAGGAGGTGTCTGTCTACGGAGTGGAAACAGACAGTGCATACGTAAAGCTTAAGGACATGGATTCGCTTAAGGATAACGAGGTATACATATCGGATTCATTTGCAGACAAATATAGTATAAAACCGGGCGATACAATAAAGCTCGATGCACAGTACGAGAAAAAAACGTACAAATTCAAGGTGAAGGGAACCTACGATAAATCCCAGAGCATCGCGGTATTTATGCCGATAGAGCATTTTGCGGATACCTTTGATTTTGCAGATGGCAGATTCAGCGGATTTTTGTCGGATACAAAGATAAAGGATATCGATGAGAGCAATATCGCGACAACAATCACGATACGCGACATCACCAAAATGGCAGACCAGCTCGACCACTCCATGGGCTCATACATGCAGTACTTCCAGGTGCTTTGCATACTGCTCTCAGCCGTTATGATATATCTGCTCACGAAGCTCATTATCGAGAAAAATGAGACAGCCATATCGATGACCAAGATTTTAGGATACGATAACAGAGAGATTGCAAGCCTTTATCTGGTCTCAACATCAATTGTGGTGGTTATATCAGATATTATCAGCGTAGTGCTTGGTGCAAAGGTGATGGACATTGTATGGCGCATAATGCTTCAGACCTTCAGCGGATGGTTTTCATTCCATATGACACCTGTCGGCTATGTAAAGATGTTTGCGTTTGTGCTCATCGGTTACCTGATAGTGACAGTATTTGATTTCAGTAGAATAAAGAGAATCCCGATGGACATGGCACTAAAGAATGTGGAATAGGTAGTATAACTGTTTATGATTGAACATTAACCCTATTTGCGCGACAAATTAATCAAAGGCAAAATGTAGATAAATTTTTTATTTACTGATAAACTATTGTATAATTTCACCAAAAATGGTAATATTGTCTTATAATTTTAAGCTAAAGGAGTAGCAGTAGCAGTAGGATAGGAGAGATGGTCATATGGAACAGAGTAAAACTAAAAAAAGAGGTACATTTGCAGCCAAAATCATAGTAATGGTGATTTTAGCTGTTGTAGTTTCAAATGTAATTTGTATGGTATTTATTCTTGAAAGCTCCAAAAAACAAATTACAGACAGTGTCAAGCATACCATGGTAGATGTTGTTAATACAACGTCAAAAATCATGGAAAATGAGATTAGTAATTCAGGTGTTGATGATCTGGATTATGATGGTTATGCCAATAATCTTTCAGATGTAAAGCTTGAAGGCATGGACAGTGCATACATGTATGTGGTTCAAAATGATGGCACAATGCTTTATCATCCTACAAAGGAAAAGGTTGGACAGCCTGTTGAGAATGCTGTAATTAAAGGCGTTGTACAACAGCTTCAGGATGGCAAAAAACCGGGCACGACTGTTGTAGAATATGATTTCAATGGAACAACAAAGTATTCGGCATATACGATTTTGAACAATGAAAATATACTTGTGCTTACAGCAGATGAATCTGAGGCACTTGCAGGAATCACTACTGTAACAGGAGTTGCCGTTGGAATCATTGCTATTGTTGTGCTTATTGCAATTACTATCTCATTCATAATGGGACGCAGGCTTATGAGACCGCTTGTAAAGGTCAGTACAATAATTGAGGATGTTGCCAATGGTAATATTGAGGCAGATTTCAGTGTGGTCAAGGAGTCAAATGATGAGATAGGCCTGATTATAGAAAAGATGAAGGAGCTCACACAATCGCTTGGAAGTATAGTCGGAAAGATAAGAAATTCCAGTGATACGATGTCATCAAACAGCTATGAGCTCAATGACACAAGCAGTCAGACACTTGCTGCAAATAACGAGATATCCAAGGCAGTCGAGGATGTTGCAGAGGGCTCTACAGGCATGGCAGCATCTATTTCCAAGATTAATGAAAATCTTCTGGAGATGAGCAATGAAACAAAGGACATTAATGCCTCTGTTGATGAAATCAAAAACCAGACGGTAGCAGTGCAGGATAGCAGTAAAATCATGAATGACAAGATTAAATCCATGCAGGATAGCAGCCACAAGATGGATGAGGGTATCTCAGCAATTTCAAAACGCATAGAAACTGTAAATAATACGGTTGACAAGGTGAGCAATATTGTCTCTGTCATTGAGGAAATATCCAGTGAAACCAATCTTTTGTCACTCAATGCATCTATAGAGGCAGCCAGAGCCGGCGATGCAGGAAAAGGCTTCGCAGTGGTGGCACAGGAGATTCGAGTGCTTTCAGACAATACCAATACGGAGCTTGAGAATATCAAGCAGATAATATCATCACTGGTTGAAGAGTGCAGGTATTGTGTTCAGGCATCCGGCACCATCGTCGAGGACAATGCCAAGCAGAAGGAAGAGATTAAGGCTGTACTCGATGAATTTGGCTCACTTGATGAGCAGATTCAAAAGACAGCAGAAAAAGCTGATGAAATCGAAGAGCTTGTCACTGCGATGATTGAGCTGAACGATGACATCACGAAGAGCAGCAACAGCCTGACAGACGTCAGCGCAGCAAATGCCGCAGCAACCGAAGAGATGAATGCCAATATCGAGGAGCTCAATGCGATGATGCACGGAGTTTCAGAAATGGCAGAACACATGAATAATGAGTCTGATGGATTGAAGGAAGCATTATCGTTCTTTAATAATTAATTGTAAGTATTCATAAATGAACATTGACCTCCTTTGCGCTTTAAGTTTATCATTAAAGCAAAAAGGAGGTTTTTGTCAGTTTTCAATGTAAATCAGTCGTAAAAGCAGTAAAATGCTTTTGTGGCTGATTTTGGTATTTGGGGGATTATTGATTATATCAGCAAAAACACGTATTATATACATATACAAAAAATTTTACTGTTCACGCTTGAGAGTGGCCGGTAACAAAACATATGATAAACAGAAAAATGAGGTATAAAATAATGACAGACAATTTTGAATTTAGAAGTATACACCCAGACGAGGTAGAACAGGCAATAGCAATTGAGCAGATATGTTTCCCACCGAATGAGGCATGTTCTCCAAAGGCAATGACAGAGAGAATTGCAAAGGTACCACAGCTATTTCTCGTGGCAATTGACAAATCAACCGGTAAGCTGGCGGGCTTTTTAAATGGTGTGGCAACAGACGAGGAAAAGTTCAGGGATGAGTTTTTCACGGACATCGATTTATGCGATGAAAACGGTAAGAATGTGATGCTTCTGGGCCTTGACGTGCTGCCGGAGTACCGTGGACAGGGCCTTGCCAGAGAGCTCGTGTACCGCTACAGTCAGCGTGAAAAGGCAAACGGACGAAAAAAACTGTTTCTGACATGCTTAGAGCAGAAGGTAGAGATGTATAAGAAGTTTGGATTGCAGGATCTGGGAATTGCTGACTCTACCTGGGGCGGAGAAGAGTGGCATGAGATGGTGCTAAAGGGATGAATGTGATAATATGGAAAATAAAGTATCAGATAACGTTATAGAAAAAAATTATAGGGAGTGCTTTAAATTCAATGAAATCAACGAAAGTGGGGCCTGCAATTTTGATATGTCTACAGCAAAGGCTGCCCTTGAAAATCTGTATGAGCTTTACAAAAATGGTATATTAACAGGTCGTTTCACACAGGATAAGGATTATGTAGTAAGGTGTGCTGACCCGGTGATATTGGCGGAGGAGAACAAAGACAGCCTGTTTTATGAGGCATGGCGCATATGGTTTAGATACTTTGTATCGATGGGCTATGCCGGATGGAATGAGCTGTGGGAGGCAGTATGAATAAACAAAAAATAGCAGAACTACGCGCCGGTTTGGAAACCGGCTTCATCAACGGTGGATACAATTCAAGCCTGGCTTATCAGCCGCAATTTTTGTCAAACAACCATAAAGAGGGCAAAAAAGTATTATCCTCAATAGAAGATGAGCTGCTGGCCTGTGACAAATTTCAGATAAGCGTTGCTTTTATCACGATGGGAGGCATTACGCCATTGCTCCAGACGCTTAAGGAGCTGGAGAAAAATGGTATTCCGGGAGAAATTCTCACCACAAATTATCTGAATTTCAGTGAACCAAAGGCGCTTGAGAAGCTTCACGGTTTGTCGAACATCACGCTCAAAATGTATGATGTGGAGAAGGCCGCTGAAGGCTTTCACACAAAGGGATATATATTCAAAAAAGAAGAGATTTACCGAATCATTATCGGAAGCTCAAACATGACAAGCGCCGCACTTACGAGTAACAGAGAGTGGAATACAAAGGTTGTATCTACAGAGCAGGGAGAGGTGGCAAAGCAGATTGTTGAGGAATACAATGAGCTTTGGAATTCGCGCTATGCTCTTTCCTTTGACAACTTTTATGAGGAGTATAAAGAGCGCTATCAAATCATAAAAAGACAGCGTGAGATTGCAAAGAGCGAGGAAACTCCATCAATTGAAAAATACAGATTAAAGCCAAATGCAATGCAGGTAGGCTTTATCACAAATCTGAGAAAAATACTGAAAAAAGGTGAGGATAGGGCACTTCTCATATCAGCTACGGGTACCGGAAAAACATATGCATCTGCGTTTGCCATGCGCGAGCTGGGCTTTAAACGAGTACTGTTTCTCGTACACAGAGGTCAGCTTGCAAGACAGACAAAGAAATCATACGAAAAGATTTTTGATAAATCAGTTTCTATGGGACTTGTCGGTGCTGGGTACAGTGATTATGACAGGGATTATGTTTTTGCAACGGTACAGACCTTAAATCGTGATGAGCATTTGAGAAAATATGCACCGGATGACTTTGATTGTATAATTTTGGATGAGGCGCACCACAGCTCGGCCAACACATACCAGAAAGTGATGAACTATTTCACACCAAAGCTGTGGCTTGGAATGACAGCGACTCCCGATAAGCGCGATGATGATATTGACGGAAAAAATATTTACCAGATTTTTAATTATCAGATTGCATATGAGATTCGTTTGCAGCAGGCTATGGAGGAAAACATGCTGTGCCCATTCCACTACTTTGGAATAACAGATGTTTCACTGCTTGGTGACAAGGAAATAAAGAGTAAAAAGCTTACAGAATCATCGTTCAACCAGCTTGTTGGTGATCAGAGGGTAAAGCATATCATTGAGCAGGCCAATTATTTTGGACATAGCGGCGACAGGGTGAAGGGGTTGATTTTTTGCAGCAGGATAGATGAATCCGTCGAATTATCGAATAAGTTTAATCAGACGATAAATCCTGAGACGGGTAGATTTTTCCGTACAATTGCATTAAATGGAGAAGCCACAGAGGAGGAGAGGCAGAGAGCCTTTGAGCGGCTTGCGATGGATGAAAATATGTTAGATACCGCGAACCAATCTAATGCCAAGCAGATATTTGACACGGAAGGAAAAATTCAGCCACTGGATTATATTTTTTCTGTAGAGATTTTAAATGAGGGTGTTGATATCGTGGAAGTAAACCAGGTCATCATGCTCAGGCCGACAGAATCGCCAATTGTATTTATACAGCAGCTAGGACGTGGACTTAGAAAAGCAAATGGCAAGGAATATGTTGTGATACTTGATTTCATCGGCAACTATAACAATAATTTTATGATACCGGTCGCATTGTCGGGAGACCGTTCTTACAATGCAGATACAATCAGAAAGTATGTTATCAGCGGAAATAATACGATTCCCGGCGCTTCGACAGTGCATTTTGATGAGATTGCAAAGGATAGGATTTTTGCATCGATAGACAAAATAAAGGGCATGAAATCTATTATCAGGGAGAGCTATGTCTCTTTGAAAAACCGGCTTGGAAGAGTGCCGTATCTATTGGATTTTTATGAAAACGGAGAGGTTGACCCACTTGTAATAATAAAAGAGTACAAGACATATCAGGCATTTCTTGAAGCGGTTGAGAAGGAGCTTTATATCGGCAGATTAAATGAGCAGGAAAAAACAACTCTTGAGTATTTGTCGAAGACTATTATAAGTGGTGCGAGACCGTTTGAATTAGAGATTTTAAGGCAGCTTATGAAGAAGCCTTCTATTTCAATTAATGAGATAAGAGAGATTTTCATACGGAGGTACGATTACAAGGTAAATATGCAATCCATTGACAATGCGGCAGATGTATTGCAAGGAAAGTTTGTCAGCAAGGATGATGAGTACAAGAGATTTTGCAGGATAGATATTTTGGAGGAGGATAACAATAACATCTTCCATAGGATGAATAACTTTACCACAAGACTTCAAAATGAAGAGTTTAAAAAGCAGATAGATGACATAATAGAGGTAGGACTCAAAAGATATCATGATAAATATCAGTCCTCACTTAAAAATGAGAGTCCGTTTGTATTGTATGAGAAATATTCCAGGCGTGATGTCAGTCTGCTGATGAATTGTGGTAGGGATCTTTCATCTACCATGTACGGAATGAAGCGTATAGATGATGATGTATTTATATTTGTCACGTATCATAAAGAGGAAAGCACAGACGAGCAGAAAAACTATGTAGATGGAAAGCCGGATTACGCGGATGCATTTGAAGACAATATGATTTTCAGGTGGGATTCGCAGATTGGCAGGGGCGTGGACAGCTCATATGTGTCAGATGTGGTGAACACTAAAAGAAAGCATCTGCTTGTGAAAAAGAGTGATGCGGAGTCAAATTTTTACTATATGGGAGAGTTTGATATAGTTGATGTGTGCGCTGCCAGAAAGCGTGATAACAATGGTAAAGAGCGTGATATCACCAAGTTTGAGATGAAGATGCATCACCCTGTAAGAGAGGATCTGCTTCGATATTTGCAGAGTAATTTACAACAAAGCATACAAAATAATACACAGGAGCTTAAGGCAATATGAAAACAATACGCGTAGTGGC
>ERZ1673697.3151-NODE-3151-length-12609-cov-3.498088_pt1 | contig 12609 bp, 8 predicted proteins | sample MGYA00580227_ERZ1673697 | MGnify/ENA primary metagenome ERZ1673697 (study PRJEB41218, sample SAMN15661759) | gut metagenome | host: Homo sapiens | place: Canada: London | collected 2015-08-20/2019-03-30 | study: EMG produced TPA metagenomics assembly of...
TCTATTGATTCAATAACAGCATACTTGCCGTCTTTTCTCTTATATACAACATTCATTTCATCAGTTTCCTGATTTTTGAATACGAAGAATGTGTGACCCAACAAATTCATTTGAAGAATAGCCTCCTCAACACTCATAGGCTTAACGGTAAATCTCTTTGTCTTAACAACTTCAAATTCTTTTGTTTCTTCACCCTCTGTATAAGTCGCACCGCTGATTAGGTTTGCATCAAGAGTAGCATCTCTCTTTATCTTCTTTGAAAGACGTGTCTTATTCTTTCTGATTTGTCTTTCGATAACGTCTACAATCTTATCGATTGCGGCAAGGATTTCTTTATCCGATGCCTCTGCTCTGTACATCATACCTGCCGCATAAATTGTAGCTTCAATATAATCATTATCTTTAATCGTTCCGATTACGACTCTTGCCTCAGATTCATCTTTGAAAAACTTATCAAGCTTTCCCAATTTCTTTTCAACATAATCTCTGATCTTATCTGTCACATCGTATCTTCTGCCAATAATTTTGAACTTCATAAAACTCACTCCTTTTGTGTTTAGCCAAAGATTATTTTTAATAAATTATCTTTGTTACTATATATATACCACCATATTACAAGTTCAAACATTTTTTTTGAAAAAATTTTTATATTTTTTTATGCTTGCATTATATAGGAATATATAGTAAAATAATAAGTTGAGATAATAATTATTAAAATATGAGGTGAAAATATGCTTGGAATTTCATTAACAGTGCTTTTCTCGGCACTTGCCGCTTTTGCTGTATGGTCATATTACATCAATCCGGCACTAAAAAGCAATGTGAAAAAGGATAACAACGCAATGTATATTATTGCCGCCGCGGCAGTGGCATTTATACTTCGTTTAATCCTCGGAGCGGTCTACAGAGGACACAACACTGATATGAGTTGTTTCATAGGCTGGTCAAACGCCGTTTTTGAAAACGGTTTAAGTAAGTTTTACACACTCGATATGTTTCACGACTATCCGCCGGGATATATGTATGTCCTATATATAGTCGGTGCGATTGAAAAACTGTTCGGTTTCTCCGACGGTGCGCAATACGCACTTGTAAAACTTCCGGCTATTGTATGCGATATTCTCGCCGGTGTACTTATATATAAAGTTGCAAAGAAAAAGTTTTCCGACGGACTTTCAACTGTGTTCGCGTCGCTATACCTTTTCAATCCCGCAACGATAGTAAACTGTTCTCTTTGGGGACAAGTTGATTCGGTATATACATTGTTTATACTTCTTATGATATACTTCATAAGCGAAAAGAAAATGATTTATTCATATTTTATGTTTGCAATATGTATATTCATAAAACCGCAGGCATTTATCTTTACGCCTATACTTATATTCGGTATAATCGAAAATGTATTTATAAAAGATTTCAGCAAAGAAAAGCTGTTAAAGAATTTAGGATTTGGTGTCAGTGCAATAATCCTTATGGTGTTGCTTGCACTTCCGTTCGGAATATCAAATGTAATCGACCAATACACCACGACTATGGCGTCATATCCTTACCTAACGGTCAATGCGTTTAACTTGTGGGGTGCATTGGGTAAAAACTGGGAAGGTCTTTCATCGTTCACAACTGTTATCGGTTATGTATTCCTTATTGCCATTGTCGCATATTCGGTATATGTATTCTTCAAGAGCAAAAACAATGCGAAGTATTACTTTGTCGGTGCATTGCTTGCGTTTATGACATATATGCTTTCAACAAAAATGCACGACCGTTACGCATTCCCTGCAATGGGGCTTTTGCTTTTGGCATTTGTTTCAGTGACTGATTTCAAAAACTTTATTATGTATGCACTTGTTACACTTTCGCAGTTCTTTAACACAGCATGGGTACTGTTTGTATACGAAAAAAGTCCGAACGACTACTTCCGTTCCGCACCTGTTTTGATTGCGTCTTTAATAAATGTCGCACTTATGATATTTATAGTTTATTTGACGCAAAAACTTTATGCAAGCAACGAACTTAAAGATACGGTAAAAGAAGAAGTTAAGAGTACGAAAAATTCAAAACAAGCATATCAAAAGAATACAAAAAGTTCAAAAACATTCGCAAATACTCCTGTTAAGAAACAGGCTAAATTCACCGTAAGCGAAATATTTCCTAAAATAACCCGTGTAGACGTTATTGCAATGGCGGCTATAGTCGTTGTATATTCATGTATCGCACTTTACGACCTCGGCGATATGCACGCGGCAGAAACGGAATATATGATTTCAGACGCACCTGTAACGCTTGATTTAGGTAAGGACTGCAATATCAGCCAATATAAATTCTTCCTTGGTTCATATGAACTTGAGGACAACCGCAATTTAACAATCACTTTTGCGGACTCATCAAACAATACAACCGCTACAGAAACACTTACAGAGGGTTCGGTATTCCATTGGGAAGAAAAAACAAAGAGCGTTACCGCAAGATATGTTACACTTTCAACAAACGGCACAGAGCTTTCAATGAAAGAATTTGCCTTACTTGATTCTTCGGGCAACCTTATAGAGCCTGTTTCGGCAACACCGTCAGAGGGACAGGCTTTGTTTGACGAACAGCAGGAAGTTCCGGAGCGTTCATCATTCAGAAACGGCACATACTTTGACGAAATTTATCACGGACGTACAGGCTATGAATTTGTACATCATCTAAACGTATACGAATGGACTCACCCACCGCTTGGTAAAGTATTTATTTCAATCGGTATAAGAATATTCGGAATGTGTCCGTTCGGCTGGAGAATTGTCGGTACTGTATTCGGTATATTTATGTTACCGCTTATATACCTTTTTGCAAAGAAATTGCTAAAGAAATCTTGGCTTGCAATAGTTACTTGCCTTTTGCTCACATTCGACTTTATGCACTTCGCACAGACAAGAATTGCAACAATAGACGTATATATCACATTCTTCGTAATGCTGATGTACTACTTTATGTATAAATATTACAGCACAAGTTTCTATGATTCGTCATTCAAAAAAGGACTTATCACACTTGCATTGTGCGGAATTAGTATGGGACTCGGCATAGCAAGTAAATGGACAGGTATATATGCAGGTGCCGGACTTGCGGTACTGTTCTTCATAACACTTTACAAGCGTTACAGTGAGTACCGTGTCGCAGTTAAAACACCAAACGGCGAAACAAACGGAATAAGTCACAAATTTATAATTGACAACTTTAAGCCGTATATGATAAAAACAATTTTATGGTGCTGTATATTCTTCGTAATAGTACCGCTTATTATATACTGTCTTGCATATATTCCGTACTTGCAAGCACCGAATTCGCAAGGTTTCAAGACTATTATTGATAACCAAAGTTCAATGCTTACTTACCATTCAAAGACCGTTCTCGGCTCAGAGCATCCGTTCTCGTCACGTTGGTATGAATGGATTATTATGAAACGTCCTATATGGTACTATTCGGGAACAATTACATCGGAGGTTAAAGAGGGTATCAGCTCGTTCGGTAATCCGCTTGTATGGTGGATTGGTATTCCGACATTCTTCTATATGGTATATTTGATTTTCAAGAACAGAGATAAAAACGCATTATTCCTTGTAATCGCTTACCTTGCACAGCTTGTATCGTGGATACCTGTTACAAGACTTACGTTTATATACCACTACTTCCCTTGCGTACCGTTTATCGTGCTTATGCTCGGTTATTCAATCCTCAACATCTATAACGAGGCGAAGAATAAAAAGGCGGTTATGTACGGTGCATTTGTATATGCAGGACTTGCAATCGTATTGTTTGCAATGTTCTACCCTATTCTTTCGGGTCATCCGTGCAGTGTAGACTACGTTGACCACTTCTTGAAATGGTTTGACTCATGGGTATTGATATAAGATAAGGAGAAAAATTTATGCGTATTATAAATTCAAATGACATTGCAGAAGTTGTTAAGGGTATGTGTATCAAAGCAAATTGTCATATAAACAAAGACATCAAATCTGCACTTAGCAACAGTGTCAAAACCGAAAAATCGGATATTTCAAAAGGTGTTATAGAAAACCTTTTGAAGAATGCCGAAATTGCCGACAGCAAAGAAGTTCCTATTTGTCAGGATACCGGTATGGCGGTGTTCTTTATCGAAATCGGCAATGAAGTTTTTGTTGAGGGTGACACAATAACAGACGCCGTAAACAAGGGTGTTTCAATGGGATATACAGACGGATATTTAAGAAAGTCGGTTGTCCGCGATCCGCTTGACAGAGTGAATACAAAGGATAATACTCCGGCTGTTATTTACTATGACTTCGTTAAAGGCGATAAAATTAAAATCACATTTGCACCGAAGGGCTTCGGCAGTGAAAATAAAAGCAGACTTAAAATGCTTAATCCGTCAGACGGCATAAACGGAGTTATTGACTTCGTTATCGAAACAGTCAAAAAAGCCGGTGCAAACCCTTGTCCGCCTATGATAATCGGCGTAGGTATCGGCGGTACTATGGATAAAGCGGCACAAATTGCTAAAAAGGCTCTTACAAGAGATATTGACGTTCCAAATGCCAATCCTTTTTATGCAGAGCTTGAAAAAACGCTTTTAGAAAGAATAAATAAACTGGGAATAGGTCCTCAGGGTATGGGTGGTACAACAACCGCCCTTGCCGTAAATGTGGAAACATTCCCTACCCACATTGCAGGCTTGCCGGTTGCAGTAAACGTAAACTGTCACGCAACAAGACATACTGTGGAAATTATATAAAATTTGAGCCTGTCCGACAGGTTGATATAAAATTGAATAATCTTGTCCGGATTATAATGAGACTATAGGGTTTTCTGTTTTTGAGTCAAACAGTATTAACCCTATAGTTTTTTTTCGGAATAAATATAAGGAGAATTATTTATGGATCAAACGTTTATGAAAGAAAAAAAGATATTGCCGCTTGTGCTTTCAATGGCTTTACCTATGATAATATCTATGGCGGTAAATTCACTGTACAATATCATCGACAGTTTTTTTGTCGCAAAAGTGAGCGAAAACGCAATGACCGCACTTTCGCTTGTCTACCCAATTCAAAATCTTGTCAATTCTATCGCAGTCGGATTTGGTGTAGGCATAAATGCGGTAGTTGCATTCCATCTCGGTGCGGGCGAAATGCAGAATGCAGACAGAGCAACAACTTACGGATTGTTTCTAAGCTTTATACACGGACTTATACTTACCGTCTTTTCAATATTCGGTATGCCGTACTTCGTAAAAATGTTCACAACCGATACAGATGTTATCAATCTTGCCGTAATGTACTCAACTATCGTGTTTTCATTTTCAACAATAGTAAATGTCGGCATAGCATTTGAAAAGATTTTCCAAGCAGTCGGCAGAATGAACGTATCAATGATAAGTATGATATGCGGTTGTGTAACAAATATTATTCTTGACCCTATAATGATATTCGGCTTAGGACCTTTTCCCGCTATGGGTATTCAAGGTGCGGCACTTGCCACAGGTATAGGACAAACTATAACGCTTATCATTTACTTCGTATTCTACTTTGCAAGTCCTATTCAGGCAAAATTCAGAATAAGTCTGCTCAAATCCGGCAAACGACTTCTGAAAAGGCTATACTCAATCGGTGTACCGGCTATGCTTAATATGGCACTTCCGTCATTGCTTATAACAGCACTTAACGGAATACTTTCCGAATTTTCAGGCTCATATGTTCTTGTACTCGGTGTATACTACAAACTTCAAACATTTATATACCTAACCGCCAACGGTCTTATTCAAGGTATCAGACCTATCATAGGCTATAACTACGGTGCAGGTGAACACAAACGTGTTAAGCAAATATACAACACCGCACTTTTGCTGTCGACAATAATTATGGCTTTGGGTACTGCACTTTCGTGGATTATGCCGTCTACACTGTTCGGAATGTTTACTGCAAACCCTGCCACGCTTAAATTAGGCGTTACGGCACTTAACATTATCAGTATAGGATTTATCGTATCAGCTGTATCCGTAACGTCGTCAGGGGCTTTGGAGGGGCTTGGAAAAGGTCTGCCGTCATTGTGGATTTCGCTTTTCAGATATATAATAATTATCATTCCTGCGGCTTTTGTTTTCAGCAGATTTTTCGGTGCGGTAGGTGTATGGATAAGCTTTCCGTTCGCCGAATTTGTAACAGCCGTTTTTGCGTATTTTATTTATCATAAAGCAAGCAAGAGAATATAAAAAAATGTGCGGTCAAATAAAATGACCGCACATTTTTATTATCTGATTTTCTTACATTCAAGATAAAATCTCTTATCTGCCGCCTCACCCATTGAGAAAGTTTTTCTCGGAAGTGAGCCGTCCTTTATAACTGTTGTGAACAAGTCGTTTTTCTCCATTGAATCGACCATAAAACCGATTGTATTATCTGCCTTTGCAAGATTTCTTACAACGTCGTTTCCATGGATATAATCAATTTTACCGCCGTTTTCGGCAAGGTACTTATCAAGAAATTTTTGAAGTGTTCCGACAGGAAGATTTGAGTCTGTATTCTTAATATAGATACTGCCCTCATTACCGCCGTATGTATAATCAATACGCTGACCGCCGTTATCTTCATATTCCGCACCGTAAAACGCAACAAGTTCATCAAGCAATTTCTTAGGCTCTGTTTCAAATATTACACGTTGAATAGGTTCAAATTCAAGTGTTTCGTCGTGGATATTCATAAGCTCAACCAACGCAAAACGTGCAGGGTGAGTTTTAATTTCTTCCTCTGAAAGTTCCTTTTTAATTGCTTCCCAACAGGTTTTTGCGGTTGCAAGAGAATGATTTCCGTCACCTGCCGCGAACATTAACACGCCCTTATCCTTAACACCGTATTTTGCCTCAAAATCAGCCTTATCGCCGAGTTTTTCTATTGCGTCAAGTATATTCTTCTTTGCACTTTCATTTACATTATAACCCACGATATGTCCCGAATTTTTCATAAGGTCAAAATCATAAATCTTTTCAAAATCGTTTATCTGATTTTCAAGCGGTTCAACAACCGCTTTTTCTCTGTCATCAATAAGTATCAGGATGTGGGGTGCCTCAAGCGGTGCATTTTTTCTTATACGCTGTCTTGGCGGAATACGTTCGATAATTGTACCCTCCGTTGCACGAACTTTTGACTGTGAGCCTTTTGAAAAATTGTATTCTTCAAGATCAAGCATTCCGACAATACCGTGACGTGTTTTTCCGTTCGGCTGAGTACGTTTTACATATATAAACGTATCCTTTAACTCTCTGAAAATACCCTTATTTATATACTCCTCCATTGTGCTGTTTATCTTCTTGATACGTTCGTCTCCGTCACCGTCCTCAAGATAAACCTCAGGGAATATAATATTTAGCGTTGACGGACTGTCACCGACAATATTTTTTACATCTTCCCAATATTCTCTTTCAGACGTGTATTGGTCACACGCCACAACGCTCCATTTTGCGAAATCAACATTTTGCGGAATAAGTATGTCCGCCGGTTTAAAAATTGCCATAGTTCTGCCCTCCGTTATTCTTTCGTTATGTCTGCGAATACGCAGTCTGTTGCTTTTTGCACATCATTCGGCGAAAGGATAAGCGTTGTACCGCATCTTCCGCCGCTGATTGCGATTGTTTCAAAGTTTTGTGCCGTTTCGTTTATATATGTCGGATATTTCTTCTTCATTCCGACAGGCGATACTCCGCCTCTGATATACCCCGTAAGTCCCAAAAGTTCTTTGACGTGTATCATCTCAATCTTTTTGTTACCCGAAACCTTTGCAAGTTTTTTTAAATCCACTTCGTGATTTACTGCTATACAGCTAACCATTATACCCGTTTTGTCACCTCTTGCGACAAGAGTTTTAAATGATTTTTCAGCCGGAATACCTGTCATTTCGGCGATAGCCTCACCGAAATGCTCGCCGACTTCATCAGCCTCATATTCAACCGTTTCATATTTTATCTTTGACGCATTAAGCAAACGCATTGCATTTGTTACAGTCTTTTTGTCCTTTGCCATTTATATCACCTTATTTTAATTCTACTATCGTTACACCGTCTTCGCCCTCGCCGTATCTGCCGTTTCTGAACGATTTGACGTATCTGTGTTTTTTCATATATCCCTGCAAGCCTTTACGCAAAATGCCCGTACCTTTACCGTGAATAATGCTTACAGGCGAAATTCCCGCAAGGTAGCAATCGTCAAGGAATTTTTCAACATTCATCCACGCTTCTTCAAGATTTTGTCCTCTGACGTCAACTTCCGTTGAAACGTTCTTTGACTTTGATTCAAAAGCCCTCGTACTTCTGACGTACTTTTCAGCCAATTCCTTTGACTTCTTTTCTTCAACCTTACGCAAGTTCGTTATATGCACGTCCATTTTTATAATACCCGCTTGAACACGAACATTGCCGTTTTTATCAGGCTCTTTTAAAACTGTCGCCTCTTGATTCATATCAACGATTTTAACAGTTGCACCCGGTTTAAGATTTTTAGGTGGTTCGACATACGTTTTCTTCGGCTTTGCCGCACGCGCCATTGCCTTATCAATCGTATCTTCTTTCTTTTTCAGCTTGTCACGCATTGCGGAAGTCTTTTTGTCAAGATTGCCGCCGTTTGAAATACCTTGCTGACGCATTTTTTCAAGGTCGCGAATAATGCTATTCGCCTCATCCTTTGCGTCCATTACAAGTATTTTCGCCTCACGTCTTGCCTCATCAAGTATTCTTGATTTATTTTCTTTAAGCTTTATTCTGTCATTTTCAATCTGCTTTCTGAGATCGGTAAGTTCACGCTTCATTCTTGCCGCCTCGTCAGCCTCTTTTCTCGCCTTTGCACGGTTTTGTTCAAGGTCTGTTATAACGTCCTCAAATTTTATATCCTCATCAGACAATATATCGTTTGCTCTGTCAATTATTCTTTCGTCAAGTCCGAGTCTGCGTGAAATTGCAAACGCATTTGACTTACCCGGTACTCCGATAAGAAGTTTGTAAGTCGGCTGAAGTGTCGCAACGTCAAATTCGCATGACGCATTTTCCACACCGTCAGTCGAAAGCGCGAACAATTTCAATTCACTGTAATGAGTTGTCGCAACGGTTGTAGCCTTTCTTGCACGAAGAAATTCCAATATTGATATAGCAAGTGCCGCACCTTCTGTCGGGTCAGTTCCAGCACCCAATTCGTCAAACAGTGCAAGTGAATTAAAATCAATATTTTCAAGTATGCTCACCGTATTGACCATATGTGACGAGAATGTCGAAAGGCTCTGTTCTATTGACTGTTCGTCACCTATATCCGCAAAAATATGATGGAACACAGCCGCTTCACTGTTATCCTGTGCCGGAATATGAAGTCCTGCCGCCGCCATAATCGAAAACAATCCAATAGTTTTAAGCGTTACTGTTTTACCGCCCGTATTCGGACCTGTTATGACAAGCGTATCATATTCGCCGCCAAGCATTATGTCATTTGCCACGACCTTCTCTTTGTCGATAAGCGGATGACGTGCTTTTTTATATCGTATGATACCCTTGTCGTTCAGTACAGGCTCATTTGCGTTCATATCAAGCGACAGTCTGCCCTTACAGAACATAAAATCAAGCTCCGTGACATACTTATAATCCACAAAAATTGTATGACTGTTTTCTGCAACAAGTGCCGAAAGTTCCGCAAGTATTCGCTCAATTTCCTGTTGCTCTTTCGTATGCAAATCACGGATTTCGTTGTTGTTGTTTACAACGCTCATAGGCTCGATAAACAGCGTTGCACCGCTCGCGGACGTATCGTGTACAATACCGTTTACTTCACCTCTGTATTCACTCTTTACAGGTATAACGTATCTGTCCGAACGCATTGTTACAATAGGGTCTTGCAAAAACTTTTTGTAATGCGTTGAGTGAATCATAGAATTAAGATTTTCCTTAATCTTGCCGTTTAAATTTCTTATTTTTCTTCTGATTGTGTTAAGTTCGGGTGACGCATCGTCGGCAATTTCATTTTCAGAAACGATACACGAATTAATTCTGTCCTCAAGTTGTTTTGCCGTTATGATAGCCTCCTCTATACCGTGAAGAATTGTACATTCTTCGGCTGATTCGTCTATATACGACTTCATACGTCTTGCGACATACAAAAGTCTTGATATGTTCATAAGTTCCTTTGTATGAAGTACACCGTCACGCTCTGTTCTTTTTACCGCTCCAAGCACATTTTCAACAGACAGATTTACCGGCGGTGAGCCGAGCTTTAATAAAGTTGACATTGCCTCTGTCGTTTCTTTCTGTGCCGCCCTTGCGTCCTCTAATTCCGTATACGGAACTATTTCTTCAATACGTTTTTTTACGTCTTTGCTTTCCGTATATGATGAAAGCCGTTCAAGTATCTTGTCAAATTCAAGTACCTTGAACGCTTTATTCTGTTTATCCATTTTACCTCTCCTATTTTATATAGAATATACTTTTAGATTAGAATACTCACCAATCATAGGCGCCATTTGTCTGAAACCTATTTTTCCGCCGCCTAAAACAGGACCGTATTCCTTTCCGTCGTCTTGCCATGAAAATACAGGCAAATCGTCAATTATAAAATCAATCTTACCGTCTTTTTTTACAAGTTTTATATGATAGCTTTCAAATGCGTCCTCACAATTTGGAATAGGGTCTGCACCTTGTACAACAAGATGAAAGCCCTTGCTTTTTCTTAAATTACAGGTATGAAAACCTCTTTCCTCGTCCCACTTTCTGCGGAAATATGAAACATGGTACGCATTTATATCACCCGAATGATACAAATTATACTGTCCGTCCCTTTCCTGCAATGACGGATCAAACAAATCTTCACCGTTCACACCCTTTGCCGAAAAGAACAAAATCGCCAATCCCGGCTCTTCAATCGGTCTGAATTCCCACTCTATCTGCACATCTGACGGGAAGTCCTCGTTGCACCAATACACAAAGTTTGACTTTTGTCCCAAATCGGCAGACAACGCATTTTTCATACGCATTTTACCGTTTTCAAAATATATCTCGGCACTGCCCTCAAGAACGAAATCTTTTACGTCATTCTCGCAGGACAATTTGTTTTCATAAACTAACTTCATTGTTTTTAATCCTCCACAAAAAACTCATCTTAACCTATATTATATCAGCAATATTTACTAAATACAACACGAAATCAAAAAAAAGGATTGAAAAATCTGTGAGAATAGTATAGAATGGTATATATATTTTTTTATGTAAAGCAATATAACATTGCGATTGGACAATAAGGAGGTACATTATAATATGTGCGGTATAGTAGGATATATAGGTAAAAATCAAGCAGCTCCTATTTTGCTTGAAGGTCTGTCAAAACTTGAATACAGAGGATATGACAGTGCAGGTATTGCTGTTTACAATAATAATGACTGGGAAGTTGCTTAGTCAAAGGGAAAATTAGCGGTTCTTTCAGAAAAAATTGACGGCGGTAAAAAACTTGGCGGTAATATGGGTATCGGTCATACACGTTGGGCTACTCACGGCGAGCCGTCAGACGTAAATGCTCACCCTCATCTTTCACAATCAGGCCGTTTTGCCGTTGTTCATAACGGTATTATCGAAAACTACATTTCATTAAAGAAAAAACTTGAAAGCAAGGGTTTTGAATTTATTTCTGAAACAGATACAGAAGTTATCGCTCACCTTTTTGAATATTACTACAAAGGTGACATAATGGATACAATGATTAAGGTTATCAACAGAGTTGAGGGTTCATATGCTCTTGGCGTACTTTGCGTTGACTACCCTGACCAATTTATCGCAGTAAGAAAAGCAAGTCCTATGATTGTCGGTCTTGGTGACGAAGAAAACTTTATCGCATCGGACGTTACTGCAATTTTAAAGCACACAAGAGATATTTACTACCTTGAAGATAACGAAATCGTTGTACTTAAAAAGGACAGCGTAAAGGTTTACAATACAGATAAAGAAGAAGTTAAAAAAGAAAAGTTTACGGTTGATTGGGACGTAAGTGCGGCTGAAAAAGGCGGCTATGAACACTTTATGATGAAAGAAATCGAAGAACAGCCAAAAGCTATCAGAGATACCATCAGTCCGAGAATTAAGGACGGCAAAATCGTTCTTGACGATATTTCTCTTACAGAAGAAGATATTAAAAATATCAATAAAATTTATATCGTTGCATGCGGCAGTGCATACCATGTAGGCGTTGTCGGCAAGTATGTAATCGAAAAGATGTGCCGTATTCCTGTTGAAGTACAGGTTGCGTCAGAGTTCCGTTACTGCGACCCTATCGTTGGCAAAGACGACCTTGTAATCGTAATCAGCCAGTCAGGCGAAACAGCCGATACAAAAGCCGCTCTTGAAGAGGCGAAAGCTCGCGGCGCAAGAGTGCTTTCAATCGTAAACGTTGTCGGCAGTGCCATTGCAAAAGCGTCTGATGATGTTATTTATACATGGGCAGGTCCTGAAATCGCCGTTGCAACAACTAAGGCCTACAGTACACAACTTACTGTTATATACCTTATCGCCGCATATATGGCTGATAAATTAGGTAAAATTTCTAAAGAAGAATATGCAGACTATATTAAAGAAATAGAGTC
>ERZ1673697.3152-NODE-3152-length-12608-cov-14.994583_pt1 | contig 12608 bp, 9 predicted proteins | sample MGYA00580227_ERZ1673697 | MGnify/ENA primary metagenome ERZ1673697 (study PRJEB41218, sample SAMN15661759) | gut metagenome | host: Homo sapiens | place: Canada: London | collected 2015-08-20/2019-03-30 | study: EMG produced TPA metagenomics assembly of...
TTTTTTCAAATAAATTTCTATATTAAAAAGTGACATTTTCATAAGTTATTGACATCTTTATTTTTCTTAACTTTCCGCTTTAACTTTCCGCAAATTATGGAACCGACATGAAAAATGACAAACTTATCGTTTATTGTTTTATCTTCTTTTAAATCATGATATGATAGTATAATCAGCACGCACTCCCAAGATTGTTTTGCTGAATCTTCCGTATATAAAAGCACATCTGTACGGAAGAAGAAAAGGAAAGAGAGTTTAACACTATGAAATCAAAACAAATTACAACTGAAGACAAATTCAACAACAAATGGGGGTTTGTCATCTCCTGCATCGGAAGCTCTGTAGGAATGGCAAATATATGGCTCTTCCCTTACCGCGCAGGTGAATTCGGCGGAGCCGCATTTCTCATCCCCTATATCATCTTCGTTGTCCTTATCGGATTTACCGGAGTGATCGGAGAAATGGCATTCGGACGCGCGATGCAGTCCGGACCTCTTGGCGCATTTAAGAAGGCTTATGAAATGAAGGGGTCAAAACTTGGCACATTCATCGGGCTGATCCCCGTTATCGGATCGCTCGGAATCGCAATCGGTTACAGCGTCATCATCGGCTGGATCTTGAAATTTTTTGCCGACTCGATCACAGGAAAAATTATCAGTGAAGAAGATCCTTCTGCCATATTCGGAGAACTTTCCCGCGACTTTGGCAGCATTCCGTGGCATCTTTTAGGTCTTTTCCTTGTCTTGCTCTGCATGTCATTCGGAGTTGCCCGGGGAATCGAAAAAGTAAACCGCATCATGATGCCTGCTTTTTTTGTTCTCTTTTTATTCCTTGCAGTCCGCGTTGCTTTCCTCGACGGTTCAGCGCCCGGGTATTCGTACTTATTCAAACCCGACTGGTCGGAAATGGCCAATCCCCGCACGTGGGTATACGCGATGGGGCAGGCATTTTTCTCCCTTTCCCTTGCCGGAAGCGGAACTGTTGTTTACGGAAGTTACTTAAAATCTGATGTAGATGTTGTAAGCAGTGCCAAATACGTTGCTTTTTTTGACACAGCAGCCGCATTACTAGCCGGTCTTGTTATCATCCCGGCCGTATTCTCTTTCGGCATGGCGCCGAACTCCGGACCGGGACTTTTGTTCATTACAATTCCCGCTGTTATACGTGATATTCCGTTAGGAAGAGTTTTTGCAATTATCTTCTTCCTCGCCGTACTTTTTGCCGGAATCACTTCTTTAATGAACCTTTTAGAAAGTCCGGTAGAAGCGCTTCAAAAACGGCTCGGCTGGTCTCGTCGATCTGCGATCACTTTTATCGGCGTCATCACTGCCGCTGTTGGAATCTTCGTAGAAGGCGGGCTCTTAAGCGCATGGATGGACAGTATCTCCATCTATGTAATCCCTCTCGGAGCACTGCTTGCCGGAATTACAATGTTCTGGATATGCGGAGATAAATTTGCAAGAAATGCCGCTCAGCTCGGTCGCGTGCGCACGATCGGAAAATGGTTCAAACCAATGACAAAATATGTATTCTGCGGTGTTGCAGTACTTGTCTACATTCTCGGAATTTTCTTTGGCGGTATCGGCTGATTGAAAGAGCCGAAAGCGCCTGTTTCAAAATTTGATATTTATAAAAGCGCATCTGCCGGATATTCAGATCCTGCAGATGCGTTTTTGTCTTTCTATTTTATTTTTTATGAAACATTATCTCGACACTTTTTTGATACATGTCACCGCCATTGCTCCAGGACCGATATGGCAGGAAACACTTAATGACAGAGGAGCTTCCAAAAACTCATATCCCGGAAAACGATTCATGATCTCCTGCTTCCATTCCATCGCTTCTTCTTTTGAACATGTATATGCCATACCAAGTATAATATCTTCTTTCACATCTGCAAAACGCTCATTGAGATCTTTTTCGATTGCATTCAGCATCGTTTTCTTTGCCACTTTCCACCCTCTGACTTTTGCAAATGCATCTAATTTTTCACCCTGAATCTGAAGAACCGGCTTCAAATTCAATACAGTTCCGATCGCCGCAGCCGCCGGAGTGATTCTTCCTCCTTTTTTCAAATACTTCAACGTATCAACTGTGATATAAATACTTGCCTGCAGCTTCTCTTTTTCGAGAATATTTTTAATCTCTTCCGCGCACATCCCTTTATCGCGCAAATACATTGCATCATATACAGATTGTTCTTGTGTAACCGAGATTCTCTGGTTGTCCACAACATAAACTTTCCCTTTATATTCCCTCGCAATAGACATTGCCGTCTCGCATGTACTGCTAAGTCCGCTTGACATAGGAATACATACGATCTCATCATATTCTTTCAACACACTTTCCCACAGTTCCATCACATTTCCCGGGGAAGGCTGGGAAGTAGATATATCCGAATCCGCTCTGAGCTTCTCATAAAACTGTTCCTGTGTCAGTGTGATGTCTTCAAGATATAACTCACCATCAATAAAAAAAGGCATCGGAAGTACATAAATCCCTAATTTTTTCGCTCTTTCCTGTGTAATACCACTATTACTGTCTGTTACGACCGCAATCTTACTCATATCATTCTCCCTTTATCACTTTAAACCTGACTATCTCAGACCATTTATTTCCTTCTGTCTTGTTTTTCCGTTTAATTTTTAAAGCTGTGAATCGGAGCCGGGATCCTTCCTTTTCTGCTCACAAATGCATCGCATCTGAATTCGTTTACCGGCATGATCGGAGCGTATCCGAGAAGTCCTCCGAATTCCGCGGTATCTCCTACATCTTTTCCGATTACCGGAATAAGGCGAACCGCCGTTGTTTTCTGGTTTACCATACCGATCGCCATCTCATCTGCTATAATTCCGGAAAGTGTAGCTGCGCTTGTATGCCCCGGAATGGCGATCATGTCCAGTCCTACCGAACAGACACATGTCATAGCTTCTAATTTTTCCAATGTAAGTGAACCGGCGTGAACTGCGTCGATCATGCCCTGATCTTCACTAACCGGAATAAATGCGCCGCTCAAACCTCCTACATAAGAAGATGCCATAACTCCGCCTTTTTTCACTTGATCATTAAGCATCGCAAGAGCAGCCGTTGTTCCCGGTGCCCCGACTCTTTCCAAGCCGATTTCTTCCAAAATTTCCGCAACGCTGTCTCCGATTGCCGGAGTCGGCGCAAGCGAAAGATCCACAATGCCAAACGGAATGCCTAACCTTTGAGACGCCTCTCCTGCCACGAGCTGTCCGACACGGGTAACTTTAAACGCTGTCTTTTTAATCGTCTCACACAACTCTTCAAATCCTTTTCCGCGAACTTTTTCCAATGCTTTCTTCACAACACCGGGGCCGCTGACACCGACATTAATCACCGCATCCGACTCTGTCACTCCGAGGAACGCACCTGCCATAAACGGGTTATCATCCGGAGCGTTACAGAAAATAACAAGTTTTGCACACCCGAGAGAATCTCTTTCTTTCGTCTCTTCTGCTGTTGCTTTTACAATCTCGCCGCACAGGCGTACCGCATCCATATTGATCCCGGTCTTTGTAGAACCTACGTTTACGGAACTGCAGATCCTTTCTGTCTGCGCCAGCGCCTGAGGGATCGAACGAATCAGATTCTCATCACTTTTCGTCATTCCCTTGGATACCAGAGCCGAATAACCACCGATAAAATTGACCCCTACTTTATCTGCTGCTCTATCCAGCGTTTTTGCGATCGTCACAAAATCTTCCGGACTCTTACATGCAGCACCACCGACCAAAGCAATCGGAGTAACGGAAATTCGTTTATTCACAATCGGAATCCCGAATTCTTTTTCTATATCACGACCTACAGATACAAGATCTTTTGCCGTCTCGGTAATCTTATCGTATATTTTACGGTTGAGCTCTTCCAGATCCGAATCAATACAATCGAGAAGACTGATGCCGAGCGTAATCGTTCTTACATCCAGATTCTCATGCTCGATCATTTCATTAGTTTCGGAAACTTCATACATATTGATCATATTGTTTATCCTCTCTATCCTGTGTCGTCTTATGAACTCTTCTCTTATAATCTGTGCATTTTTTCAAAAATATCTTCTCTCTGACAACGGATGCTGACACCGATCTCATCACCGAGTTTCTCCATCTCGTCGCACATCTGAGTAAAATCTTTTGGAAGTTCTGTCACATCAACAATTACCATCATATTAAAATATCCTTGAATAATGGTCTGTGAAATATCCAAAACATTAATTTTATTCTCCGCAAGATATGTACATACTTTTGCAACAATGCCCACTGTATCCTTGCCAAGTACTGTAACAATACATTTTTTCATTTTATTTTCCTCCTTGATCAAACCGTAATAATATCCGAAACGGTATCTCTGTTCGCTACGAACATATCCAGATCGTCGCCTTTGTACTCGTTATCTGCCAGCGTAACTTCTAATTTGACCGTCTCATATGCAAGTTTTGCGTAATTATTTTCCTTGCTCAAATGCCCGAGCACGATATGTTTCAGATTATCATGTAGTATATCACAAAGCAGACGACCTGACAATTCATTTGATAAATGTCCCCTGTCACCGAGAATCCTCTGTTTCAAGTAGTACGGATATCCTCCGACTTCCAACATATGAATGTCATGGTTTGCCTCAAGGAGAACTGCATCAAGATTTCTCAGACATTCGACTGTATAGCTGTCGTATTTTCCAAGATCCGTTGCAACCGCAACTGATTTTCCTCCCTGCTCCAATCGATATCCCGAAGGTTCATTTGCATCATGTGAAATCGCAAACGGTTTTACAGTCATATCTCCCAGTTCAAAAGGTTCATCCGCACGGATCTCGCGATATAGTCCTTCCGGCATTTTCCCCAAACCGGAATAACTTTTGATCCCCATGATCGTTCCCGGCGTAGCATAGATCGGAATCTCATATTTTCTGCTGAATACTCCTAATCCTTGAATATGATCCGAGTGTTCATGAGTAATTAAGATCCCATCTAAATCTTCGCCTTTTAATTCTAATGTTTTCAACCCTTCTTCTATTCTTTTCTTGCTGATTCCCGTATCTACCAATAAATGCGTATCATCGCTTCCGACATAGATACAGTTGCCGCTGCTCCCACTTGCAATGCTGCACATTCTCATAATTGTATCTTCGCTCCTATTTGTCTTTTTGTCTCTTTAAAATCTCCGCTGTTATCAATTACATCCGTACAATTTTCACGAAATTGCTCCACCGAAAGCTGAGATGCCATCATTTGTGTGATCTTTTCCTGAGTATACCCTCTTGATCGTTCCAGGCGGATTCTCCGAACATTTTCTTCTGTATAAATATACCAGATTTTATCGCACAATTCCTGCCCTGCTTCTGCCAGAAGAGCCGATTCCAACACGTACAGCTTCCGCCCTTCCTTCTTTCGCTTTTCTATATCTTTCTTCACATAATCCAACACCGGCGGATGAACAATTTCATTCAGGATCTTCCGTTTTCCTTCATCGGAAAACACAATTTCGCCAAGTTTTTTACGATCTAATTCCCCGTCAGTTCCGACGACCGCTTCTCCGAACCTGTCCACGATTTTCCGGAAACATATTTCTCCTCTTTTTTCCAATCGCTTTGCCACTTCATCCATCTGACAAACATAAGCTCCATATCTGCTTTCCAAATAATCCAATACTTCGCTCTTTCCCGACCCAACTCCGCCGGTGATTCCTAAAACTTTCATTCTATTTTCTATCCTTTATACTGCTTCCCGACAAATCGTCTATTTTGCCTCATACCAATTTTTCCCGGTATGCATATCAACAATTAGCGGAACAGACAATTTCACGGCGTTTTCCATCTTATCTCTTAAAATTTCTTTCACTTCATCTACTTCCGAACACTCTGCCTCAATAAGCAATTCATCATGGACCTGCAAAATCATACGCGATTTCATATTTCTTTTCTTAAGTTCTTTATGGACATCGATCATCGCAATTTTCATGATATCTGCTGCGGTTCCTTGTATCGGAGCATTCATCGCAACTCTCTCTCCGAAATTCCTTTGCATAAAATTGCTCGATTTTAATTCCGGCACAGGTCTCCTTCTGCCGAACAACGTAACTGCATATCCTTTTTCTTTTGCATTTTCTACCGAATCGTCAAGAAACTTTTTCACTCCCGGATAAGTCTCGAAATAATGCTCAATGTATTCTGCCGCTTCTTTTCTTGTAATACTCAAATCCATACTTAATCCAAAGGAACTGATACCGTACACAATTCCGAAATTAACGGCTTTTGCATTTCTTCTTTGCAAATCTGTCACTTCATCAAACGGAGTGTGAAATACTTGCGACGCCGTCATCCGATGAATATCAGTCGCTTCCCGATATGCTTTGATCAACTGCTCGTCGCCCGAACAATGAGCCAAAACACGAAGTTCTATCTGCGAATAATCGGCATCGACAAAAACACAGTCTTCTTTTGGCACAAACACTTTCCTGATCATCCGACCAAGTTCCATCCGCACCGGAATATTTTGTAAATTCGGTTCTGTACTGCTCAATCTTCCTGTCGCAGTTACCGTTTGATTGAACTTTCCGTGTATTCTGCCGTCATCGCCGATAAAAACCGCCAGACCGTCCGCATAAGTTGATTTCAGTTTTGCCAGCTGACGATATTCTAATATTTTGCTTACGATCGGATATTCTTCTGCCAGTTTTTCCAACACATCTGCCGCTGTAGAGTATCCGGTTTTTGTCTTTTTCGCATGTGGCATATTTAGTTTTTCAAATAAAATAACTCCAAGCTGTTTCGGGGAATTAATATTAAACTCTTCCCCCGCCATCTCATAAATCTGATGCTCAAGTTGTATGATCTGCTCTCCCAACTGATCTCCGTACAATTTCAAAGCTTCAGCCTCTACTTTCACACCTGCCGATTCCATCTCGTACAATGTAAAAACCAAAGGCATTTCAATCTCATAAAAAAGACGATCCATTTCAGCTTCTTTTAATTTATTATCAAGAACCGATGCCGCCGCAAACGCCGTGTAGGCCTCATAACAACACTTCACATTAAGTTCAGCCTGTATCCCGCCTGCAATCCCAAGATACTGTTCTGCCACATCTTCATACGTATAATCGCTTTTTAGAGGATTTAACAGATAAGCTGCCACGATCACATCAAACGCGCTGCTTTGCTTTACATTTTTGATATACGGAAGAATTTCTTTCAAACCACATACTGAGAAACAGCTCACTTTTTCCGCAACATGCGACAACTTTGCAAATAAAAATTCCATATCCGTAGAAAGATCACATGGAATCGTAACAACATCTTTCTCACTCCAAGCTATGGCAATTCTCCCGAATCCCGAAGGATGTGCAAAAAGAGGGAGTACGTTTCCTTCATCTTTTGACAATGCTACCCCGACACATTGTGCTTTCTCCGCCATCGCAAAAATACGTTCTATTTCTTCTTTTTCCGTAACTTCTCGAAATATCTTTTCTATTTTATTTTCTTTCGTTTCTATAGAAAAACGTCCAAGCATATTTTTAAAACGAAGCCGCTCAAAAATTTTGTACGCTTCTTCCGTATAAGGATTTTCATAATGCGCTTTTTCAATATCAAACTCAAAATCCGCATGTGTTTCAATCGTCGCAAGCACTTTACTCATTTTTGCCTGTTCCCAAAACTCCTGAATATTCTTACTTGCCCGGGGCGGCTTTAATTCCGACGCGTGTGCATACGCATTTTCAATCGTTTGATACTCCATAATAATTTTTGTTGCTGTTTTTTCGCCGATCCCCGGAACTCCCGGAATATTATCCGCCGAATCCCCCATCAAAGCTTTCACATCGATAAATTCTCTCGGCGTTACTTTATATCGTTCAACAACATCTGCAGCATAATAATTCTCAATCTCTGTTTTTCCCTGCTTCGTCTTCGGAATCCGAATCTTCACATGTTCAGTGGCAAGCTGCAGCGTATCTCTGTCTCCTGATATGATCGATACATCCATTCCGCTTTCTTCGCACATGCGTGAAAGCGTTCCCAACAGATCATCCGCTTCAAGCCCCGCTTTTTCTATTGTAGAAATATTCATTGCTTCAAGCACTTCTTTAATTACGGGAACTTGCTGACGAAGTTCTTCTGCCATCGGTTTTCTCGTTCCTTTATACTCCGAAAACATCTCATGACGAAATGTCGGCGCATGAACATCAAATGTAACAGTCAGATACTCCGGTTTCTCCTCATCTAATATTTTAAACATAATATTCAAAAACCCGTACACAGCATTCGTATGCAGACCTTCCGGAGTTGTCAGATCGGGAACTCCATAAAATGCACGATTCAAAATACTATGTCCATCTATCAATACGATTTTCTTTCGCATGGCAGCAATTACCTCCGTTTCACAATCATACTCAAGTATACACTAAAAAGCCTCTTTTTAAAAGGTTGATTTTATGCTATGGTTATCATATGATCATACAAATGAAAGGAATTATATACATGGACAGCATAATTTTTGACGTAGACGGCACACTATGGGATTCTGCCGATTCTGTTGCCGCCGCATGGAATTTGGCAATCAAAAAGTTCTCTTCCCTCGACATTACACTTGACAGGGAAATTCTCGGAAGTGTTTTCGGGAAAACAATGACCGACATCGGAGATATTCTTTTCCCCTCACTTTCCGAAACGGAAAAAGATTCTCTGCTTTCCGCCTGCTGTGAGCTCGAAAACAATTATTTAAAAAATCATCCCGGAATCATTTATGAAGGAGTCGCTGACACTATTGAAAAGCTTTCTAAAAAATACCCTCTTTTTATTGTCAGCAACTGTCAATGCGGATATATCGAAGCAACAATGCAGGCAATCGGTATCGAACATTTCATAAAAGATCATCTTTGTTTCGGAGAAACGGGCGTTTCTAAAGGACAAACGCTTCGCATGCTGATCGATCGAAATCACCTGTCATCTCCTGTTTATGTCGGAGATACACAAGGCGATGCAGACGCCTGCCACGCTGCAGGTATTCCGTTTATTTTTGCCGAATACGGATTCGGAAATGTTCCTGATGCAAAAATGACCATTCACAAATTTTCCGATCTGCTTAATTTGTAATTACCAAATATTTTTCATAAATCGAGTAGGAGGGGATTTTAATAAATCCCCGACCTCTCACACCACCGTGCGTACCATCCGGTACACGGCGGTTCAATCAACTTAACAAGTAACACACCTTTCGGTGTAGTAATCTAACATTGAGACTAATCCAAATGCAGTTAGTCTCTTCGACAAGTAAGTACTTTCATTCTTCTCTTAAACTTCACAACTGATTTTGCATGTGACTTAGCCTTAAACTGGTGTGCTCTTGTGTCAAAGCAGAATCCAAACCCAAGGTATTTCAGTCCGCTTGGTCTGAATTGTTCCTCATAGATTGGTGTTAATACCTGCGCTATAGCTTGTTGTATAAATCTGTCTGTTACTGTTGGTACTCCCAGGTTTCTGACGCCACCCTCCGGCTTTGGGATCTCCACTCTCCGTACCGGCTGAGGTTTATATTTTCTTGACCTCAACTGGTCCTTGATGTTTTCTCCGTTCTTTTCAAGATGTTCTTGAAGTTCTGTGTACTTCATTCCGTCCACTCCCTCTGCACCTTTGTTTCGTACGACTTGCAGATATGTTTTATTGAGGTTATCACCAGAAAGTATCTGCTCCATTAGACTACTTGTGTCCATGTGTTCTTTCCTTTCCGCCTCGCTTGATTTGACCACCCTTTCCCCGATTGGTTACGACAGATGCTGTCATTTCTGCAATACGAAACATACTCAAACTTATTGATTGTTCGCCCCTTTGCTCCGTTTCCATTACAAAAACTTCTTCACTGCTATGGGCTCGGCTGACTTCTCACAGTTCGTTGTTACTAGGCTGATGAGACCTCTGTGAGACCTCCTGCTTAAGGTTCACGCTCTTTCTCTCCATATATCCGCCACATCTACTCTGCTGCTACAAAAGTGATAGTTATTAGACTTCGTTGCTTTTGGCCAACTTATCTCTCACAGCCTAGCCTTATATGTGATTTCTGTCCGTCGGACCAGAGATTTGCTTACAACTTTCTTCAGATTCCACCTCACGATGGACTTGCTGTTCAGCTATACACTTCCCACTATCTGGGCGTGTTCGGGACTTACACCCGTTAGAGCGCGCCCATGGCGCGCAAACCAAAAAGCGAAAAGTGCACTCATTCACTTTTCGCTTTTATTATTTTATACTTATCTATTTATCTATATAGGGACTTTTTCTTTCCGATAACAACTACACCCGCTGTCAGCGATACTCCAAGAAGAACAATCCACACTGCCAACTGCCCTTCATCCCCTGTTTTAGGAGATGGAACCGTTGCGCTGACTGGATTTACCGTAGGAGTTGTTTCTACTGTTGTTTCTACTGTTGTTTCTTCTTTTGTCCCTGTCTGACTTCCTGATACAGAAGTTCCGCCCGGTGTCGTTTCCGTTCCTGCATTCCCGCTGTTTTGCACATTTCCCGTTCCCGGCGTTTCAATTCTGTTTGCATCCGGTATTTCTGATGCATCTGTCTCAGGTTGACTCGGCACGTCAGGTACATCCGGCGTTTCCGGTACATCTGTTTCAGGTTCACCCGGTACATTCGGCGTTTCCGGTGCATTTGTTTCAGGTTCACCCGGTACATTCGGTGTTTCCGGTGCATTTGTTTCAGGTTCGCTTGGTACATCCGGCGTTTCAGGTTCGCTTGGTACATCCGGCGTTTCCGGTGCATTTATTTCAGGTTCACTCGGTACATCCGGCGTTTCCGGTACGTTTGTTTCAGGTTCACTCGGTACATCCGGTGTTTCAGGTACGTCTGTCTCAGGTTCGTTCGGTACATTTGGCGTTTCTTCCTGAATCTGACAATCTTTATTTCCACCTATAAAATCCAGATTCCATGCATGGGCAGCCGCCTTTTCTCCCCAGTAAGGGTCCGATGCATAACTTACATTAATTCCGCTGCTCTTATCCCCAAGATAAGTTCCATGGTTTCTCCAATCCGAGCTGTCTAAATAACCTTCATCCATCCACTCTTTCATAAAACTGCGAATACAATCATCAATGCTCGCATATGTATCGGCGCTTATTCCGGGAGCGCTGTCCACCGCATTCAAGCCAAAAATATTATTTTTATTCCGGCAGATCCAACTTGTCCCCCAACCGCTTTCATTAATTGCTATTCCCATAGAGAGAAGCGCATTAACACTATAAACATTTTGGTATTTTACAAATGAAAGTCCTGTTCCCGATAATTTTGAAGAAGCTGTGTCAACTCCTGCAGCGCTCATTGCCGATTGGAGCATTACGTTCAATTCCTCGCCACTGTATTTTGTAGCTTCTCTCATGTTTTTAAACTGGAAAAAGTTATAAAACGCATTCCCTGCATTCACTGCGTTTTGACCGTTTGTATTATTTTGATAATCCGAAAGCATCACTGCATAATCGGTATAAAAATAATGTCCATCATAGCTGTAATACTTTACACCTTCATTTAAATAAGAAGGTGCTGTTCCGTTATTTATAAAAGAAACCGGAAGTTTATTTAAATCTTGTGAAATATAATGGATCAGTTTTCCACCGGATACCGCATAATAACTTACATGATCCGAAACCGCCGCATACTCCACAACCTGAACTTCTGAAGCATTTACCGTTCCTGTCACTCCTGACAGCATAAATCGAACTTTCCCATCATCAGTCATACCTAAATATGCCGCGTCTGCACCATAAGCTCCGTTTGTATATCCGCTTCCGCCGCCATATGTAAAAGAAGTTACAGCGCTGCCTTTTGTATTAAAATTGACTACTTTACTCTGCCCGGATGTTTTTGCCAAAAACATTGCATTTTGTGATGGCGTTCCTTCCGCAACAATACCTTTTTCCTCATGAATTTCATAAATTGCTCCATCTTCATCCATAGCCGTTGTCTCCTCAAGACGCTGACTATTTTCATCCTGAAGTGTCGCTGTGACCTGATCCTCCCCCGATAGCTCTGCAGCATTACTTTCCATGCCCGGCATAAAACTTACTACCATCGACATCAAAAGTGCGCATATCAGTAGTTTCTTTTTCTTTATCACTTGTGTATGGCCCTCCTTAACCCTGCTATTAATTATTTATACTAATCTACACTGATACATAACTACCATAACATTTTATTCCATCATTGGCAAGCATTACTTTTTAATATTGTATACAAGTATACAATGAGTATTATCACTATTCAGTCCGATTTTCAAGCTTTTAACAAAACAAATTCCAAGTAACCTCGTACGAAAATAAAATTTCCCATATGACAAAAAGGATTCTGTATAACACCGTCATACAGAATCCTTTTTTAATGCGGATGGTGGGACTTGAACCCACACGTAGTCACCTACGCAAGATTTTGAGTCTTGTGCGTCTGCCATTCCGCCACATCCGCATAATGGCTTCTTTTTGAAGCCAAGAATTATTATATCACTTGTTTTTTTATATTGCAAGCTTTTTTTACTGTTTTACAAATTATCCTTAAATGAAAAACTAAATTCCACCATCATGCTGAATTTAGTCTTACTCTCT
>ERZ1673697.3164-NODE-3164-length-12588-cov-4.376446_pt1 | contig 12588 bp, 11 predicted proteins | sample MGYA00580227_ERZ1673697 | MGnify/ENA primary metagenome ERZ1673697 (study PRJEB41218, sample SAMN15661759) | gut metagenome | host: Homo sapiens | place: Canada: London | collected 2015-08-20/2019-03-30 | study: EMG produced TPA metagenomics assembly of...
TGACTACACCCTTATTTTTATTAAGGGCAGTGGAACTTGGTCTTTCTGTTTCTGACTTAGGTTTATTAACCATTGGACTTGTAAATGATATGTTTATTGAAAAAAGCAATGATGATTATAAGTACAAAGAAGTAGCGACACAAGACGATTTTGATAAATTTTAATAACAATAGAAATATATTTACAATTTAAAATGAATATGTTATAATAAAATTAAATTAAATTAAATTAAAGATGTTAGTTAGGCAGGCTAAAAATACTTTGGGAAATAGTATAAAACAAATCAGAAAAGAAAAAGGATTAAACTAAGAACAATTAGTTGATGGCTTAGTGTAACGAGACAATATATTAGTCTTTTGGAACGTGGAAGGCTCAAGCCACAATTTCAGTAGGAATAGAAATTGCAAACAAACTAGACACATGTGTTTATACATTATTTGGTTTGATAAGTTTGAGTGTGAGCAGTATCATAAAGGAGTGGGAGGAAATTAAATGAAGAATATGAAAAAAATTTCAATAGCACTTGTGCTTTTTACATTAGTTTTTAGTCTGAATGTAGTAATGGCTGCGAAAAAAAGCAACAATGAAAAATGTTTTTCAAGTAAGACTTTTTTAGTAGAATCTAGAGATACGAAAGGATCTACGCATTTTAAAATCCGCTTGTTAAAAGGAAGTGTAGCTATTTTTGGTAGAGAGAAATGGAAAAAAGGTGATACCGTAGTCATTAAGTTAAAGTCTTTTAAAGGAAATGATTTAGAAGTAGGTATTTTGCCTGCTGAAGACATTAAAGCTGGCTTGGGCTATAATGGTTATGGTGCTCCTATAAAAAAGGTAGAAAACCCAGAAGATGATGTAAAATTTACTATTCCGAATGATGGAGAATATGGAATTTACGTTAGAGATATGAAATCAAATGCTTTTTCTTTTCTAGAATTATTTAGGGGAAAAGAAATAGTATCTACAAAGTCGGAAGGGAAAAAATCAGAAAAAGATCATGATCATGAATTAAATAAACATAATTGTATTGAATTTGAGTTAGAAGTAAATAAAAAATTTATAAATCCTTTAACTGAAACAGAAGTATTGGAATAAAATTTTTAAAGAGGAAACAATTAAGAAATCAATAAGTTTAATTAACATCAATCATCAACGAATCTATTAAATTATCAAAGTAGAAATTATATAAATGAATATTTAACTGAAAGCATCTATAATAATGGTAGGTGCTTTTTTGATGCCTAAAATTAAGGAGGTGAGATATTGGCAAATAGAATAAAAGGGATTACTGTTGAAATTGGAGGGGATACCACCAAGCTTCAAGAGGCACTAAAGGCAGTAAACACTGAGATAAAACATACCCAGTCTGAACTTCGTGATGTAAATAAACTTCTTAAACTTGATCCTGGTAATACTGAGCTTATCTCACAAAAGCATAAACTTCTAGGACAAACATTAGAAGAAACAAAAAACAAGCTTAATTCACTAAAAGAGGCACAGAAACAAGCTGAACAGGCTCTAGCTGAAGGCAAAATCTCACAAGAGCAATATGATGCCTTAAAAAGAGAGATCATAGAAACAGAACAAGCACTTAAATCTCTTGAAAAACAAGGTGCAACAACTAATCAAACACTACAAAATATAGCTATTGCAGGAGAAAAATGGCAAAACACTGGACAGAACATTGAAAATGTCGGTAAAAAGATTATGCCAGTATCTCTAGCTGTGGCTGGACTTGGTGCAGTAGCTGTAAAAACAGCGGCAGACTTTGATTCTGGTATGTCAAAGGTAAAGGCTGTATCTGGAGCAACTGGCTCTGATTTTGATGCTCTTTGCAAAAAAGCAAGAGAAATGGGTGCGAAGACAATGTTTTCAGCTAGCGAAGCTGCAGATGCTATGAACTATATGGCAATGGCTGGATGGAAAACTAAGCAAATGATAGATGGTATTGATGGTGTTATGAACCTTGCTGCAGCCAGTGGCGAGGATCTAGCTACTACCTCAGATATAGTCACTGATGCTCTTACTGCTTTTGGATTAAAAGCAGAAGATTCATCTCATTTTGCTGACGTCCTTGCAGCTGCATCTTCTAACGCTAATACGAATGTTTCTATGATGGGTGAAACATTTAAGTATGCTGCACCAATTGCTGGAGCTTTAGGTTATTCAGTAGAAGATATGGCAGTAGCAATAGGTCTGATGGCAAACTCTGGTGTAAAAGGCTCACAGGCAGGTACTGCTTTAAGAGCTGCACTAACAAGATTAGCATCACCAACTAAAGAAGTTTCAAATGGTATGGCTATGCTTGGTTTAACTGTAGAGGATATTCAAGGATTGTCACTTGACGAAACATTAATGACATTTAGAAATGCTTTTGCTAGTCTAGATGGAACTCAACAAGCACAGGCTGCTTCATTGATCTTTGGTAAAAATGCTATGTCTGGTATGCTTGCAATAATTAACGCTAGCGAGCAAGATTACAATAATTTAAGTGATGCCATATATAACGCTGACGGATCAGCTGAGAAGATGGCAAACACTATGCAGGATAACTTAGGCGGACAGCTTAAGATATTAAAATCAGCTTTAGAGGAATTAGCTATATCTTTTGGAGAACTGTTGATGCCTGCAGTTAGAGGATTAGTAGATTTCTTGACTAAGCTTGTAAATGGAATAAATGCTTTACCAGAGCCTGTTAAAGGTATTATTGCAACTATAGGAGTTTTAATAGCAGCTATTGGTCCTATTCTTGTTATAGTAGGCAAACTTGTATGGTCAATTGGTACGATTATGACACAAGGTCCACTAGTAGTTGGAGCCTTTGCAAAAGTAGCTGGTTTTGTAACTGGAACGATTATCCCTGCAATAACAGCTGTCGTATCAGCAATAGGTATAGTACCTATTGTAATAGGTGCTGTAATTGCTGTTTTAGTTCTTTTATGGAATAAGTGTGAATGGTTTAGAAATGGAGTTATTGCAGTTTGGGAAGCAATAAAAGAAGCGACTATAACAGTATGGAATGCAATAAAAGATTTCTTTTCTGAACTTTGGAATTCAATATCTACAATATTTACTGATACGTGGGATGAAATAAAGAATACAACGACTACTGTTTTTAATAGCATTAGTGAATTTTTCAAAACAGCATGGGAAAATATTAAGAACTTTGTAGTAAGTAGTATTGACAATATTAAAACAAGCATTGAAACAGTGTGGAATGCAATTAGTACATTTTTCACTACGATACTTACAACGATATCAACTTTTATAAGTACAACATGGAATAGCATAAAAACAGCAGTTGTTACCACTGTAAATACATTGAAAACAACAATTGAATCTATATGGAATGCGATAAAGAACACTATATCAACAGTTGTTAATGCAATTAAAACATTTGTTATTAATACTTGGAATACTATAAAGAACAGCGTTACTTCAGTAATAAATGGAATAAAATCAACTGTATCTAACGTCTTTAATGCGATGTTTTCAACTATTTCAAATACAATGTCAAACATAGTTAATACAATAAAAACTGGCTTTAATAACGCAGTATCATTTATTCAAAACCTTATATCAAGTGCATATAATTGGGGAGCAGATTTAATTAACGGAATTATTAATGGTATAAAAAGTGCTATAGGTGGAATCGCATCTGCAGTTTCTAATGTAGCATCTACAATAAAATCCTTCCTGCACTTCTCAGTCCCAGATGTAGGTCCATTAACAGATTATGAAACATGGATGCCAGACTTTATGAAAGGTTTAGCAAGAGGGATAGAAAAGAGTAGAAATTTAGTCCAATCATCAATGAAGAATGTGGCAAGCGATATGGTTTTAAATCCAAGCTTAGCTACAGTTGGAGCAAGTGTCACTCAAGCTAGCTCGGTTGATATAGGAGGACAAATCAAAGCTGCACTATCAAATATTGATTTAAAAGCTGAACAATCTGGCGACATTGTTATACCTGTTTACTTAGGAGGTACACTCCTAGATGAGGTTATTGTTAATGCATCTCAAAGAAGAAATTTAAGAAGTGGAGGTAGGTAAATGAAACATCAATCATATTTAATAATTGAAGGTGTAGACCTGCCTCTACCTAACTCTTATTCTATTGACTTTAGAGATATAGAGGCAGACACAGGAGGAGAAACAGAAGCAGGTACTATTCAAAGAGATATTATCAGAAGTAAAGTAGCTAGAATATCAGTTGACTTCTCATGTAGTCCCAATCTAGTGAAAGTATTAAGTAAATTTACTAAGAAGGCTAAGTTAAAAGTTAAATACTTAGACACAGAAGATTTATCATTAAAAGAAGCAGAGATGTACATTGATGGTTTTAAAACAAAGCTAGTGAAAGATACTTCATATAAAGGGCTTTGGAATGTATCGTTTTCTTTGGAGGAATATTAATGTATTCTACAAGTGCAGATTTCAAAACAGAAATAAAGAAAAATTCTCGTAGTTTTTATTGGACTGGCAATATCATTTTAAAAGATAAGAAAGTAATCCCTTTTACAAATAGTGATATATTAAAAGGATCTGGATATATTCATAGATCGTGTTCAGGCTCATCAGAACTTGAGATAGGAACAGTTTATGCTGCAGAGTTTGGCATCAGTTTATTTTCAAATATCGACAGATACAGCCTTGAAGATTCTAAGCTTGAGCTTTTTTATCATCAAGTGTTATCTGATGGAAAAGTTGAAACTATACCTATGGGGATATTTGATGTAACAGAAGCGAATAGGTCTAAGAAGATACTGGAGCTTAAAGGCTATGACTATATGCTACGCTTTGATAAGAACTTTCCTATTACAGACACCTTTGGATCTGCGTACGACCTTTTAAGTCTTTCATGTGAAAAATGCAAAGTTAAGCTAGGAATGAGCGAGGACGAGATAAAAGCCTTTGCTAATGGGCAGGAAGCCTTAGCAATTTATAAAGAAAATGATATAGAAACTTATAGAGACTTTATTCACTATATTGCATCGACACTGGGAGTTTTTGCTCAAATTAATAGAACAGGCGAGCTGGTTCTTATGAAGTATTCAGAAAAAGTTTCAACAAGCATTAACGCTAAGGAGAGGTTCTCATCTTCGATATCTGACTTTAAAACAAGGTACACAGCAATTAACTCAACGAATGCAAAGACTAAAATTGCAGAATACTATTCTTTGGATGAAGACAATGGTTTGACTATGAATCTAGGGATAAACCCGCTTATGCAACTTGGACTTGAAGAAAAAAGACAAAGAATGTGTGAAGCTTTATTAAATGAAGTATGTAAAATACAGCACACACCTTTTGATATGGAAACAATAGGTGATCCTTCTCTTGATCTTGGAGATAGGATTGAAATCATATATTCCAATGAAACTATAGAGGGTTTAATTACAGATATTGAATATAAGATAAATGGAAAACACAGAATTATTGGTGTTGGAAAAAATCCATATCTATCAAGAGCTAAAAGTAAAAATGATAAAAACATCATTGGTCTAATAAATCAGATTGAATCTGAGAAGCTAGTGGTGCATTCTTATTCTAACTATTCAGCTATCAACCTATCTACAACAGACACACCAATTATTAGAATTGAATTTGCTTCAGATAAAGAAACTGAAGCATTATTTAATGCAGCAATCTTATTAAATGTTATTTGTGACACGGAAGAAAAACACAGGAAGGTAAAAAGAAAAGAAACTAAAAAAGTTGAGATCCTTAATGACGAGAAAAAATCATTCAACCCACCAAAGTTTGAGGACAAAGAAGTTATTGAAGATCTTGAGCTTATAGAAACAGTTGAAGTTCCTACTCGTTTAGTTGTCACTTACGTTTTCAATGATGCAAAAATTGAGCACCACATGCCAAAGGAAACTTACATGAGTGGTGAGCATATATTAAACCTTTTTTATCCTTTGACGAAGATAAAAGAGAAAACAATGAACAATTTCTCAGTACTTATTAGATTAGAATCTGGCAAGGCTATGATAAGCAAGGATAATGCTATAGCAGCAATATCAGGTCAATCACTAGGCTCTAATGAGGAGTGGGATGGAAAGATTAAAGTTGATGAAACTTGGAATAGAATTACAATTGGAGATATGACTGTGCTAAAACGTATTAAGGAAAAATATAATCTTACAACACAAGCACCAGAGAAGTTTTCTGTTAATGAAAAGATTAATAGATTTCAGTATCTAGGCATAAAGCTAAGCAATTAAAATATAGGGAGGTAGATACATTGCTTAAAGGCAGAACAACAATAGAACTAACAGATGTAAAAACTAATAAAAAAGAAGTATATGAAAGCGAGAATATGGTAACAAATGCAGTTCCTGATATATTCAAATATAATCCGAGCTGTTTAATGTATCCCGTTCAATATTCTTCAGACTCTAATTTTTATAAAGAGATGTTTCCTGTATCAACTAGATGTTATGGTGGATTATTGCTTTTTGAAGATTCATTAAAAGAAGACGTAGATAACTACTATGCTCCATCTAATAACAAAGTGATAGGATATGCGTCTCAAAGTGTAAATGATACTGAGAATCCATTGAGAGGCTCTATTAACTTGCAAGAAACAAAACAGTTAGATAATGGTTATAAATTTGTATGGGACTTTGCTACGTCACAAGCAAATGGGAAAATATCGGCACTATCATTAAGCCATGAAAGTTCAGGTTATGCTTACTATGGACATATGTATGGAAATTATAGAGATGTCATAGCTCTTAATGAAACTGGGATTATTATGGATGATAATTTTATGAGAATATACCTAGGTATGGTCGAAGCCTTTCCTAAAGAAAACTATTTTATTTCTATATGGCCTGCTCAAAACAAAACATTAGAGATTATCAAATTTAAAGAATCTTTCACGAGTCTTGGATTGAATGATACAATTAAGAGCTTTACAAATCAAAAAATAGAAAAAACGGTTTTAGACATGAAGGATTTTTACAAAAATGCTAATAGTTGGAACGAGTCCTGTTTTTTTGATGGAGAAGATGGATTCTATTATGGACTTGTAAATGCATCTGGTGATTATGATAAGAGTAGTAAAATAAATAAGATAAAAATTAGCAAAAAAGACTATACATTCACTGTTAATACTTTTGTCTTAGAAAACATACAAATTAAGGCATGTGGAGATTATCCGTCCTTTGATAGTAATATGCCAAAGCGTAATGACAATATGGTCTATAGGGATGGCTATGTATATACAATTTGTAAAAGCGGTGATAAATTAGTTAAATTCAATTTAAATAACCCAGTAGATGTAAAATTAATAGATTTGGGTTTTAAGGAAGAATACAATTATAGAGGAAATTATAGACTATATAAATTAAACGATTTTATTATTGGTAACAGATTTAGTGTGGATAGAGATGACGTAGTTAGAGTTAAACAAAATAGGACACTTTACTTGGTAAATACCCCGTTTATTAAATTTGGTTCATTATTATTAGGATACGGATCTTACTACGATAGTGGCAGGTATTTATCCAAAGTTTTGTTTATAAATATTAAATATCTAGGAACCATCAATAATTTATCTACACCAATATTAAAAACGGCAGATAAAACTATGAAAATTACTTATACATTAACAGAGGAGGAAGGAAATGAATAAAATTTTAGAAAGTCTCAAATACGTCTTTATAGTCATAGGTGGCTATGTAGGCTTTTATTTAGGAAGCATTGACGCTTTTATCTACACCTTACTTGCATTTATAATAGCAGATTATATAACAGGTGTTTTAAGAGCAGGATTTAAAGGAATAGCAAAGAAGATTGTTATATTTATTGTTGTTGGTATAGCAAACTTATGCGATGTAAATTTAATTAAAGGTGATGGTACTATGATAAGAACAGCCATCATCTTTTTTTATATAGCTAACGAAGGTTTATCTATATTAGAAAATACAATGGCAATAGGTCTACCTGTTCCAGAAAAACTTAGAGAAATGCTTGAGCAGCTAAAGGAGGACAAGTAAATGTCGAACAGCTCATTAATTCAAGACAAGATATTATCTCCAAATCATAGTGGGAAGAGAACTGAAAAAATATGCAAGATTGCAATACACCATGCTGCTGGAGTTATTAATGGAAGAAATCTAGCATCTCTCTTTGTATCAAAAACAAGAAAAGCCTCAGCAAATTACTGCTTAGGATCAGATGGAGTTATAGTTCTTGGTGTTGATGAGCAAAATAGAGCTTGGACTACATCTTCATCTTGGTGCGACAACAGGGCGGTAACAATTGAAGTAGGAAATTCTACCTGTGCACCACAGTGGCTGGTGTCTAATTATGCATTAAAAAGACTTATTGATTTGGTTACAGACATTTGTAGAAGAAATGAAATTTATCCATGCACATATACTGGAGGAAAAGATGGCGTTTTGCAAATGCATAAATGGTATGCAAAAACAAGCTGCCCTGGTCCATACCTTTCAAGCAAGCTTGCATTTATAGCTGACGAAGTCAATAAAAAACTAAGAGCAGACAATAATATGTCTACTGAAACATCAACAATGTACCGAGTAAGAAAATCATGGAAAGAAACTAAAAGCCAGATAGGAGCATTTAAGTATCTAGAACTTGCTAAAAGGTGCGTTAATAAAAATCCACAGTATAAAGTTTTTGACGATAAGGGTGCTATTGTTTATGAGATAAAAACCGATAGTAAAACAGATAAAATTGCTAGAGAAGTTATTCGCGGACTTTGGGGCACAGGGAGTGAAAGAAAAAGACGCTTGCTAGAAGCAGGGTACGATTATTATGAGATACAGAAAAAGGTAAATGAAATAATTAAATAGTAAGTAATAAGCCTAATGGAACTATGCGTTTCATTAGGCTTTTTTTATTGGCATTAACATTTTAATTCCAATAATATTAAGGTGTTCAAAAAGCGAATAAATTTGTTTTATTACTTAAAAATTAAATTGTATCCATTTATGAATAGTTTGAAAAAGAATATTTTTCAAAGTGTAACATATGTCTTGACAATTAAGAAAAATTAATTAAGAAATATGAGCGAATCTATTGACAATGATAATCAGTGATGATATAATAATACCGACAATAGTGTCGGTAAGGAGGTGATTATGAAATGAAAATGGAAGCTGTTGAAAGAAAAAAGCAGATTAGACAAGCAGCTATGAAAGTCTTTTTGGACAAAGGGTTTAGAAATACAGTTATGAATGACATTATGGAAGCTACTGGGCTTTCTAGAGGTGGTTTGTATCATCATTATGGTTCTACCTATGAAATTTTATACGACATTATGGTAGAAGGAAATAAATACAGAGAGAAGATAATCTATGATGAGATGAATAAAACAAGTCAGGATTTTAGCGAAGTTTTATCTGAGATTATTTTAGAAAAAATGCTATATCAGAGTGACTATGTTTCAATTTATGCAATGTTTTTGCAAGAATTAAATCATGACGATAAGTTAAAAGACTTATATAAGAAACTAAAAAAATCATCATCTGATAGTATTCTAATGTTATTTGATGAAGATGTAAGAGGTGAATTAAGTGAAGCTATCGAATTAATAACTGATTTGATTAACACATTTATTCTAGGTTGTGAAGTTCTAAATGCAAGAGAAAATTTTGTGAAGAACAAACTTGCATTAAAAAAAATGATAGGAATTATCTTAGATAATAATGCTAAGTAAATCTTAGGGTTTACTCAGAAAGAAAAAATATATCTTAAATTGGAGGTTTATATGAAATTAAAAGATATCGTACAAGTTACAATTTTTACAGTAGTGGCGTTTATATTAAACATGGCTGTATCAACAGCCACAGGAATGTTAGGAACTTTATCCTTATATATAGCGGCAGGATTTTCTTCCTTTGTAGTAGCTCCACCATTTATAATTATGGCTAAAAAATTACAAAAAAGAGGAATAGCTTTTATATTTTTCATGTTGCTGGGTGTATTTTATGCATTAAGTGGATATTGGCCAATGCTTATAGTAAATGCCATCGCAGCTATTGTAGCAGAATTAATTATAGGTAACTATAAAAATGATAATAGAGTTGCCTTAGCAGTATCTGCTGGAATGTTTGTTATTTCAATGCATGCAATGACATTTGTAAGACTACTTGGACCAGAAAAAATTGTTGAAGTTTTTAGCGTATTTACTAAAGAACAGGCTGCCTTTATGGATGCCTTTTTTACACCAAAGGCAATGCTAATCTCAATAGGCATTAATATCGTCTTGGTATTAATAGCAGGAAGATTTGGATTATATATAAATAATAAGTTTTTTAAAAAGAGTAAAAAATCAGGAATATTGTAATGGAAAAAATAAGGAGAGATGACAACTGTCTTGTAAATCCTATAATCTTATTTGTTTTAATTTTAGCGTTTTCGATTATATTATTTATAACAGATGATATTGGCTACTATATTATGATAGGAATATCAATGTTTCTAACTTTAACTTTTTCCTTAAAACAATTTATTAAACAACTAGCAACAGTTCTTATCTTGTTAATTGTTGGCAAAACATTAACTATTACAGACTTAGGAATAGGTGGAAATGCAATTTTAGGTCTTGTAGAAATTGTATTAAAACTCTTTCCGATATTTATTATTGGCGGTATTCTTGTGAATACATCACCACTTAAAATGATGAGTTCACTTAAGTTTTTACACATTCCAAATGTGTTTGCTCTAAGCATAGTGATAGGAATGAAGTTTATATCAGAGATGGGGTTAAGGCTTAAAGAAATAAAGAATGGCATGAAGGTAAGGGGACTAAGATTAAGTCCCCTCCATCCTATTATGTCTTTTGAACTTTATTTCATCCCTCTTATCTATAAATGTTTGCAAGTGAGTGAAACTTTGACTTCATCTATTATATCTAAAGGAGCAGAATATAGAGGGGAAAGGACCAATTATCATAAAATAACTTTTAAATTTTTTGATATCGTATTCTTACTTTTAGCTATTTTCTTATTGTGGAGGTCAATATGAATGTAATAGAAGCTGATATTAAAAAATTCTCTTATGATGGAAATGATAAGGTAATTTTAAAAGATATAGAGCTAAATATTAAAGAAGGGGAACTTGTTGTTATAAGTGGTTTATCTGGTTGTGGAAAAACTACTCTAACAAGAATATTAAATGGTTTAATTCCGAATCATTATCAAGGACAATTATATGGACAAGTATCTATTTTAGGAAAAAATATTTCGCAATATAAAAATGGAGAATTGGCAAAATATATAGGAAATGTTTTTCAAAATCCAACAGATCAGTTTTTCGCAAATATTGTTGAGGATGAGCTTGCCTTTGTTGGAGAAAATTTAGGAATGGAGCTTTCAGGATTAAAGAAAAGAGTTGATGACTCTTTGAGTGTGATGGGAATTGAAAATTTAAAATATAGAAATATCAATTCTTTATCAGGTGGACAAAAGCAAAAAGTTGCTATCTCATCTACTCTTGTTTATGATACTAAAATAATTTTCTTTGATGAACCATCATCAAATTTAGACTATAGGGGAATAGTCGAACTTAAGAATATTCTTGAAAAATTAAAATCATTAGGAAAAACGATAATAATATCTGAGCATAGATTGTTCTATTTAAATGATTTATATGATCGTTTTCTGTATATGAAAGATGGTAAAATCGAAAAAGTCTTTAAAAAAGGTGAATTAACAGAAGAGGATTGTAAAAATTACTCTTTAAGAACAACTAACTATAATTTTTTGCTATCTGAAAATATTGATAATTGCAAAAATGTAGTTGAGGATATAAGAGGAGTTGGTATTTCTATTGGTAAAAAAGAATTAATAAAAAATTTAAATATAAGCTTATATGAAAATGAGATAATGGCGATTATAGGTAAAAATGGAGTAGGTAAAACGACTCTTGCAAGATCTTTAGCTGGTTTATTAAACTTTAAAGGCAAGACAAGCTTTGGGAGAAATAAAAAAGAAAGATTAAGAAACGCTTATTATATGATGCAAGATGTAGAATACCAAATATTTTTTGATACGGTGGAAAATGAGCTTTTACAAAAAGATAGAATTAATGACGTTGAATATTTAAATAGACTTAGAAACGAATTAAAACATATTGACCTTTGGGAAAATAGGTATGACCATCCACAAAATCTATCTGGTGGACAAAAACAAAGACTTGCACTATTAACTGCTTGTTTAAGTGGTAGAAAACTAATAATTCTTGATGAACCTACGTCAGGTTTAGATTACAAGAGGATGAATGATATTTCTGAAATAATAAAAAGATATTCAAAAATATATCCTTTTGCCATAATAACTCATGATATAGAACTTATTTTTAAAGTTTGTAATTCTGTGTTAATGCTTGAAGAAGATGGATATAAGAAAGTATATGTTCAGGGACATGAAAAAGATATTTTGAAATTTATTAAAGATGGATTTTTAATTTAAGGAGGGGATTTTATGAATTTAGTAAAAGAGTATGTAAGTAAAAGAAAAGGCTCATATTTTATATCCGTACTACTTGCCATAGTGGGAGTAGTGGCTGGTCTTTTTTCTTATATTTTTATGGCGAAAATTATTGTGAATT
>ERZ1673697.3172-NODE-3172-length-12561-cov-7.738526_pt1 | contig 12561 bp, 9 predicted proteins | sample MGYA00580227_ERZ1673697 | MGnify/ENA primary metagenome ERZ1673697 (study PRJEB41218, sample SAMN15661759) | gut metagenome | host: Homo sapiens | place: Canada: London | collected 2015-08-20/2019-03-30 | study: EMG produced TPA metagenomics assembly of...
CCACTGTTTCTTAGACAGTTCCTTCTGGTACATTTTGTTATATCTTTTCTTCTGCCTTCTGCTCAGGGTGCCATATAATGCTCTGCTCTCTTCTGCCAAAACGTTCTGAAGCTCAGGCATTTTTTCTTCTGAACCATTATTATTTCCGTTATCTTCATCATGCCTGCCGTTAAACTGTACATCAAAATTTTTTACAGCATTCCCTGTTTTTTTTGCGGCCGATGCAGTAAATCCGCTCACATGCCTTATGACTGTTCCACCTGTTTTTATTGCACGCTCCGTGGTTCTTATTTTTGATTCCTGTGCCGTTATTACACGCATTTCATTTCCCCCGGTTTAAATCACAGATAAAAAGTTTCCTTTGAAATGTCAGCCTCTTCCTGTTTCTTTTTCTTTTCTGCCTGCTTATGGAAATTTGTATCAAATGATGCAAACAGCGGATTGCTCTCACTCATTCTCGCATCCATCAGATATACATTTCCACGCCATACAAGCACTCCGCAGCCTTCAGTATTTTCTTCAAGTGCCTTAAACTCTGTTGGTGAGAATTCCTGAATCTTGGCAAGATTTGCTGCATCAAGCCCACCCTGGTCAAAGAACACCTTGAACGGACAGTTTGAGAACATGTCTCTCAGCGATGGATTTTCAAGCACGTGTGTAATATTCTGGGCAGCAAGCGTAACTATGGCTCCAACCTTACGGTATGTCTCAATTGCATACAGAAGCTGTGCTGCCGTTGTTTCTTTCTCACACAGCACCTGCGCCTCATCCACAATCAGGTGGAGTGCCTGCTTTGTTTCCTGGTTTGTATCAATTCTCATTGAGAGAAAATGCATTATTGTCAGCATGCACGGCTCCCATATCTCCTGGTCAATATTTTTAAGACCGAAGCCTATAAGTCTGCTGTTCATGTCAAGGTTCGTTTCATGCGCAAACATGTCGTATACACCTGTGGTGTAATCCTCAAGTGAGTCGACTATCTCCATAATTATTCTCTTGTCTTCAGTAAACTCAGCAGTATCAATCTGTGCTTTAATTTTTTCCCTGAGCAGCGGCAGCGTCGGGTATTTTTTCTTCTTTGCATGTTTTGAGGTCTCGTTAAAATATTCCTCATACATAGTCCTTACTGCACGTCCGACATAGTTCATGTGGATTCTGGTTACAACAATATTTGTCATGACTGATGCACAGAACGAATTAGAAAAGTTTGTCATCCTTGCAATAAATTTATTCCGGACATTGCTGTCACCATTCTCCACATAGTCAGGAATCTCATACGGATTCATATAAATTTTGCTCTGAGGTGTAAAATCAAAATACATTCCGCCTCTCAATGAGCGTATGAATTCCATCTGTTCATTATTCGGGTCAAGTATAATCACATCATCATCTGTAAACAGCAGCGGCTGTGCTATCTCCGTTTCCTTAATGAAAAATGATTTGCCGCTTCCTGTATGTCCTACCATAAAGCCATGAGGTGCAGGAAGAAGTTTTCTGTTACCGTATATGAGATGCTTAGTCGTTTTATTGAGGCCGTATACGGTTCCGTTTCTGTCATGAACATCTCCTGCATAGAACGGCTGGAAAGCTATAGCTGACGAGGTATATAAAAACCTCATATGATTTACCTGACGTCCACCTATCGGAAGGACAGTGTTTAACGCCTTAAGCTGCCTGTGGTAATACGGTTCAAGCTCATAAGAGCTTCCCTTTGCCTTCTGTTTCAAAATATCCACCCTCTGTGTCAGCTCCTCAAGTGAATCTGCATACACCAGAACAAGAAGCCCGAGAAATACTCCCTCCTCATCATTCTCATCAAGCTGATCCATGTCATCTTCCAGGCTCGTCTTCTTTTTGGTCAGGCTGTAGCTTGTAGTTGCTCCAAACTGCTTATTATTGTAATTTCTTGTACGTTCCTGGGCTATTACCCTTTCGTTATTTGCATGCGCATTTTCGAGTCTGTCATGAATTACATTCTTTGGAACACGCTGCATGTCTATCGTAATGTATGTCGGAAAGAGTACATCACTCAAGCTGTGTATTACCTTGTCCTCTGAAAGAGACTGCCCAAATGCGGTTCCCACAAGCACTGATACGTATTGTTTATTATTTATAACCATGTAGTCGGTATCTGACTGTATCGATGCCGGAAGTATCTGGTTTTTCCATCCGCTGTCATCTGGTGATATTCTTGCTGGAGGAAGGCACTCTTCCCCTGCCCGTAACATCCTCGACAGCAGCACCATTCTCTCTTCTGCAGACATTTTGTATATCCTGCTCCTCAAGTTACGAAAAATGTTTGACAGTGTAGTGTCAATCGTTGCAAAGTATGCTTCAGCTTCTTCCAGAGTATGCGCACGGCATGTCACGGTAAGAATCATTGTCTTTCTGATGTCTCTCGTTCCTTCATCTATCTTCTGGTTAATCCACTTTCCTATTCCTTTTTCTATCACAGGATATTCCTGTCCGTTAATTGGATTGAATATCTCATTCACAAATGAATCCAGGTCTCTCTGTTCGTTTGCAAGTGTTATCTTAAAAGGTCCATCCAGAGATTTAAGCAGTGTCATTATCTCCAGCAGTGTGCTGTCCTTTTTAGCGGTATCCTTATTTACATAATTGATATCCTCGAACATATAGCTCTGATCATACATTGCTTCACCTGTCATTGGCTCAATCTTAAAGTTGCCGTTTTCATATGCCCTGTCAATGCAAAGCCATTCCTTGACGCTCCGCGGCACCTTTACTACCGGCACGCTTAATGCTCTTCCCCTTTCAAATTCACTATTTGCATCTAATTTTGCCATTATGTTTCCTTTCCTCTAAATCCCAAAAGTCTGTTTCATGAATGAGTCTGCACCTTTTACTCCTGCAGCTGTCAGCATCATTATGAACATATTCTGTATGCATCTGGTAGGCAGCACTATATCCGTAAGAAGATTCTCTGCAAAGAAATCCGTCAGATCAAACTTAGACACCAGTATAATAAAAATTGCTATTATAACAATTGATAATGACTTCGTTAACAGTGTCTTAATCCATGCTCCTGCAGCATTCTGTATTCCCGGTCCTCCGGGAATACAGGAAATCGCAAGCGGACCTACGGCTGCAAGCATGTATAACTGTACGCTTCTCGAAAATATGGTTATAAATACCGTAGCTGAGCATACAATAGCCACCACCAGAAAAATAATTCCTACTATCATGTGCACCATTGCCTGAACAGAGTCAAGTACCCCCTGCTCAATTCCCTTAAACTCTCCTGTCGATAGCATTACGGAGCCTGTCGTACCGGTAATTTCAAATACCCATTTGCTGAACAGCATAACAGAATTGATTCCAAGATTTCCAAGGATGACCTTAATAAGTATATTGACTCCGGTTTCAAGTGTCATGCTCTCCCGCAGGTTTCCAACCTGCCTGCATATTCCTATGTAAAAGAAAAGATTCAGCATTGTAGCTGCTATTGCCTGAAAAAAAGGATAGAGAAAGTTGTTAACATATGCCCATGCCGAAGGCGAAAAACTCTCAGGTGTACTCAGACCTTTCCCCAGACAGAAACTTAATATAAGATTCCATATATTAACTCCAAGAGTATATAAAGGTGAAAGGCCGCTTGTAATCCAGTCCATTAAACCACTCCCTTACATTATTGCTGTCAGTATCTGCGGTGCCATTGCCATTACAAAACCGCCTCCAATACGTTTGAATGCGTTTGCCTGCATTGTACCCTCAGACCCCTGAAAGGCAATGCCCCACTCTGCAATTCCCCAGAGTGTAATTATTGAACCGATGGATGAAACAATTCCACCTACAAGATTCTGCAGCGATGTGAATTTTGCTGTTACAACATTTGCTGCATCCGCTGCGTATACCGGTGACACTTCACCTGCCATGATTACTGTAGTAATAAGCAGTGCAAGCATAACCTGGAAGAAACGTACCGCATCCACGTTCTGTATTCTGTACTTTACCATTTTTATATGCCTCCCTCTTTTTTCTTTTTTGCAAGTGCCACAATGCCTACTCCGATAAAGCTCAGCAGGAGCCATGAACCGAAGAATATCATTCCCATAAACTGTGCCATATCCGGCTTAAATTTAGCAAGCAGCGCCGTCAGCAATAATGCAAGCATAAATGCTGCTACAAATGTAACAATGAAACCAACTGGTATTTTCTTCTTTCTGTGCATAATAATTTCTCCTTTTTTAAAAAACGCAGAGCCTCACAGCCCTGCGTTAATCATTGTTTGTAGGTAATTGGGTAACCCCCTAGTGTTTCTTCTTTGATACTGCTTTCTTCCTGAAGAATGAACAGATAACTGCCATTACTCCTGCTATTCCTGCAAGTACATACATAACCACTGACATGTAATCACCGGTTTTTGGCTTTGGCGGAGCAATCATTGTAATGGTCTGGGCTGCATCGTTGATGTCATTGTGTGATGCAATGGCATAAGCGCCATCTGCAGTCACAACATCAAGCTGCTCAAATACTACAAGCTGCTTTCCTGTCATGCCTTTTCCGTTGAATCTGAATGTCACGTCAACTACGCCCTCGGTACCTGCCGCTGTAAACTCAGTTACTGCAGTTACTTCCTTTCCGTCAATCACAAGTGCTTTTCCTGTAGCCTTGTCCATGAGCTTTCCTGTCACTCTGTAGGTCTGTCCCTGTACCAGATTCTGGTACGCTACTGAATCTACAATAGTAACGCTGCTGTCAGCTGTTGAGCTGTGATCCTTTCGCTCACCATCGATGGCCGTTGTTCCAATCTTCGGAACATAAAGTGTCTGTGCCTCATCTGTGATATCGGCATGTGTCGCTATGAGATTATTCTCATAGTAGACATCCTCAAACATAACAATTGTTCTTCCTGCAAGAAGGCTCGCATCAAATGTAAATACCACATCCACTTTGCCTGTTGCTTCCTTCGCAACAAACTCTGCCTCTGCCGTAACATTGTTTCCGTTTGCAATAACCGGTGCTCCGTTTGACTTGTCTACTGCAGTTCCGACTACCTTATACTTCTTTCCTGGTACCAGGTTCCGGTACGATACAGTATCGACTATCTTTGCACTCTTCTCAGCATAAAACATGCTGGTGCCTGACTTTGCATCCTTTGCTGTAGTCTTAATTTGTGGCACGCAGATGGTCTGGTTCTCATCACTGTAATCTTCATGTACCGCAATGAGTACCTCTTTAACTTCACTATTGTCGGCTGGATTGTTATTTTCATTATCTACCTCGACTTTGTTTGATGTGTTATCTGTTTTATTCTGTGTGTTTTCTGACTCAGATGCCTTCTGTGTATCATCAGGTGTCTTGTCCTTGCTTGATGTATCATCAGGGTTTGCATCAGCATTATCCGCATTTTTCACGAGATAAAGCTTCTCAAACAGCACCATTGTCTTTCCGGCAAATTCCTTTGCACTGAATGTAAACTCAACATCCACAGTGCCGTCTGCTGTTTCAGGTGTGAATTCAGCCTCGGCTGTGATATCCCTGCCGTCATTCTGCAGTGGTTTTTTGCTGTCCTTATCCATTACTGTTCCTGCTACCCTGTATGTAAGGCCCGGGATAAGGTTTTTGTATGTTACTGTATCTTTTACTTTTACATCATCCCCTGCATTTGACAGATGAATGCCTGTCACCTCATCAAGAGCCTCTGTTGCAATGGCTGGCACGTAAATGGTCTGTGCCTCGTCATTTATGTCAGCATGTACTCCTACAAGCCTGTTCTCATAACGGATTTCCTCAAACATTACAATGGTCTTTCCGGCTAAATTACTTCCGTCAAAGATGAAATCAACATCCACTTTTCCGTCTGCTGTCTCAGGTGTTATCTCAGCTTCTGAAGTTACTGCTTTTCCGTCTGCATCCTTAATCACCTTTCCGGTTTTCTTATCCATCGCTGTTCCTGTTACCTTATATGTCTTTCCAGGAATGAGATTTGTGTACTCGACAGTATCCGTGATTTTGATATCCTTCTCAGCATATGTGAGCTTTGTCTCTGTCTTTGTGTCTGTTGCTGCTGTCTTTACTGATGGAACATAGATAATCTGTGCTTCATCGGAAATATCAGCATGCACGCCAACGAGCTTATTGTTGTAGTAGATGTTTTCATACATTACTACAGTCTTTCCTGCAAGTGTGCTTCCGTCAAATACAAACTCAACATCGACTGTACCATTTGCTTTTTCTGCCTTAAATGATGCCTTTGCGGTTACATCTTTTCCTGCATCGTCCTTTAATGTCTCGCCTGTTGTCTTGTCTATTGCAGTTCCTGTGACTGTGTATTTCTCACCCGGTACCAGATTCCGGTACGCTACTGTATCAGTGATGTGTATGTCCTTCTCTGCAAGTGTGAGCTTTGTTGCTGTCTTATCATCAATGGCTGTTGTCTTTACAGATGGGATATAAATTGTCTGTCCCTTGTCATTGATATCCTCATGGGCTGCAATCTCTGCTTTTCCATAGAACATCTTTTCAAACACAACCACAGTTGTATCATCAAGACCATTTGTATTGAAATGGAAATCTACTGTTGTTTCTCCGTCAGCTGTATCCGGTGTGAAATCGGCTGATGATGTAACGGCCTTGCCGTTTACTGTCACAGCCTTGCCGGTACGCTGATCCATGAGTGTTCCGGAAACGGTGTATGTCTTGCCCGGTACCAGATTCCGGTACGCTACTGTATCGGTAAGAGTCACATCACTGCCTGCAAGTGACATGTGCGAGTCAGTGTCCTTATCCTTAACACTTGTAAAAATGAGTGGAATGTGGACTGTCTGTACCTCATCATCAATGTCTGCATGTACTGCAATAAGCTTGTCCGTATAGTAGACATTCTCGAAGAATACCACTGAACGTCCGGCCATGGCTGTTCCATCAAATGTAAACTTCACATCCACACTGCCGTCTGCTGATGCTGCAGTAAACTTAGCTGTCGATACAAGCTCGTTTCCGTCTGCGTCTGTAAGAGGCTCTCCTGTTTCCTTGTCTACGGCTGTTCCCCTGACTGTGTACTCCTTGCCCGGTACCAGATTCCGGTACGCTACTGTATCTGTGACAGAGACTTCCTTCTTTGCCTCGCTCACGTTAATCTTTGAGCTGTCATCTGTTGCAGTAGTCTGTGCTGCTGGAATGTGGATTGTCTGGCCCTCATCATTAATGTCCTTATGCTCTGCAACCTCCACATCCTCAAGTGTAAGTGTCTCATAAACTACAAAGCTCTTTCCTGCAAGTCCCGTTGTGTCAAACTCAAACTTGAGCTTCTTTGTGCCTGATGCACGTCCTGCCGTGAAAGCCATCTCCTGTGTGACAGGCTCTCCATCAACAAGCAGCTCTTTTCCTGTTTCTTTGTCCATGAGCACACCGCTTAATGTGTATGTCTCACCCTTTAAGAGGTTTGTGTATGTGACAGTATCGGTAATAACCGCCCTGCTGTCTGCAAGTGTAAGGTGGTCAGCTGTCTCACTGTCTGTGGCTGTGGTGTGGATTTCAGGGAAATAAATAGTCTGGTCTTTATTCTCCATATCCTCCTCTGTAGCTGCCACGTAATCGCCGTATGTGAGTTTCTCGCATACAACTACTGTCTTTCCGCCAAGTGCAGATGAATCAAAGTTAAAGTGCATGTCGAGCACCTTCTTTGTTCCGTCAGATGTAAATGTCTGTGAAGCTGTCACCGGATTACCGTTTACCATGACTGCTTCGCCTGTGTCCTTGTCCATGAGTGTGCCGGTTATTGTGTAATCCCTGCCTGCCATGGTGTCTGTGATTGTAACTTTGTCAAGGATGTCTGTATCTGCCGATGGCTTGATAATCTGGTACTGTGTCTTTGCATCAGATGCCTGTGTTGTGATAACAGGTGTTGGCTCTGAATGGTTCTCGATTGTACCTATATCAACTGTAACCGTGTCTCTTCTGATAGAGAACTCGCCCTTATAGAGGATTTTGCCCCTGTTGTTGTCACAGGAAAGCTCCTCAAGTGTGTAATCACCATAAGGCATAGCTCCAACCGAGTCATCGACCTTTGCACTGCCATCTGCTGAAGAAAACCACAGTCCGTCATACGCACCGCCGCCGTTTGTGTTCTTTGAGTGTGCGTTCCAGCTGCTCTCTGAGCTGAAATAGCCGTTCTCATCAGTTTTGATGATGTGGCTCTCTCCGGTGCCCTTGCATGTAACCCTGAATGGAATGTCGCTCATTCTGTTCTGATTGTCTGTGTCAATCTTAGTAAGCTTGAAGTCACCACGCTTGATTTTGTCGGCAACAGAAAATTCATTGCCACCGTTAAGACGTGCAAGGTTACCATTCTGTGTAATCTGTGTCACATACTTTCCTGTAACCTTTGTACTGCTTCCGGAAACCTGCAATGTTGCACCATCAAGCTTGTATCCTTCCGGTGCCTTTGTCTCTTCGATTGAGAGTGTTCCGAGTGGTAATATTGCTGTTCCTGCGGCATTTGTGTAAAAATCATCGCCAGAAACTTTACATGTTTTATTTAATCCAGCTACATATACTCCACCAATTTTAACTGTCTTGATAACCCATGTTCGTGTGGCATTTGCAGGAAGATTTCCTGCATTGTAATAGCCTGCATAATATTTAACAGTAAACTCTGCATTTTCAAGACTCGCTCCACCCTGTGCAGCCTCTCCAGTAGCACTGTCTATCTTTGTTAATGTAATATCCACAGGATCGTTTGTAGGAGTATCTGATACGCTTAGCGCTGTATTCTGTCCGTCTGTTACAGTAAATGACTGTACCGAACTATCAAGTGCATATCCTGCCGGAGCTGTAAGCTCCTTGTAGTAGTATGTTCCGGCATTCAGTGAAACAGCAGCTGCATTGCCGCCTGCATCCGTTGTCAATGTAGTAACCTGAGCTGAACAGCCTGCATCAGAATAAATTCCGTATACAGCTCCTGCAAGTGAATAACATGAGTTTCCTGATGTGATTCCTGTGTTAGCTGACGTCTTGCTTAATGAAACTGTACCTGTCGGTGTGTACTCATAACCGAGAATGTTCTGTGTCGCACTTCCTGTGGAAAGTATATATACCTTAAATGATGCAGGTGCTGCCGACCAGCAGAGGATTGGTAATGTAGCCTGCCCATTTACCAGATCACCATTGGCATTATATCCAAGTACGTTCTGGTATACCCAGTTCTTAAATGAACTGTTACATCCATGCATAGAACCTACTTCATCGTATGACACCAAAAAAGACAACATTATGTGACTTAATGCAATGTACTTGTCGTCATCCATTGCGCTGCCGTCATACCATGTAGATGGGAAATAGCTTGCATTAAAGCCCGGTGCTCCCCAGCAGTAATACGCAAGATTGCGACTCTGTACTGCCTGCGTTTCGTCTCCGGCATTGCTTACATAATTCTCTACATCATAGTGCTTTTCATATGTTCCGGACTGCGGAGTCTTTTTAGACGGCTGTACACAATAAGCATAATTGCCACCTGCATACATCTTGCGTGTTTCGTATCCGGCATACTTGACAGATTCACTTGATACCGTCAGTTCGACCGTATCACCGGCCGCCTTGACCGGCACTGTTCCCGTACCGGTTGTGATGATTGTTGGCACAGATAAAATAACTGCCATGGCCAGTGCCAACACTCTTTTAAGTTTTTTCATGCTTATTTTCTCCTTTATTTTGTGCATTAAAAAAGGACCGGCCGTTATGGTCAATCCCTGTACTCTAATGCTTATGGAGGCGCCCGCTGCATGATGTTTGGACGTGATATAAGTTTTTTCATCCTGCCCTCCTGTTAAGCTGTGTTAAATTTTTGGCTTACAATTTGTAACAAAAAAGGAACTGTACGAGACCTCTGTACAATTCCTTTATCATCAATTATATATTACACTACCCTGAAAAAGATATCTACTACCACTTACTACCACCCTATTTTGTGGCACCGCATACGCTGCACTTCTCGCCATACACATACTCTGTATATGCTGCCTGATCTACCACGTAAACCTGCTCTGTTACTGCATCATGGTGTATGGTTCCGACCTGTACCGGGATACAGCTGTAACTTCCATCGCATACAGAATAGTGTTCAATAGCCGCCCAATCATCAGTTCCCATATCATATCCGCATTTGTTACATACGTTATGTTCCTCATACTTTGGCTCATCATATGCCGCTTTTACAACCTTCGTTTCGTAATGGCCCTCTTCCTTGTGCTGAATTGTATTGGCCACATACTTTACCCATGTATGGGTATGAGTGGCCGGCTTATTCGCTGTGCCTGCTGAGCTGTCTGTACCTTTACTGCCTGCAGCTGATGCCGGCTTAGTATGATTTGATGAGGCCGCATTTGATGCTGCACTGCCGTTATTGGATGCCGTGCTGCCATTACTGCTTACAGCTGAAGCTGATGAAGCAGATTTTTTATTATCTTTTGCTTTTTTTGGGGATTTTTCCTTATCAGCTGATATTCCGGTAGATGAGCTTTCATTATCTGAATCTGCCCTGCTGTCTGTCGTGGCAGTTCCTGCAGCAATGCTGTCATCAGCTTTCACACCGGCTGCTGTATCAGATACCTCTGAACTCTCCTGCCCTTTTACTACTTCATTTACTGCTGTGCTCTCTGTAGATGTTTCCGTAACACTTTCTGCTACACTCTCAGTTGCTTTCTTTTCTGTTTTGTCGGTCTTTGATGTATTTTTTGAACTTGTGCAGGCTGCTGATGAAACAGCCATTGTCAGTGCCAGTAACGTGATTAATAATTTCTTTTTCATTGTAATGCCTCCTGATTTAAACGTGCGTAACCCTGTTTATTTTTTCTTTTTTACCTCTTTTACTGGTTATTAGTGCTTTTATCAGTGAAGTCAAAATACAGTTCATCATCTTCACTTTCAGTATTACCTCCCCAGTGATAACCTCTGTCAAAGGCTTCTTTAAAGATTTTCTGCTGGTCCTCCTGTATTATCTTTGCAGCCTCCTGTCTCATGTGCCATTTAACAACCGGTATAACTATCACAAGTGCTAATCCGATAACTAATGCTGTTGCCTTGATAATCTTATAAAATCTGCCATTATTCCCCATCTTCATCCCTTTTTGCCTCCAGTCTTTTTAATTCTACCATATATGCAAGCATTCTTTTAGTGTATACAGGACACTCACGGTCACCGGACATCCAGTGCCTTAAGGTTCCCATTGGAATACCAAATGTTTCCGAAAATTCTTTCTGTGTCATTCCCAGGGATTTTATCAGTTCCTTGAAGGATACTTTTTCTTCCTGTGCAGACATAACACTCATTTCCCGGTCTGAATATATCATCCAGTCAGTCTTTTCATTTCCCATATATATCCTCCCTTCACTTATAAAGTAATCCAATGGGGTGTTTTTGTCAAGTAAAAACGTCCCATTGGATTGTTTTTGTGGGAGTTGCACAATAAATTGATGTTCTTTAACCGTGATCACAAAGTTATATTTGTGCAATATTTATCTTTTTTCACAATTATATAATACCACTTAATAAATATGCTATCTACCTCCACTTACTACCGGTCTTTTGTCGGCCGGAATATCTCTGAACTCCCATAAATGAGACATTTTATGATGATTTTGTAACTTTTAATGCACATCTGCCAAGCAACTAACTCTTAAAATTTTATTTAATGTGATTCTGCAGAATCCATATTCATATATGAAATTCACAAAATATTTCACTTAAAAAGAGAAATAAAAATCATACTCTCTTTGAAAAAAAAAGAAGGAGGATATTCCCAATGATTAAAACAATAATACTTAAACTGCTTATCAGATTAACAGCAAACTTTTTGCTTCGCTATCTTGTCAAAAAATACATGTCTCGTATTGCCTGGCCGCATATGAACATTCTGTTAACATACAAGCATAAACACGTACATATCATCATTTACATTTTTTCATAGCACCAGGATCAGAGATTGAAAGACTGTAATACAGGTACTGGCTGCCTTGTCTAATAAGGCTTGTCTTTTCCCTTTTAATTTTTCTTTTTCATTAATGGGACTTGTAAGAGTTTCAGCCGGTTATACGATAACATGCATCATTTAATCCGGAGCGCAGCTCCCGCAAGTCCCATATATGGGAAAAGATAAGAATTAATTCCAGTAAAAGAAAAGGTAAGATATAAGAATGTATATAAAAGCGTTTAAATATATGCCCTTTATGGCTTAAACACTGCATTTGAGCTTATCTGATGCCGGCGTTCTTTTGGACTGGTATATGCCATATATATCTGCATTTATGGACTGGTTTTCCGGCATATGACATATATGTCACTTTTTTTGGACTGCTTTAAAAATATATCCGTATTTTTGGACTGATATGTTCAAGGCTGCCGTGACATGCATGTCATCCGGTCTTTCCGGAAATGTTTTTATTCATTTTTGAAGTATTTTTTGGATTTTATGCGTTTTGAAATGCAAATGTGCATGTTTTTGTGAACGTTTACGAGGCCTGCGTCATCCGACCCAGGCTGTTTGCCATATTTATATTGTTGTATTGAGAAGCAGGCTCTCCAGCTCTCCATAATCATTG
>ERZ1673697.3177-NODE-3177-length-12537-cov-15.230091_pt1 | contig 12537 bp, 10 predicted proteins | sample MGYA00580227_ERZ1673697 | MGnify/ENA primary metagenome ERZ1673697 (study PRJEB41218, sample SAMN15661759) | gut metagenome | host: Homo sapiens | place: Canada: London | collected 2015-08-20/2019-03-30 | study: EMG produced TPA metagenomics assembly of...
GCTCTTTACTGCAATTGAGATTGCCATTGAGATTGCTTGCGGATTTTAGGATTATATAAAAAGCGCGAGGACTGTTATTGTCTATCTGCATTCGAGGCTCTGGAAAATGCCCACACCGTTAATAGACAACAGCCCCCACGCCTAAGTATATAATAACATAGACGTGAAGAAACTGTTGCTATTATCCTGCGGTGTTTAAGAGAATTTTCCAGATTCCGAATAGCAGGGATAATAACTTTCGCTTCTTGCGTTCTTATCGAATCGAGTCAAAAGTGACCGTTATCACTATAACAGCCAAGACTTTGGTGCAAAAGTAGTATATTTTTCGGGATGTACGGTATGATGAGGGCAATAAAGTGTGTATGCAAACAAAGCGTGATGGTATTTGACCGTCACGCTTTGTATAGCTTGCCATTAAAAATTGTTAGAGAGAATTGTTAGAGGATTTATTTCATGGCTTCTATCGTATATCCTTGTTGTTTCAGAAGGTTCAACACTCCATTGTCTCCGGGCAGGTGTCCGGCGCCGACTACGAAAAGGGTAGGGGCTTCTGTCATGATAGCAGGCATCTTTTCAACCCATGCCTTGTTGCGGTTGTCCAGCATGGCTTCCATCTCTCCAGGCAGCGGGTCGCATGAATTGCCGTCGCGCTCTTCCATCAGTTGCAGCATGGCATCCAGGTCCTGCTTTTCATAAGCGGCAATCAGGCGCTTGCTTTGCTCGATACCTTTCTCGATGTCACTGATAGCGCAGTAGAGGAGGTTTGCCTGGCGTTGCAGCGTCTGGCTGTTGAACAGAATGTCTATTTGTGACTGGGCTGTTTCCAGACCGCCAACTTTCTTGCCTTGCTGTCCGGCCTGCTGCTGGAAGTAAGTGTCGAGCTGTTCTTGCGGGTTGAAGCCCGGAGTATGTTTCATGTAGAGCAGGACGACAAGCTGCTGGTTGATGGCAGCCGGTTTCAGTTGAGCAAGCATGGCGATGTCTACCATCATATTCTCTTTTACAACTTTGCCCACTTCTTCGTATTGTTCGGGAGTAAAGAGGCTTTGCAGCGTGGTGTCTTTGGGCATCATCATCTGCTGTTGCATGCTTTGCATGAAGGCGGGAGTCGCCATTTCGCTCATCACGACCTCACCGTAGACTTGGGTGGTTTCGCTCATGGCCTGCGGCATGGCGGCAATGCTGTCCTTTATACTGAGTGGAGAGAGGTGATAAGTACCGAAAATATAGGATGGTTTCTCTAATCCTTTACCGGATACTTTCCATAAAAGTTGTGCATTGGCGCTCAGCGCAATGCTGATGAATAAGAGGATGCCTAAAAGTTTCTTCATTGTTTTCTTCTTTTAATAGTTTCTGGACTATCAGTCGGGACAGAGTAAAGAAAATCACAAGAAGGGAAAAATTAGTATTATTTTAGATTTTCAACGGTTTGATATAACCATTTGAAGAATAACCATTTAACTGAGTATTTGAGAAATAGTGGTAACGATTTGGCAACCGTGCGATTTTCAGCGTTTTGCGGTGCTATGCTGTCAAATAACTCTTTATGCAAAGATAGGAAAACTCTTCTTGTATACAAAGAATTTTCCTGCCTTTTTAATGTAGCATAGATGCAATTCTATCAAACCATCCTTTTACCTCTCCATTAGGGTCAATTTCTTCAAGATATTTCATATTCATACCTTCTTGAAAAACTTTACTTAAATAGTTTTTGGCGGTTTTGCCTTTCATCACACCATCTAAGCCATTCTTATCAGAATATGATATACCAAACAATTTAGGAACATCATTTTGAGTTGTATCTACATCTATATCATAGATCGCTTTTATTGCATCGGGATGAAGATAGTTTTCAATCTCAAATTTTTCAGTCAAAGTTCCCCATGAAGTATCTTCCCTTGCATTGATTTCATCAATACTTTTTTGATATGTATTAACATCATTATCATAGATATGCACTTCAGGACAACCAAGATTCTTAAAGTATTGTTTTTCAACCCAATATTTTAATATGCTACCACCGAGAGGAACAACAAGAACACGTTTATCATTCTCCAAATCTACTACTTCATTATATTTTTCTCTCAGACAACGACTAAAAGCCTTAAATGCAACAACATCAGTCGGACCTTCAAGGCATAAAAGAAGCTGGACATTTTTATTTGAATCTGGAAATATACCCAGTGTTTCAACAATCGAAGGCAGTATATTTGTTCCTGATTTAACAACAGGACATCCATGCTCATTGCGGTCAATGAAACGCAAACTTTCAATTGGTAATTCTTGTGCAAGCCCAGGACTATGTGTCGTTAATATCACTTGACATTTTTCGGACTTTGACAACTCCTTAAAAGAATTAATCAAAATTCGTTGATTGTTTGGGTGTTGTGCCGTTTCTGGTTCTTCAATAGCATATATGATGTTTTTCTTTTTACTACCAGACGATTTTAATTTCCGCTCAGCTTCTGCTTTAAAAAAGCCTACTAATATCATACGACGGACACCACTTCCTCGCTTGTTCAAAGCAATTCCTTCATCTGTATCCATTGCTATTGAAAACAAACCATTCCATTTAGCTGATGCAGGTGGTGTAAATTTGGGGGTTAATTGATTGGCAAGATTACTGTCAATATACTTTAAAGCCTCTTGTGTCTGCTGAGCTATAGCCATTGCTTTATCTTGTACTTTCTTTTGGATTACATTAATTTCTTCTTGCACTTCAGAAATAGCTTCTTGTATTGCCATTTTCATCGGATTTTGAACTTCTCCATCTGAATCTTGACTACTTCTATCACTTTGAAATAATGCGTAATTAGGCAAATATGCATCTAATTTTGTCCATATTTCCTTTCCATCTTCTTTTGCCTTAGATACTTCGATTTCAGTTTCTTTTAGATTTAAATCGTCAATAGAAGCCCAAATGGCTTTTCTCATCAGCGGATTACCCTTCAATGGAACATCTAATTCTTTATCCTTGATGATTTTTTGCAAATCCTTTTCTTTTAAAGATAATAAATTTTCAACGTCAACAGCATTCGGATGATTAGCAACAATGTATACAGTTGAAGAAACCTTGGATTTACTGCAATCATAAACTTTTTTTATACGTAAGATGTCATTTGCAATGGTAAGGTATTCATCAGCCAAGTTTGTTTTTTCTCCAGAGTCTAATACCAATTCTGAAGGTAAATCGCAAAAATCACACGTGATAACAACATTCTTATCTCCATGAATATTAGCGTCAGATTGTTCAATTTTAACCAAGTCATTATTAAAAAATATTTCTAAGCCTTCTAATACAGTAGACTTACCAATATCGTTTTTACCAACAAATGTTGTCAAATCGTCAAATTCAATGCTAACTTCATCTTTATAGCATCTAAAATTTTTTAAATATATCGTCTTTAATTTCATGGCATTACTTTAATCTTACTTGAAAATTTAGTTTAAACGAAAGAGTACCATCGTTTTCTTTGACGATTGATGCATATTCATGACGTGAAGTACTTGAACGTTCCAGATATGCATTAGAGAAAAGATAGTCTTCAAAACGATTACGGTCGTAAAAGTGGTAGCAAAGAATTTCGCCATCTTTCTTTACAACCAAATAACCACCATTTGCATCAAACTTTCCGCTCCAAGCAGTTGCGGGCATCATACCTAATGCTGCCGAAGTCAACAGATGTTTGATTTTATAAGCATAAAAAGGCGATGCCTGCTCTGTGTCGTACCCCAGAGGATTGGTTTCTGTAATCTGTTCCGCCAATTCTTTCAATGTGGATATACCACTATTCAACTGTTCTAAAAGCAAATTGGCAATTATGGACGGCAGGTCTCCATCAAGCATAACGAGATTATTGCGAAACGTAGAATTATCTACTTTGTTAAATATCAATTTGCCACCTTTCTTTGTTATTGCTTTAAATCTCTCTATGACCTTATTTCTTGTCGGATTCAAAGAGTTGATTTTTGCAATATCTTCATCAGAAAGAAAAGTTCCCTCTATCTTAAATTTAAAATTTGTAGCTTTACTTGCATTTAGCAATGTGGAATCTCCTCCGAGTTGGGATTTTATACTGAAACCCATTTCTGAATTTATCTTGGTTCTGCGGTCATGTAAAATGATTCGTATGTCAGTTTTATCCGATGATTTTGCCTTCAAAGAATGGCAATAAATTCGATTCATGAAGGTTTCAATTTTCGGAACGGCAAATGCTCCATCATTTTCATTGATAGTTTTCAATAAATTCTCTGCTTCTACTAAAAACACGGATGCAGGAATTCTCAATAATTCTTCTCCTTCAGGGGTTTGAATAACCACATCTTTATCTTGTAGTTTGTAGTTGAAATTACCCTCTTTTTCTTGGCGAAGAATCATGATAATTGGATAGAACAAATCCTGAATTTTATTCAAGTTTTGATCTCCGGCATAAACCTTACCATCGCCTAACAATTTGAGCAAGGTGTATATTTCACTCCATTCTCCTTTATTTCCTGTCAGTGCCATATTTCTTGGATTTTGAAAGGTTGATTCTTTTAATTATTTCTTGTGCAGTTGCTTGAATCGCAGGTACTGCAACAGAATTTCCAAATTGCTTGTAAGCAGACGCATCTGCCACTCCAATTATGAAATTATCCGGGAAACCCTGCAAACGAGCCCATTCTCGTGGAGTCATCCTGCGCAAACCATCACGATTTATCTCTCCTTTAATGTTGGTAACAGGTGTAAAATCTTCAAGACGATTATCGATTACAAGATTGCGTTCTCGTCCCATACCACCTACAACAATAGCATTTGCGACACCATCATCCGGTATTATTTCATATCCAAAACCATTACCTTTTGCAGCGTGTCTTTCTTTATGAGCTACAAGCGTCTTCACATATTGAGTAGATAAATAATATTTTGCAGAAACTGTATTTTCCTCCTTTATATCAGCAAAAGTTTTAGTTTTATCTGTTGGCTCTGGATATGTAAAGTCGGATACATTTTGGTCTTTTCTGAATCCAACAATATACACTCTTTCACGATGTTGTGGCACTCCGAAATTCATCGCATTGACAATTTGCGGCTCTGGGACATAATAACCCAAGTCTTCTCTTAATACTTTTAAAATGGTTTGAATTGTTTTCCCTTTATCATGGATGAGCAAACCCTTGACATTCTCCAAAAAGAATGCTTTAGGACGTTTGCGACGTATGATTTCTGCCACATCAAAAAACAATGTTCCTCTGGTTTCCTCAAATCCAAGACGCTTTCCGGCTAATGAAAACGCCTGACAGGGAAATCCAGCACAAAGAATATCAAAATCATCGGGTATAAATGACTTTGTGGATTCTTTGGTAATATCCCCAAACGGAACTTCACCATAATTCAACAGATAGGTTTTTTGCGCCTGTGCATCCCATTCGGAAGAAAACACACACTTGCCACCAAGATTTTGCATTGCCATTCTAAATCCACCGATACCTGCAAATAAATCAATAAATGTAAATTGGGGCTTTTCTATCGGTAAGAACGGGACGGCAAACAAATCAGAGAACAATGAATATTGTACACAAACATCTGACACGCATTGTGCATCAGAATTCTTTTGATGAATGTTGTATATATCCTCTATCAGACCGTCTGCTTTTACCTCGTATGGTTTGGCGTATTTGTTGCCTTGATTGTGCAAGTAGTGAGACACAATCGCCATTTGTTCTTCAAATGAAATTATACTCCCATCCTCATTTAGTGAGTGAGGTCCGTACATTTGCATCGAAACTTTTCCTCCGCCACACATTTTTGTTATGGCTATTTTATCGTTAACTGTTGATTTCCTATTCATATAATTTAAAATCGCATTTAAACATACATCAGGACTCCCTGTTATCTCTGTCTCCCAAAATCGAAAGACTTTCCAACCTTGTTTGTGCAACTCTTCATTGACTTCTTTATCGCGTTCTATATTTCGTTCGATTTTAGAGTGCCAAAACTCACAATTGCTTTTATGGTCATTCTTTCTAATATTCCAATTTCTACCATGCCAAAACTCACCGTCACAAAATATCGCAATTTTAGACCCTCTAATGACAAAATCAGGTTTACCAAATACCGACTTATCATTTTTGCGATACCTTATTCCAGCGTTCCACAGGAATTTCCCAAACACCAATTCAAGTTTGGTTCCTTTACCTTTATTTGCAGCCATATTTTTATGGCGTTGTTCCTTTGTCAAATGATCCATTGGCAATTTTTGGTTTGGAAATGATATACAGCATATCCAAGGTACAAAGGTACTCATTTTAATTTGATTGAAAATGATTGTTGCCCAATATTTTGTTAACACATACACAATTAAACATTTAGATGCAAGAAACTCTCTGCTTCTTAATCAAAAGCAAAACGGACAGCATAACCATCCGCCTTTCTAATTAGTATTTTATACCACGATTTTGCCTCGGATTTGGTATTCCGATGGCTTCTCTAAACTCGTTCATCTTCTTTCTGAACCAACTAACGTGTGAAACCCCGTCAATCTTGAAATCGAACTTCCCGTTTTCGTCCTCCTTGATGGAGCAGACGGCTTGTTTTGTTTCAAAATCTCGGTTGAACTCGGAAGAATGGAGTTTGCCTTTTATCGGAACATCCTTGAATGTGCATAGTATTCGGATTATTTCATCTTTGAAACCCAAACGTTCACGCAGGAAGTTTATCATCGGCATCAGTTTCTCCACATACGGGAAGTAGCGTTTGACAAAATCGGTGAACTCAGACATCTTGCGGTGTCGCTTTTCGTAGGCATCCGTTATTTCCTCTATGCGCTTTGTGTGTTGCTGCTCCCTTTGTCGGGCTTCTTCTTCAAGTTCCGATACACGCTCGTATAAATGCCTATTCTCCCTCTCCAATGTCTTGACCTTGTTACTGCCGAAAAGAGAACCTACGCTCTCAGCAATATTGGTTGCTGCTGTCGTAGCTGCGCCTTTCAGTTTCTCGGTCTGTACCTCTTTCTTGGCTTGGCGGAGTTCTTCTTTTGCCGCTTCTTTCCTCTCCTGCAAATCCACCACTTCCGCTTTGAGGCTGTCGGCGAGCTTCTTCGTCTCGTTGTAATACTGCTGTGTGGACTTGTGCCGTGCCGTTGAACCGTCTATGCCACGCTGCAATCCGTACTTTGCCATCGCAATGGCGTAGGTATCTTGGTAGGACTTCAATTTCAGCCGTGTCATAATATCATCGGCACACAGCCTTACAGTGTCGGTCGGCTTCTTGCGGTAGCGTTTCTTCGCCTGTTCCTCACGTTTTCTGCGCTTGCGCTCTCCCTTGACGATGGGAACAAGTGTTATGTGTATGTGTGGTGTTTCCTCATCCCGATGAAGATGAGCAGCCACGATATTCTCCTTGCCGAACAGGTCGGCAAAGTATTTCATGTTGTCGGCACACCACTCATCCAATCTGCCTTCCCTTTCGATGCGCTCCATGTCCTCGTGCGTTCCCGATACGTTGATGCGGATTGCCCTCACTTGGTTGCTGCCGATTTTGCGTGTCAGTCCCGCTTCCTCCAATCTCCGTTGGATGGCTGCCGAACGGTCTTTCACTCCATCGGGATAGTCGATGAGTTTTCGGTTTAGGTGTGTCCGTGTAGGGTCTGCGTTCTTCGGTATGATGAAACGCTCGATGTGGGCGGTCGTTCCGTTGTCGGAACCGTGCGCCTTTTCCATGTGCAATACTACAAATCCCATATATGGTTTTCCTTTCTTTTTTAGCTTGTGAAACAATGGTTGATGATTATATATTGTATGGCTCTGCCATTGGCTGTGGAGAGTCCAGAGAGGTGCAACCTCTTTGGCTTATTGGGGAATTTTCAGCGTTGCTTGCAATGCGGCTCGGAAAATTCCCTAATAAGCTATGGTATTTTCCGTTGGCAAATATCCGTGTGCCTGTAAGCATTCTCTCATTCACTACATCTTCAGCCCTCGTTTCTTCGGTGGCTGCACCATCCGTCTTACGGATTGGACTTGTTTCTCCTGCTTCATTGGCTCTGCCGATTGGGACAAGGGCTTACCGCACAGGTAGTCGTTCAAGTCCTTATACTCGCTATAGTATATAGACTTGTCGAACAGGCGTTCCCCGAACATTGTTTGCAGGTTCTTATATGCTGTCCGTCCTGCCGTGTCATTGTCAAGGAAACAGCCGATTCGGGTGTAGTTTGCCAATACGCCCACCGCCTTTGCGAGATTGGAAACGGAGTTCAGTATGATGTAGTCCTGCGTGGTCAGTTGGGGGCATTGCGAATTGTTCCTCACACGGATGGTAAGGAACGAAAGGTAATCCATGAAGCCCTCGAAAAGATAACACATACTTCGTGGCTCTCCCTGCTGTCGAATATGGGTGATGTCCTTTAGAGCGACACAGCCTTTGAAGTATCGGTTACGCACCTCATAGCCCCCTGCCATATTCGAGAAGCCGATGGCGAAATATGGCTTACCCTTGTTCTCAAAACGGAGTTCCTTGCATACCCTCTTGGCGAGTTCAGTGTTTATCCCACGCTCCTGCAAATAGGACAGCAACGCAGGAGAGGACAGTCCCGTAACTTGCAGGTGTCGGTACATCGGTTCTGAAACGGATTGCCGACCAAAAGAGGATAGCACATGGCTGGTGGTGTGCAGATGCGGTGTCTGTTTGGCGATGCGCTCCAACAGATACGGCACATTGTCGGAACGGTAGAGTTCCGAAGCCAATGCAATGATATTGCCGCCTTTGCCTATGCCGAAGTCGTACCATTGGTTCAATTCGGTGTTCACCTTGAACGAGGCTTCGGTTTCCTCTCTCAGCGGTGATTTGTACCAAAGACTGTTCCCTGTTTCTTGACGGGTGTATAACCCAAAGTTTGCAGATAGTCTGCTATTCTGATTTGTTTTGCTTCCTGTGTAGTCATATTATTACGGTTTTAATGTTGATGAAAATCCGTTGATTTGATGAATGGATAGTTTAATTCGTTTATATACAGACTTATATATACTCAACAGTTTCTCAACAAAGCACTCGCCAAAAGAGAAATCAACAATCGATAGGTGCTTTGGTCTCAACTTCTCTTTTGGTCTGTTGAGATTTTGTTGAGAGTGCATATTACTTATTATCAGTATAGTTATACCCTTATTCATCAATTCAACAAAAAACAATGGGATTACAGGGATTCAAGTTGCTCCCTTGTGATGGTGTAGAAACGTCCGACCCTCCTTATCGGCTCGTACCGACATTCCCGATTATAGTTCAGTTGGTAGGTGGTATATGTCAGTCCGTTCTGTGCAGGTGTCAGTTTCCAGCATTCCTGCAATACCTTTCGCACTTGGTGCTTCTCCGCCTTGACCTGTGTGTTCGTCAGCAATACCAACAGGTCATTCGGGCAAAAAGAGAAAGTGTCCGTGCCTACACTCTCCATGATGTCAAGTATAAGCTCGTGCATCTCTATCTCCAATCTGTTGCGGTTGCTGCGGATAATCTTCTGCAAGGCTTCGGTATGCAACAGCGAAGGAGCGAACCACATACGGCTTTCCTTTTCGGTGTACAGGTTTCTGTGTTGCAGGAAATGGAGAAAAGCGGGTATCTCCGCTTTCAGCTTTTGCAGGAAGTCGGTATCATCCGACTGCAAACGGTCTATCTTGCGTACCCAATAGCGTGTTTCCCCTGCATCTATGATGACGGGCAGGTACTCGTTGTTGGAACACAACACGAACTTGGCGAAGAACGCTATTTCGTCACGGTCTTTGCCTTTGGCTTCCACCTTGTAGGATAGTGCCGTGCTTAGGTTCTTCAACCTCTCGCTGTCCTCCCTGCGGCTCAGCAGTACCTCGTCCACCACGATAAGGAGTTTCCCTGCCCAGTCGGAATTGAACTGGCTGCGGAAATCCTCGTTGGTGTTGAAAGTGACATTGTTCTGAAACAGGGCTTTCAGGAAGTTCAGAAAGGTGCTTTTGCCTGTGTTGCGTTCTTCCGATACCAGCAGCAGGATGGGCAACTTCTGTATGGGCTGCAGGTAGAGCAGTTGGAGATAATCCATGCCCAACTCGTATTGCTCCCCGAAGATGTGTTCCACTAACGAGCGTATAGATGGGAAATCACCCTCATGCGGTTGGTGGTCTATCGGCTCATAGAGATTGAGAAATTTACCGACCACGGGCTTATAATCCACATGTTCGGGTACGGTGCAGAAACCGTCATACTTGGGTACGCTGCCGATGTAGTCCTTGCCATAGTCTTGGCGCAGGGTCTCGTTGTTCCATGCGATGCGTTTCCTTACATACCCTCCGTTCAGTCTCGGCTGCTCCACAATCTTGTAGAGCGTTGTGCCGACACGGATAAACTCTTCCTTTGCCATGCCGCTATCCGTGGGCGGTCGATGGCTGTTTTGTTGTTTTTCAGTTGCCATAAATTCATTGATTTTAGTTTGAATAATGCCAACTACAAAAGTATAATCAATTATCGGATAGGATGATACGCAAATCGCAGCAGAATGGGGAATAAAGCACTTCGTTACAGGAAAGTGAGCGGTTTGGGGCTGTAAAAACAAAAAATCCCGAAGAAACAGGGCTGAAAACAGATGCTTCTTCGGGTACGTGAGTATGTGTGAATGGCAATACGCTTATGCAAAGTATTTCGGGTTTGCCGTATCGGTAATGTTCAGTGAAAAGAGGATGTTTGTTTTTTCTTTTCGCAAGTACATTCTTTCAAGGATGGCTCTGCGAACCTGCTCCGCTCCGAATGTGTTGATGCGGAAAGCAAGGGCGAGTATGGCTTCAAGATTGTAAACTTCTATGTTGAAGTTATCCGACAGGCGGATGATATGCTTTATCTCGTATTCCCTCAAAACTCCGCTTTTACAGAGTGCCTTTATCCCTACACGGACTGTCGGGGCGATAACCCCGAACAATTCGCAAAGCTCCCACTCGGTCATGGCAACAGAGCCTGTATCGGTCGGCAGGGCGATATTGCCCTGTCCGTCTATCGTGATGATGCTTCTTTTCTCTTTCATCGGTATTCTGTTTTATAGAGTTATCAAATGGCACTGCAAATGCTTTTCTCCATATCCTCCAACTTGTCGGACAACAATTCCAAGTCCTGACTTATCTTTTGGGCGGTTATCTTCGCGTAGATTTGGGTGGTCTTTATGTTGGTATGCCCCAACAGACGGCTGACTGTTTCAATGGGTACTCCGTTGGATAACAATATGGTAGTCGCTGCCGAATGTCTTGCAACATGATATGTCAAATGCGTTTTTATACCGCATAATTCGGCTATGGCTTTCAGCCTTTTGTTGCAGGTGGTATTGCTTGGCATGGGGAAAACCTTGTTGTCCCTTGTCATACCTTTATACTTTTCTATAATCTTTTTGGGAACATCCAACAGACGAATGTTCGATTCTGTGTTGGTTTTCTTTCTTCGGGTGATAATCCAAAGGTTGCCGTCAAAGAAAGTTTGCAGGTTGTCAGTAGTTAAGTTCTTGACATCGGAATACGCCAGACCCGTGAACACCGAAAAGAGAAACAAATCCCTCACAAGCTCGTGGGTCTTGTCGGGCATCTCGGTATTCATCATGGTGTGTATCTCCTCTTTTGTGATATACCCCCTGTCCACGCTTTCGGGGGAGTTAATATACCCTGCAAAGGGATTGAACGGCAGACGACCGTCATTCCTAGCTATCGAAATGATGTGTTTCAACACAATCATATAGCCCCAAATGGTATTAGTGCGGCATTTCTTCACAGTGCGCAGGAAATACTCGAAGTCGTTGATGAACGTGAGGTTCAACTCTTTGAGGGGAATATCCTCACGCTTGTATGTATGTGGCAGGAACTCCCGAATATGCTTACAGACGGTTATGTACCGTTGGAATGTTCCTTTGGCTCTGCTGTGTCCGACTTTCTTCGCAAATTCGGCATTGTGCTGCTCAAAGAGTTTAAGCAAGGTTTCTTGCTTGATACCGATGCCGAGATAGGCATCTTTCAGTTTGGCAGCGGTTACATATCCGTCCGTCTGCATCAGTTCTTGGTAGCGGCGGTTCACTTCCACCCGAATCTTATCAACCGCACGGTTGATTCTCTGCGCTTCGGCACTTTTGCCCGAAGCACGGTTGTTCTTCACATCCCACAAGTGTGGGGAAACATCCATCTTGCAGCTGAACTGTTTAATCTCTCCGTCCACCGTAAGGCGGCACATCAGTGGCAGGTTGCCGTTGGGCTTTACACTGCCTTTCTTCACGTAGAATAAGACCTTGAATGTACTTCGCATAACTCACATTTTTTTTGGTTACAAAATTAGTTTACTGTGAGTTACCGACAGCTACGCAGAATTACGCAAATCGCAGAAAAAGACCATTTTAGCTAAAAATCTTTCCCGACCACACGGTAATGATGTGGTAACTGAACTCTTGCGCTGTATGGCTATATTGTGGCTTCCTTTGGCTTTATGCCAAGAGAAAAATATAGCGTAACGAACACTTTGTCAGCCTGTTCGCTACACTTTTCTCTGATTTACTCTTTAGTTATCTGTTTATTTTA
>ERZ1673697.3184-NODE-3184-length-12501-cov-3.672907_pt1 | contig 12501 bp, 8 predicted proteins | sample MGYA00580227_ERZ1673697 | MGnify/ENA primary metagenome ERZ1673697 (study PRJEB41218, sample SAMN15661759) | gut metagenome | host: Homo sapiens | place: Canada: London | collected 2015-08-20/2019-03-30 | study: EMG produced TPA metagenomics assembly of...
AAATTATGTTTGAGGACGAAAGGCGGATTTTTTTGTTGCTGGTGCCAAAGACTACTCACCTCCGGCGCACCCAGTTCGACAATACGCTCGCGAAACTCTGCGCTGGATAACGTTTCACGGTAGACCAGCATCTGTTCAATTAACGGTAACGTGACGCCAGAAATCACTTCGCAACGGGAGTGTTTGTGGCTTAATAATGAAGCCACGCGATACGGTGGCGCTCCGGCTATATCGGTTAAGAAGATGACACCCTCACCAGAGTCCGCTTCATGCAGAGCATCGCACATCATGCGGCTGAGCATATTAGAGCTTAATCCGCGCCAAAAATTCACGGCCCGGCACTGAAGAAGCACCCCATGTTTTTTCTCCAGCGCATCCAGTATCTCTTGCGCCCGGTCATCGTGACAGGTAATTACCCAACCTAACATCGCCTTCCTCCTTAGCCGAAAATCAGTCTACCCTGACCATTGTTGATAAAGGGTGATAGCCGTCAAAACTCCTCTCCCCCAAATCCAGAGGAGAGGAAATAGCCTTAGCTACGCAAACCACGTCCACGTTGGATCAGCGACCAACAGATCAAATAAAACGCCACAATAAAGACCACCAGTACGCCAAAGGTAGTGACCAGCGGAACATCATTGATACCGAGGAAGCCGTAGCGGAAACCACTGATCATATAAACGATTGGGTTCAGGTGCGACAGCCCTTGCCAGAACGGCGGCAACAAAGTCAGTGAGTAAAACACCCCGCCCAAATACGTAAGTGGCGTTAACACAAAGGTTGGCACCAGGCTGATGTCATCGAACGTTTTGGCAAACACGCCGTTCAGCAAACCCGCAAGGGAGAACAACACCGCCGTGAGCACCAGCGTTAAAGCGACAAATACCCACGAATGCACCTGAAACGGCACAAAAAACAGTGAAATTGCCGTGACCAGAATGCCAACAAACAGACCACGCGCCACGCCACCGCCGACATATCCGGCAATAATGACGTGAGTCGGAACCGGCGCTACCAGCAGCTCTTCAATATTACGCTGGAACTTGGCACCAAAAAATGATGACGCGACGTTAGCGTAGGCGTTGGTAATCACCGACATCATGATCAGCCCCGGTACAATGAACTGCATGTAGCTGAAGCCATGCATATCGCCAATACGCGAACCAATCAGGTTACCGAAGATAATAAAGTAAAGGGTCATGGTGATGACTGGCGGCACCAGCGTCTGCACCCAGATACGCATAAAGCGATGGATCTCTTTCGCCCAGATGCTTTTTAGTGCCACCCAGTAAAGATGCATCATGCGCGATCTCCTTGTTTTTCATTAACCAGTGAAACAAACAGCTCTTCCAGACGGTTAGCTTTGTTACGCATACTTAATACCTGAATGCCCTGCTCACTTAACTGCGTAAATACGCTGTTGATCCCCTGCTCACGCAGCACTTCAACTTCCAGCGTCGCGGTATCGACCAGTCGATACTGATAGCCATCGAGCTTCGGTAACGGGCTTTTCGGTGCGAGATCGAGAATAAAGGTTTCCGATTTCAGCTTCGCCAGCAGCGCCTTCATCGAAGTATTTTCTACCAGCTCACCGTGCTGAATAATGCCGATATTGCGGCACAGCATTTCTGCTTCTTCCAGGTAGTGTGTGGTGAGAATGATGGTGGTGCCTTTGTCGTTTAAATCCTTCAAAAAGCCCCACATTGAGCGGCGAAGTTCGATATCCACGCCTGCGGTCGGTTCGTCGAGAATCAGTAGTTTAGGTTCATGCATTAACGCACGGGCAATCATTAAACGGCGCTTCATCCCGCCAGATAACATGCGCGCACGTTCGTTGCGTTTCCCCCATAGATCGAGCTGTTTAAGATACTTTTCGCTGCGGATGTACGCTTCTTTGCGCTCCACACCGTAGTACCCTGCCTGATTCACCACAATTTGCTGTACGGTTTCAAACGGGTTGAAGTTAAATTCCTGCGGCACCAGTCCCAACTGACGTTTAGCGTTCACGACATCCTTCTCGAGATCGTAACCAAATACGCTGACCCGCCCGGAGGTTTTATTTACCAGAGAGCTGATAATACCGATAGTGGTCGATTTCCCGGCCCCGTTCGGCCCGAGAAGCGCATAAAAATCACCCGCTTCGACCTGCAAATCTATTCCACGAAGCGCCTGAACGCCGCCTGGATAGGTTTTTTTAAGCTGTTGAAGTTCCAGTGCAATGGTCATAAATTTTTACTTACCTTACGTTCTTACACTTTATCTGTGGTTTAAATCGTCCCGGAGTTGCCCTATATTAGCCAAACGTAATTATTTGGTTACAGGTCGTTAACCTCCATGAAAGACATAGATACACTCATCAGCAACAATGCACTATGGTAAAAAATGCTGGTGGAAGAGGATCCCGGGTTTTTTGAGAAACTGGCACAAGCGCAAAAACCGCGCTTTCTATGGATTGGATGTTCCGACAGTCGCGTTCCTGCAGAACGTTTAACCGGTCTTGAGCCGGGCGAACTCTTTGTTCACCGTAATGTTGCTAACCTGGTCATTCACACCGACCTGAACTGCCTTTCCGTGGTTCAGTATGCAGTGGATGTACTCGAAGTTGAACACATTATTATCTGTGGTCACTACGGTTGCGGCGGCGTACAAGCCGCAGTTGAAAACCCGGAACTGGGGCTTATCAACAACTGGCTGCTGCATATCCGCGATATCTGGTTCAAACATAGCTCATTGCTCGGCGAAATGCCGCAAGAGCGCCGTCTGGATACCTTGTGTGAACTGAACGTCATGGAACAGGTGTATAACCTGGGCCACTCCACCATTATGCAATCAGCGTGGAAACGCGGGCAGAAAGTCACCATTCACGGCTGGGCCTACGGCATTCACGACGGCTTGCTGCGTGATCTGGATGTCACAGCGACCAACCGCGAAACTCTTGAGCAACGTTACCGTCACGGGATTTCCAATCTCAAGCTGAAACACGCCAACCACAAATAAAAATGCCATGCCGGATGCAACACATCCGGCAACTTCACACTTACTCGTCCAGCAGAATCACTTTGCCGATATACGGCAGATGACGGTAACGCTGTGCGTAATCAATGCCGTAACCCACCACAAACTCATCCGGGATCGAGAAACCGATGAATTCTACCGGGACGTTCACTTCACGACGGGACGGTTTATCCAGCAGCGTACAAATCGCCAACGACTTCGGTTCGCGCAGGCTTAAGATCTCACGCACTTTCGACAGTGTATTACCCGAGTCGATGATATCTTCAACAATCAGCACGTCCTTGCCACGGATATCTTCATCCAGATCTTTGAGGATTTTCACATCACGGGTGGTGGACATGCCGCTACCGTAGCTGGAGGCGGTCATAAAATCGACTTCATGAGATACCTGAACTTCACGACACAGGTCCGCCATAAACATAAATGAGCCACGCAGCAGACCCACCAGCACCATATCGCTGCCGCTGTCTTTGTAACGCTCAGTAATCTGACGACCCAGTTCGGCGATACGCGCTTTAATCTCCGCTTCGGGGATCATTACTTCTACAGTATGTTTCATATCTCTAACCATATGATTTAAAAACAAATCACTTCGCACGGGCAGGTTTTGGCACCGCAACAAAGCGCAAGACACGCAGTATACCAGTAAAACTATTCATTCGCGGAATCTGTTAATAAAGCTCGAATTGTGATGACGATCACACATGTTAAAACCTATAATTAATTGCTACTAAAATATTAATGAATTGAAATGGTGTCTCTTTATGGCAATTAACAATACAGGCTCGCGACGATTACTCGTCACGCTAACAGCCCTTTTTGCAGCGCTTTGCGGGCTGTATCTACTCATTGGCGGAGGCTGGCTGGTCGCGATTGGCGGCTCCTGGTACTACCCTATCGCTGGCCTTGTGATGCTCGGCGTCGCCTGGATGCTGTGGCGCAGTAAACGCGCCGCGCTTTGGCTATACGCCGCCCTGCTGCTCGGCACCATGATTTGGGGCGTCTGGGAAGTTGGTTTCGACTTCTGGGCGCTGACTCCGCGCAGCGACATTCTGGTCTTCTTCGGCATCTGGCTGATCCTGCCGTTTGTCTGGCGTCGCCTGGTCATTCCTGCCAGCGGCGCAGTTGCCGCTCTGGTGGTGGCGTTGCTGATTAGTGGCGGAATCCTCACCTGGGCGGGATTTAACGATCCGCAGGAAATCAACGGCACCTTAAGCGCCGATGCCACACCTGCCGAAGCAATCTCCCCCGTTGCCGATCAGGACTGGCCTGCCTATGGTCGTAATCAGGAAGGTCAACGCTTTTCACCTCTGAAACAAATTAACGCCGATAACGTTCACAAGCTGAAAGAAGCCTGGGTGTTCCGTACTGGCGATGTGAAGCAGCCGAACGATCCGGGTGAAATCACCAATGAAGTGACGCCAATTAAAGTGGGCGACACCCTTTACCTGTGTACCGCGCACCAGCGCCTGTTTGCGCTCGATGCCGCCAGCGGTAAAGAGAAATGGCATTACGATCCTGAGCTGAAAACCAACGAGTCCTTCCAGCATGTAACCTGTCGTGGCGTCTCTTATCATGAAGCCAAAGCAGAAACTGCCTCGCCAGAAGTGATGGCGGATTGCCCGCGTCGTATCATTCTTCCGGTGAATGATGGTCGTCTGATTGCGATTAACGCTGAAAACGGCAAGCTGTGCGAAACCTTCGCTAATAAAGGCGTGCTCAATCTGCAAAGCAATATGCCGGACACCAAGCCGGGTCTGTATGAGCCGACTTCGCCGCCGATTATCACCGATAAAACCATCGTGATGGCCGGTTCAGTCACCGACAACTTCTCAACCCGCGAAACGTCTGGCGTGATCCGTGGTTTTGATGTCAACACCGGGGAGCTGTTGTGGGCTTTTGATCCTGGTGCGAAAGATCCTAACGCAATCCCGTCTGACGAACACACCTTTACCTTTAACTCGCCAAACTCGTGGGCACCAGCGGCCTATGATGCGAAGCTGGATCTGGTGTATCTGCCGATGGGCGTGACCACGCCGGATATCTGGGGCGGTAATCGCACACCGGAACAGGAACGTTATGCCAGCTCGATTCTGGCGCTGAATGCCACTACCGGGAAACTGGCGTGGAGCTACCAGACCGTTCACCACGACCTGTGGGATATGGATCTTCCGGCACAGCCGACGCTGGCGGACATCACCGTTAACGGTCAAAAGGTTCCGGTCATTTATGCTCCAGCGAAAACCGGCAACATTTTTGTGCTCGATCGTCGTAATGGTGAACTGGTGGTTCCGGCCCCGGAAAAACCGGTTCCCCAAGGTGCAGCGAAAGGCGATTACGTCACCCCGACCCAACCGTTCTCTGAACTGAGCTTCCGTCCGACGAAAGATTTAAGCGGTGCGGATATGTGGGGAGCCACCATGTTTGACCAGCTGGTGTGCCGCGTGATGTTCCACCAGATGCGCTATGAAGGCATTTTCACCCCGCCATCTGAACAGGGTACGCTGGTCTTCCCTGGTAACCTGGGGATGTTCGAATGGGGCGGGATTTCCGTTGATCCGAATCGTGAAGTGGCAATTGCCAACCCAATGGCACTGCCGTTTGTTTCGAAACTGATCCCACGCGGTCCTGGTAACCCGATGGAGCAGCCGAAAGACGCCAAAGGCACGGGTACGGAATCCGGCATTCAGCCGCAGTACGGTGTACCGTATGGCGTCACGCTCAATCCGTTCCTCTCACCTTTTGGTCTGCCGTGTAAACAGCCAGCATGGGGCTATATTTCGGCGCTGGATCTGAAAACCAACGAAGTGGTGTGGAAGAAACGCATTGGTACTCCGCAGGACAGTATGCCGTTCCCGATGCCGGTTCCGGTGCCGTTCAATATGGGGATGCCGATGCTGGGCGGGCCAATCTCCACGGCGGGTAACGTGCTGTTTATCGCCGCTACGGCAGACAACTACCTGCGCGCTTACAACATGAGCAACGGTGAAAAACTGTGGCAGGGTCGTTTACCAGCGGGTGGTCAGGCTACGCCAATGACCTATGAAGTGAATGGTAAGCAGTATGTGGTGATCTCCGCAGGCGGTCACGGTTCATTTGGTACGAAGATGGGCGACTATATTGTGGCTTATGCGCTGCCGGATGATGTGAAGTAACCATAATGCCCGGAGAGATCCGGGCATATTTCCGAATACGGTCTTTTTATACCGTAAACCCTACCATCATCCCCGTATCTTCATGCTCCAGCAGAGGGCCGTGCGCCATATAAGCATGTTCTATCGGTGCCTCGTGATTAAACTTCACCAGCACTTCGCTGACATTACCTTCTACCTTAACGGTATCTTTCCAGCCCGCGCGATGAGTCGCTGGCGGTTTGCCATTTTCTGACAAGATACGGAACTGCGTACCGTGGATATGGAACGGATGCAGCATCATGTCGCCCACGCCAGAGATAACCCAACGTTCGTATTGCCCTTTCGCCGCCGCAAACATCGGCTTGTTCATATCAAACGCCTGACCGTTGATTTTATTGGCATGGTGGAAATCGAACTTCCCGCCGTGGTTCATATGATTCATATTGCCGTGCCCCATATGGCCCATCATCTGGCTGTGATCCATTCCGGCCATCGCCTGATCGCCATATTTCTCCATTAGCATCTGCATCCCCATCATATCGAGCATCGGGTCCATAGAAAGTTGCAGCTTGCGTACCGTCAGCCCTTCCAGCGAAGGTAACGCAGGCAGGCTACTTAATGTGTCTGGCAAAGCACCGGAGGCACTAATAGCAATCGGCTGAATCCGCATTACCGGATGCGGCTTGTCAAACGGTGCAATCGCCATCCCCATCTGGCTGACCGGCAGCGTCACCAGGTCAAAGGGTTTGTTGTCGTTAACCTCCACCAGCACTTCAAAACGCTCGCCCATCAGCACCGGCAGTTCGCTCACCTTCACCGGTTCAGGTAGCAGACCACCGTCGCTGGCAATCACATAAAGCGGGCGATTGTCGCTGGTGGCGAAATTGAGCGAGCGGGCGTTACAGCCATTGAGCAAACGCAGGCGCAGCCAACCACGCGGGGCAGCGTGTTGTGGGTAGATTGCACCGTTGGTCAGCAACGTATCGCCAAACCAGCCCACGGCGGCGGTCATCACATCCAGTTGATAATCAATCTGCCCGTCAGCGCTAAATTTCTTATCCTGAACGATCACCGGAACATCATCGATACCCCACTGTTTTGGCAGCATTAATTTCAGGATCTCGTCATCTTCAATCACCACCAAACCAGCCAGCCCCATCGCCACCTGACGTCCGGTCTTGCCGTGCTGATGCGGATGGAACCAGCAGGTAGCGGCAGGTTGATCAACGTTCAACGTCACCGAGCGCTTGCCACCTGGCGGAATAATTCCCTGCGGGCCGCCGTCCACTTCACCCGGTACTTCCAGCCCGTGCCAGTGCAACGTCGTCTCTTCCGTCAGTTGGTTATAGATATCAACCGTTACTGCTTTGCCGCGCTGTAATTTCACCGCCGGCCCCAGCAGATTGCCGTTATAGCCCCAGGTAGTTGCGGTTTTCCCGCTAAAGGTGGACTGGCCTGCGCCAATAGTTAACTGAATGCGATTACGGGCATCGGTCGTGAGCAAATCAGGGATCGGTAACGTTGGGCGTTCTGCCGCAAATACTGCGCGGCTCCACAGCGGCAAAGCCGAAGCCACGCCCAGCGCGACGGAATATTTTAAGAAATCACGACGTTGCATAGTTATTTCCTTATTCTTAAGCAGGTGAAACAAAATCAAACGTTGAGCATAGTCCTTCCCCTTACGGGAAGGTCAAGCCGCAGACACAATTTAATCGACAATAATGGTCGTCGCCTCGCTCGCAGTGTGCTAACGTTTATCTTCTTTAAGCCCCTGGTAGAAGCAATGAAGACGTTTTTCAGAACAGTGTTATTCGGCAGCCTGATGGCCGTCTGCGCAAACAGTTACGCGCTCAGCGAGTCTGAAGCCGAAGATATGGCCGATTTAACGGCAGTTTTTGTCTTTCTGAAGAACGATTGTGGTTACCAGAACTTACCTAACGGGCAAATTCGTCGCGCACTGGTCTTTTTCGCCCAGCAAAACCAGTGGGATCTCAGTAATTACGACACCTTCGACATGAAAGCCCTCGGTGAAGACAGCTACCGCGATCTCAGCGGCATTGGCATTCCCGTCGCTAAAAAGTGCAAAGCCCTGGCTCGCGATTCCTTAAGCCTGCTTGCCTACGTCAAATAATCCCTGATACCTTTTTGTAGAAATATTGACCGTGCATCCGCGGTCAATGTTAGCTATTATGTTGCGCCCTTTTTTTACGGGTGTTAACAAAGGAGGTATCAACCCATGGCCGAAAAAAAACAGTGGCATGAAACGCTACACGACCAGTTTGGGCAGTACTTTGCGGTAGATAACGTTCTGTATCATGAAAAGACCGATCACCAGGATCTGATCATTTTTGAGAACGCCGCATTTGGCCGCGTAATGGCGCTGGATGGCGTAGTACAAACCACCGAGCGCGACGAGTTTATCTATCATGAGATGATGACCCATGTTCCGCTACTGGCCCACGGTCACGCGAAACATGTGCTGATTATCGGCGGCGGCGACGGTGCCATGCTGCGTGAAGTAACCCGACATAAAAACGTTGAGTCAATCACGATGGTGGAAATCGATGCGGGTGTCGTGTCGTTCTGCCGTCAGTATCTACCCAACCATAACGCCGGTAGCTACGACGATCCGCGCTTTAAACTGGTGATCGACGATGGCGTCAATTTCGTTAATCAAACCAGCCAGACCTTTGATGTCATTATCTCCGACTGCACCGATCCTATCGGTCCCGGCGAAAGTCTGTTCACCTCAGCATTTTATGAAGGCTGCAAACGTTGCCTGAATCCTGGCGGTATCTTCGTCGCACAAAACGGCGTCTGCTTTTTACAGCAGGAAGAGGCTATCGACAGTCATCGCAAACTCAGCCATTACTTCAGCGACGTTGGCTTTTATCAGGCGGCGATCCCGACCTATTACGGCGGCATCATGACCTTTGCATGGGCGACAGATAACGACGCCTTACGCCATCTCTCAACCGAAATTATTCAGGCGCGTTTTCTCGCTTCTGGCCTGAAATGCCGTTATTACAATCCGGCAGTCCATACGGCAGCTTTTGCCTTACCCCAGTATCTGCAAGACGCACTGGCTTCACAGCCGTCCTAAGGAGAAGATAAGAAATTGAAAAAACTGAAACTGCATGGCTTTAATAATCTGACCAAAAGTCTGAGTTTTTGTATTTACGATATCTGCTACGCCAAAACTGCCGAAGAACGCGACGGTTATATTGCTTATATCGATGAACTCTATAATGCCAACCGTCTGACCGAAATCCTGTCAGAAACCTGTTCCATTATCGGGGCCAATATTCTTAACATCGCCCGCCAGGATTACGAACCACAGGGTGCCAGCGTCACTATTCTGGTGAGTGAAGAACCGGTCGATCCGAAACTTATCGACAAAACAGAACACCCCGGACCACTGCCAGAAACGGTCGTTGCCCATCTCGATAAAAGTCATATTTGCGTACATACCTACCCGGAAAGTCATCCTGAAGGTGGTTTATGTACCTTCCGCGCCGATATTGAAGTCTCTACCTGCGGCGTGATTTCTCCGCTGAAGGCGCTGAATTACCTGATCCACCAGCTTGAGTCCGATATCGTAACCATTGATTATCGCGTGCGCGGTTTTACTCGCGACATTAACGGTATGAAGCACTTTATCGACCATGAGATTAATTCGATTCAGAACTTTATGTCTGACGATATGAAGGCGCTGTATGACATGGTGGATGTAAACGTCTATCAGGAAAATATCTTCCATACCAAGATGTTGCTTAAAGAGTTCGACCTTAAGCACTACATGTTCCACACCAAACCGGAAGATTTAACCGACAGCGAGCGCCAGGAAATTACCGCTGCGCTGTGGAAAGAAATGCGCGAGATTTATTACGGGCGCAATATGCCAGCTGTTTAACGGCTCTGGCGGAGCTCCCAGGCTCCGCCAGATTTATTTACTTCTGCTGCACGAAATTGCGGTAAGCCGCCACGACCTGCAGAAAATCCTCAACGCCGCATAGCGACAGGCTTTCTTCGTCGTAGTAGTTCATCCCCTCTTCCATTTCATCGCCAGCGAATTCCAGTTGATTGGCGCGAACCATCACCTCTTCACCGTCCATCCACAGGGTGTATTCATGCCCTGCCCGTTGCCAGGACCGTTCGCTACCTTTCAGTGCGTGCGCTGCTTGTTCCACTTCATCAAGCAAGGCCAGGTTTTCTTTCACCTCTTCATTAAACCAGTGCCCGACCACTTCATGCCCCATGGACATACGCACCTTTACCACTCCGGTAATATCACGCAGAAATTCGTAATCCATAGTGTGTTCCTCTGCTCCCGGCAATGCGCCATTACTGCATTGCACCTTAGGTTTAATTATCGCAGCACTATGCAAGATTAAAAGGTGGAAAAGAATAAGGAATAAAAATAAACCCCCTTTCCTTGAGCAGAAAGGGGGTTTAAAGAAGTGTTACTTGTCAGGTATTCAGGAGAACACCTGAGCTATTTTCAGGCTGTTACACCGCAGTCTGGAAAATCACCCCGTCCGCTTTTTCGGTGTACTGAGAAAGCTGGTTGAAGTTCAGGTAACGGTAAGTATCAACGGCAGTTTTATCCACCTGTGCCACGTAGGTCTGGTACTCTTCCGGCGTCGGTAGTTTGCCAATCAGCGCCGCAACAGCAGCCAGTTCCGCAGAAGCCAGGAAGACATTCGCGCCAGTACCCAGACGGTTCGGGAAGTTACGGGTAGAGGTGGAAACCACCGTCGCACCGTCTGCTACACGCGCCTGGTTACCCATACACAGGGAACAGCCAGGGATCTCGATACGCGCACCGCTCTTACCGAAGACGCTGTAGTAGCCTTCTTCGGTCAACTGCGCGGCGTCCATACGGGTTGGCGGTGCCACCCACAGGCGGGTCGGCAACTGGCCTTTATGCGCATCCAGCAGTTTACCCGCAGCACGGAAGTGACCGATGTTGGTCATGCAGGAACCGATAAACACTTCGTCGATCTTCTCACCCTGTACCGCAGACAGCGGACGTGCGTCATCCGGATCGTTCGGAGCACACAGGATTGGCTCTTTAATATCCGCCAGATCGATGTCGATCACTGCCGCGTATTCCGCATCTGCATCGGCTTCCAGCAGCTCAGGATTCGCCAGCCATTTTTCCATGCCCTGAATACGACGTTCCAGGGTACGACGATCGCCGTAACCTTCCGCGATCATCCACTTCAGCAGGACGATGTTGGAGTTCAGGTATTCGATGATCGGTTCTTTGTTCAGCTTGATAGTACAACCAGCGGCAGAACGCTCGGCGGACGCATCGGTCAGCTCAAAGGCCTGCTCAACTTTCAGATCCGGCAGACCTTCAATTTCCAGAATGCGACCAGAGAAGATGTTTTTCTTGCCTTTCTTCTCAACGGTCAGCAGACCTTGTTTGATCGCATACAGCGGAATAGCGTGTACCAGATCGCGCAGGGTGATGCCCGGCTGCATTTTGCCTTTGAAGCGCACCAGAACGGATTCCGGCATATCCAGCGGCATTACGCCTGTTGCGGCTGCAAATGCCACCAGACCAGAACCCGCCGGGAAAGAAATGCCGATCGGGAAACGGGTATGGGAGTCACCACCGGTACCGACGGTATCCGGCAGCAGCATACGGTTCAGCCAGGAGTGGATTACGCCGTCACCCGGACGCAGCGACACACCACCACGGTTCATAATGAAGTCCGGCAGCGTGTGGTGCGTGTTCACGTCAACTGGCTTCGGATACGCCGCGGTGTGGCAGAAAGACTGCATCACCAGGTCAGCCGAGAAGCCCAGGCACGCCAGGTCTTTCAGTTCATCACGGGTCATCGGGCCGGTGGTGTCCTGGGAACCTACAGAAGTCATTTTCGGTTCGCAGTACGCGCCCGGACGAATGCCTTTCACGCCGCAGGCACGACCTACCATTTTCTGCGCCAGCGAGAAGCCGCGGTCGCTCTCAGCGACATCTTTCGCCTGACGGAACACATCGCTGTGCGGCAGACCAAGTGCTTCACGCGCTTTGGTGGTCAGGCCACGCCCGATAATCAGCGGAATACGACCACCGGCACGCACTTCATCAATCAGCACGTCGGTTTTCAGTTCGAAGGTCGCCAGCAGTTCGCCGGTTTCGTGGTTACGCACTTCACCTTTGTACGGGTAAACGTCAATTACGTCACCCATGTTCAGGTTAGAGACGTCCACTTCAATTGGCAGTGCACCCGCATCTTCCATCGTGTTAAAGAAGATGGGTGCAATTTTACCGCCGAGGCACAAACCACCGCCGCGTTTGTTCGGCACATGTGGAATATCATCGCCCATAAACCACAGAACG
>ERZ1673697.3188-NODE-3188-length-12489-cov-108.996783_pt1 | contig 12489 bp, 15 predicted proteins | sample MGYA00580227_ERZ1673697 | MGnify/ENA primary metagenome ERZ1673697 (study PRJEB41218, sample SAMN15661759) | gut metagenome | host: Homo sapiens | place: Canada: London | collected 2015-08-20/2019-03-30 | study: EMG produced TPA metagenomics assembly of...
AACAGCGGCGATTGGAACAAGTGCAGCTTTTCCAACGGGTGCTTTAATACGGTTGAACCGAAAATTTACCTGTTCAATAAGCCGTCTGACTGGACTTATAGGGATTGGCTGAATAGCGATGCTCGTTATCTTCTGAATCAGATTCCGGGTGATGTTCTTGAATATGTGTGGTTTGAGGATATGACGGATGAAGAAAAGGCAGCACACCCGGAAGCCAAAACCACAGGTGGTTATCTGAAACAGCTTGACAATTCCGAATGTGGTTCTATTTGGTGGCGTGGGCTTAATGACTATGAAAAATCCATTATCAAGGCAATTCCGAACTTTGACAAGGAAATCTTCAAAGAAATCACCGGGGTTGATGTTGATATGGAATGAGGGGGGTGCTGATATGCAGCTATTCCCCCACCAACAAAGAGCCTTGCAGGAAACAGAGAAATTCAACCGGGTTGCCTATTACCTTGATATGGGCTTAGGGAAAACCTTTGTAGGCAGCGAAAAGGCGAATTCATTTCCTGAAAATATCATTCTGATTTGCCAAAAGTCAAAAATTCAAGATTGGGTTGAACATTTCCGGCAGTATTACCCTATGGGGGTGTTTGACCTGACGGACAAAAAACAGTTTGAAGAATTTCAAGGCACAGTTGGAAGATTTGTAGGCGTGATTAACTACGATTTAGTGTTCAGGCGTCCATATTTTGCCCATATAAGCGGTTTTACCCTTGTCCTTGATGAAAGTTCCATTATCCAAAACGAAACCGCCAAACGGTCAAAATTTATCCTGAAAATGAAGCCTAAAAATGTGATCCTTCTTTCCGGCACACCAACAGCCGGGAAATATGAAAAGCTTTGGTCGCAGCTTCACCTATTAGGATGGGAAATTAGCAAAGACCTGTTCTATAAGCAGTATGTTGAAATCGAGTGGATTGAGGATCATAACAGCGGATTCAGGATTCCCCAAATTGTGGGCTATAAGAATGTTGACCGTCTGAAACGGAAGCTGACTGAACACGGGGCAATTTTTATGAAGTCGGAAGAAGTCTTTGACCTTCCCGAACAGGTAGTGATCCCGGTGTATTCTAAACCAACAAGGGAATACAGAAAATTCATGCGGGATGCAGTTATTACCATTGACGGGCGGGAATTTATCGGGGACACCATTCTTTCAAAGCGGATATATGCCCGGATGATGTGCAGCTATTTGAATAAAGGACGGGTGGCAGCCTTTAAGGATTTAGTGCAGTCCACGGAAGAACGGTTGATTGTGTTCTATAACTTCAATGAAGAATTGAACACAATGCAGGAAGCTATTGCCGAACTGGAAAGACCTGTTTCTATTGTGAACGGCAGCTTTAAGGATTTGACCGCCTATGAGGAAGCAAGCGATTCAATCACATTTGTTCAGTATCAAGCCGGGGCTATGGGGCTGAATTTACAAAAGGCAAACAGGATCATTTACTTTTCCATGACAGATAGAAGTGAACTGTTTGAACAGTCCAAAAAGCGTATTCACCGCATAGGACAGAAAAAGCCTTGCTTCTACTATCAAATGATTTGCCCCGGCACGGTTGAAGAAGATATTCTTCACACTTTGGAACTTAGAAAGGATTATACCGATGAACTATTCAAGAAATATCAAGAAAGCTTCGATAGGTAGAAGGATCGTGATTTCATGGCTGATTGTGGCAGCCGTCTTTTCCCTGATAGGATTGGGGATCGGCGTTCTTATCCCCAAAAGTGGGACGGTTGACATAGAGCCGGAAGAAGCTTCCCCTGATGTGCTTATCTACGGTGCGCCGGATGGAAAAATCTATGAAGGTGGGTTCCCTGAATCCTACGAACTGGAAAATGATTTTGTGTTCACCACGGGGATTCCCGTCACCTTTGGGGAAGATTTGCAGGAATTCACCTATTACCTATCCGCAGCCTATGACATTGATTATACCCTTGTTCTTGCGATTATCTCAAAGGAAAGTGCTTTTATGCCGGATGGTATCAGTTCAACAAATGATTATGGATTGATGCAGATCAACGCTTGCAACCATGAATGGCTTACAGAAGAACTTGGTATCACGGATTTTATTGATCCCTATGAGAATATCAAAGCCGGGTTGTTTATCCTTCGTGGGTTGTTTGAAAAGTACGATTCTACTTCAAAAGTCCTGATGGCTTACAACATGGGTGAAAATGGTGCTTCTAAGCTATGGGAACAAGGGATATTTGAAAGTAATTATTCAAAAGATGTGCTGCAAAGACAGGAAACATACCGCCAAATTTTAGGATGGGCGGCGACTGAAGGGAGTGCTGAAAATGATTAAGTGTAAACAGATTATGGGCGGTGAAAAGCCTGATTGTGGCAAAGAAATTTGCTGCTATGAATGTGAACAGCGTGAAGGTTGTGTCAATGCTTGCAACTACTATGAGGATGAACCGGAAAGGGCTTCCGAATGTGAAGATAGGTTCAATGATGAAAATGCCCTTGTGACGATGAAACAGGAAGCGGCGGGGGTTATCAAGGCGATTGCCAACCTGACTTTGCAGAAAAAGGCGATTGAGGATCAGGAAAAAGCCATGCGGCAGCAGTTACAGGCGGCAATGGAGAAATACGGGGTGAAAACCTTTGAGACAGAGGAAATCAAGTTCACCTATGTTGCCCCGACAACCCGCACCACGATTGACAGCGCAAAACTGAAAAAGGATATGCCGGATGTGGCGGCTAAGTATTCCAAAACTTCCAAAGTTTCCGCTTCCGTGAAAATCACAGTAAAGGAGTGATTAAGTGACAGAAGAAAAACTTCGTATAAGAATTCACGGAAAGAGGAACAAAGATAGATTTTTCAAAGCAATAAGGAAATCTTCTGATGATGAAGTTGAAAGAATTGCAGATGCAAACTGGCATGGTATTCCAGCAAAGCCGGGTTCTCCATTTACAAAATGGGTGTGGGTTTTAGATGTGATTTATTACCCGAAAGGTGGTGTTTGAAACGGCAGAAGAAAAACTTTTTGAGGGGCGGATCAAGAAATACTTCCATTCCGTGGGGATTTATCCGGCTGGATTTCCTACGGACAGAATGAAAGCCCCTATGATTGGATGGTACACCAAAATTTGGGGCGGCGGTTTTCAGAAGTCCGGCATACCTGACCTTATATGTTGTGTGAATGGAGTTACGGTGGCGGTTGAAATCAAGGCTTCCAACGGTAGACCTTCCGAATTGCAAAAACTGAATGTAAGCCGGATCAATCGTTCCGGGGGTGTTGGGGTTTTCCTTTACCCGGAAGGGTTTGAACAATTCAAAGAACTTTTGAAAGGGGTGATAAATTGCGGTACTCACATTCCAGTGTTGATTGCTTTGAAAAATGCAAATTCAAGTACAAAATGCGATATTTGGACGGGATAACCGCCGACACACCAGCGGAAGCAGACAACCCCTTGATTTTGGGAACAGCCTTACATACAGGCATTGAACGCAGCCTTGAAGAAGCACTTCACGAATACGCTTTCAGCTTCCCCATTATTACAGATGAACATATTCATGAAATGATGAAGCTTGAAACGGTGATTCCGCTTGCAAGGTCGGCAATCCCAAAAGGTGGAAAATTTGAGGTTGAGATCAAGGACGATGATTTCCACGGATTCATTGATTACCTTGTCCCTATGGGGTGGATGTCAAAGGATGCTTATACAAACCCGCATGGGGAAAGCGTTGATATATTCGATATTTACGATTTCAAGTATTCAAACAATGTTTCCGGCTATAAGCAGTCCAACCAACTTCACCTGTACAAATATTTCTTTGAGAGGGACAACCCCGGAAAGAAAATCCGTGATATGTACCTTGTGTTTGTCCCAAAGGTATCTATCAAGCAGAAGAAAACTGAAACCTTAGTGGAATTCAGGCAACGCCTGAAAGATGAACTGTCAAAGGTTGAAGTGAAAATTGTTCAAATTGGGTTCAATCCCCAAAGGGTGATTGATTTCCTGTTTGGAATAAAAGCGGTGAATGAGGAAACAGAGTTCCCGCAGGCAAACAAAAGCTATCTTTGCCGCTTTTGTGAATTTCAAGATTATTGTATGAAAGGATGGGATTACATGATTAAGTTGCCCGAAAACAAAAGAAGAAACCTTGAGGAAGTCAAGAAGCGTGTGCTTTGGATTTATGGTGTTCCGTTTTGCGGAAAAACCACCTTTGCAAACAGCTTTCCCGATCCGCTTATGCTAAACACGGATGGTAATATCAAGTTCGTTGATGCGCCTTTTGTCCGTATCAGGGATGAAGTGAAGGTTGAGGGTAGGCAGACGAAAAGAACGCTTGCTTGGGATGTGTTTAAGGACACGATTTCCGAACTGGAAAAGAAGGAAAACACTTTCAAAACGATTGTGGTTGACCTTCTGGAAGATTTGTATGAGCATTGCCGCCTGTATATGTATCAGCAGATGGGGATCACCCATGAATCGGACGATTCTTTCCGGGCATGGGACAAGGTAAGGGGTGAATTTCTGAATACCCTGAAACGCCTTATGAACCTTGACTATGAAAATATCATTCTGATTTCCCATGAGGACACCAGCAAGGATATTACCAAAAAGGGCGGAGATAAGATCACAGCCATTAAGCCGAATTTGCAGGATAAGGTGGCAAACAAGGTTGCCGGCATGGTTGATGTGGTTGCCCGTATCGTGGCAGACGGCGACACCCGCACATTTTCCTTCAAGTCGAATGAAGTTATTTTCGGCGGCGGGCGGCTTAGAGTTACCGCAAAGGATATTCCCCTTGACGTAAACGCCTTGTTTGCGGTTTACGATGAAGCCAATAAAAACGCTGCTTCCGGCGTTGTTCCCGCAGCGGAAACCGCAAATAGAGCCGCAAGAAGGGAAAAGACAGAGGAAGCCCCCGCAGCAAGCGCAGATAAGCCGCAGGACAGCTCCAAAGAGGAACAGAAAGTAAATGATACCCCTGAACAGGAAACGCCTGTAAATGAGCCGCAGGAAAGCGCAGACGATAAGCCGCCGTTTGATGAAGCTGGAACATGGACACCGGGCGGCGGTGAAGTAGATGATTCCGATCCGCTCAAAGGAAATATGAATCCCCCGGAAGCACCTGAAACCCCGGCACAGGAAGAAAAGCCCCGCCGTAAGCGTAAGGCAAGAGATTAAAGAAAGGTAGGTACTTAACTATGATGAATCCTTTTGGTTTACCCGATGAAGTAATGGATGTGATTGTGAAAAGCGCAATTCGCAGTCAGATGAGCGGAAACAGTCGCAACCCGTTTGAGAAGCCGCAGGAAGTTCCGAAACCGAAAGAGGTTGACACGGCAGCAAGGGCGGCTAAGTCTGCAAAGGTCGCAAAGGAACTGTATGTTGCTTATCTGAAAGAAGGATTTTCGGAAGCACAGGCATTTGAACTGACAAAAGGCAATTTGTACGCAAAATTATAAGAAAAGGAAGGTAAATAATCATGGCTAATATTTGGGATGAATTTGATAAGACGATTGATACGGAAGGGCTTGCAAAGGATGTTGCTGATGCAGCGGAAAACGGGGGGCGGGGTGATGTTCCCCATGATACCTATGAAATCGCCGTTCGGAAGCTGGAGCTGACAAAAAGCAAGAAGGGCGATCCGATGGTTACTTGCTGGATGAAGATTGTTGAAGGTGAATACAAAGGCAGCCTGATCTTTATGAATCAGGTAGTTACACAGGGATTTCAGATTCACATTGTCAATGAGTTTGTGCGTTCTCTGATTTCTGAAATGGCTGATCCGATTGATGTAGAATTTAAGACCTACAACCAGTATGGAAATATGCTGATGGATGTAATGGAAGCCATTGACAACAACTTTGAATATTCCCTTGATTACCGGGAGAACAGCAAGGGTTACAACGAGTTTGAAATCAAGGAAGTTTACGTTCTGGAAGATTAAGCAGCGGGAAGCCGTGGCGGGGAGAAATCCCCGCCCGGTATATCCCTTTTAGGAAGGGGTGAAGAAATGCTTTTCTATGACTTTGAGGTTTTCAAGTATGATTGGCTTGTTGTGGTTATGGATATGACCGCCCGGAAAACCCATGTGATAATCAATTCCCCGGAAGAACTTGAAGCCTTATATAAGGCAAATATAAAGGAAATATGGTGCGGTTTTAACAGCCGTCATTACGATCAATATATTTTGAAAGCGATCCTTTGCGGGTTCGATCCAAAGAAGGTAAACGATTATATCATTGTGCGGGGAAATCCCGGTTGGAAGTATAGCAGCCTTTTCAAGCAGTTCCCCCTTCTGAACTATGATGTGATGCTTGGGACAGACAGGGGCTTGAAATCCTTTGAAGGGTTTATGGGGAATGATATTAAAGAAAGTTCCGTTCCCTTTGATATAGATAGAAAGCTGACGGAAGAAGAAATTGCCGAAACCGTGAAATACTGCAAGCATGATGTTTCCAATACGGTTCAGGTATTCTTGAAGCGAACGGAAGAATTTAATACCATGATGTATTTCATTAAGCACTTCAACCTTCCGATTGATTTTATTTCAAAGACGAAAGCGCAGCTTGCGGCTGAAATCTTGGGCGGTAACAGGAAGGGGCAGGATTTTCACGATGAATTTGATTTCCCAATTTTGGATTGCCTTGACCTGAAAAAATATCGCTTCATTGCCGATTGGTACAGGCAGCCGGAAAACCACGATTACACCCGGAAGCAGGATAAAGTGATGGTTGCCGGGGTGGAACACACGTTTTCTTGGGGTGGTGGACACGGGGCAAGGGCAAAATATTCATCTTCCGGCATTTTCCTGATTATTGATGTGACTGCCTACTACCCTTCTTTGCAAAAGAAATATCACTTTGGGTATCGGGTTATGAACCACCCTGAAAACTTTGAGTTCATCCACGATTCAAATATTGAATTCAAGCGGAAGGGTGACAAAAAAGCAAGGCAGCCATTCAAGATCATGGACAACGCCATTTCCGGGCAGATGAAGCAAAAGCAATCTTCTCTGTATGATCCCATGAGCAACAACAGCATTTGCATAAATGGGCAGCTTCTATTGCTGGATTTGGTTGAACACATTGAACCGTATTGTGAACTTATCCAAAATAACACAGATGGTATCATTGTAAAAATCAAGGATTATGACCGGGATTTTGATAAGCTGGATGATATTGTCTATGAGTGGGAGCAGCGTACAGGAATGAAGATGGATTTTGACACCTTCATAGGCGATATATACCAAAAGGACGTAAACAATTATCTTTTGGTTGACCGTGAAACGGGTGCGGTAAAGTCAAAGGGCGGCTATGTGATGAAGCTGAATGACCTTAGTTATGATTTGCCGATTATCAACCGGGCGTTGGTGGATTATATGATAAAAGGTATTCCGGTTGAAAAAACGGTGAATGAATGTGACGATTTGCGGGAGTTTCAGCTTGTATCAAGGATTAGCAGCAAGTACACCCACATTCTATACGGCGATAAGCCGATAAAAGAAAAGTGTATCAGGATATTTGCTTCAAAGTCAAATTCTGATCCGGGTGTAAAGAAAGTTCACGCCACAACAAAGCGGGCGGCAAAATTACAGAATTCCCCTGAACATTGCTTCATTTGGAATGATGATGTGAAGGGTGTTTCCGTTCCTGACAAGCTGGATCGGGAATGGTATATCAGCTTTGCAAGAAAAAGATTATCAGATTTTGGGGTGATGTGATGGACGATTTACATATTAAGTGGGAAACGGGAAGAATGGTGATCCATTTAGAAAACTTCTTTCCTACCAGTCAGGCAAGGTTGAAAAAGCTTATCAAAATCATTCGCCTTGACTGGCAACATTCAGATGAATTGATTGAAAAATTGAAAGTTTACTTTCAAGAAAAAATCCCGGAAAGTGAAGCTGAATTTCAGCGTTGCGGGAAAAAGTACATGGATTTTAAGCAGCGGGTGGCAGATACCGGACGAATGGTGCAGAGTAAAAAGCGCCCTAATGGTGTTCCGCTGACAAAAGAAGAATTGAAAACCGAAAAAGAGCGGTTAAAAGATTACCGTGAATGGGAAAAGGACTATTTGCGGCAGGCAAAGAAGCACCAGAAGGAAAAGAAACAATACTTGGAACATTTGGAATATCTAAAAAAGGTGTAAGGTGGTGATTGGAATTGTTCTTCAAAGGTTATGTGGAAACCAAAAATAAAAAATGTATTGAGAAATTCAAGGGCAGGACGGATTTCAAGACCTTTGAACAGGTTCAGTCATTGCCGGAGTATGCCGGGATTTTGGCAGCAGAAACGATTTTGATTGATATTGATAATTTTGAGGAATCGGAAATTCTGTTTAACATTGTTCAAGAATTGAAATTGTGTTGCCGGGTGTATAAAACCACACGAGGAAAACACTTCCTGTTCAAAAATAGCGGCGTTACTTCCAATGTGACAGGTAAGCCGGATCGCAGAACGGCAATAGGGCTGATTGCTGATATTAAGCTTGGTACAAGAAATTCCTATGAAGTTCTGAAATATGACGGCAGGCAGAGGGAAGTTTTATACGATACCGCAGAAAATGAGGAAGCCCAACCCCTTCCCCGCTGGCTTTTTCCTATCAAGTCAAAAATGGAATTCGTTGATATGGATGCCGGGGACGGGAGAAATCAAGCCCTATTCAATTATATTTTGACCTTGCAGGCGAATGATTTTTCAGTCGGTGACGCAAGGGAAACAATCAGGATTATCAATAAGTATGTGCTGAAAGTCCCGCTGTCTGATAGTGAGATTGAAACTGTTCTTAGGGATGATGCGTTCAAAAAGCCCGTGTTCTTTTCGGGATCAAGCTTCCTGTTTGATAAATTCGCAACCTTCTTGAAGAACAATAACCACATTATCAAAATCAATAATCAGCTTCACATTTACAAGAATGGTATCTATGTTTCCGGCTATTCTGAAATTGAAGCTGCTATGATACAGCATATTCCGCAGCTTAACAGGGCAAAGAGGACGGAAGTTCTTGCTTACCTTGAAATCCTGATCCGTGAGAATACACGGGCGGAAGATGCAAACCTGATTGCCTTTGAAAACGGGTTATATAACATTGTGGATGATTCCTTCATAGAGTTTACCCCGGAACACATTATCACAAACAAAATCAGGTGGAAATACAACCCTAATACCTATTCAAAGATTGCGGATGATGTGCTGAACCGTATTGCCTGTAATGATCCGCAAATCAGGGCATTGCTGGAAGAAGCCGTCGGGTACTGCTTCTATCGCAGGAATGAACTTGGTAAGGCGTTTATATTGACCGGGGACAAGTCCAACGGCAAAAGCACCTTCCTTTCAATGGTACAAAACCTTTTGGGAGAAGAAAATATTGCTTCCCTTGACCTGAAAGAATTGGGGGACAGGTTCAAAACCGCTGAATTGTTCGGAAAGCTTGCGAATGTGGGTGATGATATTGGGGATGAATTCATTGCCAATGCTGCCATTTTTAAGAAGTTGGTAACAGGTGACAGAGTTTCCGCAGAGCGGAAAGGACAAAACCCCTTTGAATTCAACAATTATTCAAAGCTTCTGTTTTCAGCCAACAATATTCCCCGTATCAAAGATAAAACGGGAGCGGTGCAACGGCGTTTGACAATCATTCCCTTTGATGCAAAGTTCAGTGCTTCCGATCCTGATTTCAACCCTTATATCAAGCACCTGTTAAAGACTGATGAAGTCATGGAATACTTGATAAATTTGGGTATTGCAGGCTTAAAACGGGTGCTTATCAATAGACAGTTCACGCTTTCAACGAAAGTTCAAAAGGCAATGGACGAATACGAGGAAAGCAACAACCCTATTCTTGGCTTCTTCCGGGAATGTGAAGATGAAGATTTCCAAATTGAGAATGAGCCAACAAACAAGGTTTATAAGCGGTATCAGGAATATTGCCTTGCGAATAGCTTACAGCCTATGAGCAATATTGAATTTTCAAAGCAAGTGAACAGGATTTTGAATATGAAGGTTGTAAATAAAACCATTAAGAATAAAAAATACCGGATTTTCGTTCCGGCAGAGTAAAGAAGGTGAATTTTTTGAATGAGCAGAGAGAGAGAGAGCAGACAAGGGCTTGACTGGACAGGCAACCAGCGTAGCATTTATACAACCCTTGGTGCTTCAAACCACACGGACAAAGAACGGCAGAAACATGATTATTATGCCACAGAGCCTAAAGCAATGGAACTTCTGCTTGCAGAGGAAGATTTTTCACCTGTCATTTGGGAATGTGCTTGCGGTGAAGGGCATTTGTCAAAAGTGCTTGAAGAACACGGCTTCGAGGTTATCAGCACAGATTTAATATATCGGGGCTTTGGTGATCCTGAACCGCTGGACTTCCTGAAAGATACTTTGGAAGATTTTGAAGGGGATATTATCACAAACCCGCCTTACAAATACGCTTTGGAATTTGTTCAAAAGGCGTTGGACAGTGTGCAGCCGGGAAAGAAAGTAGCAATGTTCCTGAAACTGCAATTCCTTGAAGGAAAGAGCCGCAAGCAGTTCTTTCTACATAATCCCCCAAAGGTGGTATATGTTAGTTCTTCCCGCCTTATATGCGCTATGAATGGGGAATTTGAGAAATACCCGTCAAGTGCGGCTGCTTATGCGTGGTTTGTTTGGGAAAAAGGCTTCAAGGGTGATCCTATAATCAAGTGGATAAATTGAAAGGGGTGCAAGATGAATAATCCAAAATATAATAGTGAGGGTTACGCCGATCCTACGGCTTACTATGGAACAAAAGAAATTATCAGAGAGGAAAGCGAAACGGAAAAACGGGCTTGTGACCTGATAAAAGTATTGAAATTCATTATTCGTTCATGTGGTTTTGAACTGATTGAACGTGTAAAAATCAAAGACACCAAAACAGGAAAGGAGTTCAGATAATGAATAAATTCAGTGAAGCAGATAGAATTGAACAGTTTGAAAAGCTGATGAACCCTTATGTTTCAAAAGAATTCAGGAATTGGCTGATTGCCAATGGATTTTTCACAGTCCCGGCTTCTATTCATCACCACGGGGCATATACAGGGGCGTTGTTCGATCATAGCTTTGCAGTAACCAAAACGCTTCTTTCCTTCACAGAACGGCTTGGGTTATCGTGGATGAAAGAGCGCAGCCCCTATATTGTGGGTATGTTCCATGATTTGTGTAAGATTGATAATTACACATATTCGGGGAATGAAGCGTGGGAATATAACAATGCAACCCTTCTTCCGGGACATGGTGAAAAGTCGGTGATTATGTTGCAGCAACACATGAGCCTTACGGATGAAGAAATGCTTTGTATTCGCTGGCACATGGGGGCTTTTGATGATAAAGAGCATTGGAACAGTTATGGGCGATCCGTTACCCATTTCCCAAATGTGCTTTACACTCACACCGCAGATATGGTTGCAGCCCGTATTTTGGGGGTGTGATTATGAGCCGTGAACAGGATGATTTGGATCAGTTGAAATATATTCAAGAATGGACAAAGAAACAGGCGCAAAAAAGAGCAAGGCGAAAAGAATTTGTTCAAAAATTCAAAAATAAATTGAAATGGTGGTGTAGAAAATGAAAATATATGATGGAATTATGGGTTTGGTTGTCGCTGATGCGGTTGGTGTTCCGTTTGAGTTTAAGAAGCGTGACACTTTCAAGGCGGATAAAATGACCGGGTACGGAACTTATAATCAGCCGCCCGGTACTTGGTCGGATGATAGCAGCCTGACGCTTGCCACGGTTGCAAGCATGGGAAGAACGGGGAAGGTTGATCCGGCTGATATAATGAACAATTTCTTCTTATGGCTGGATGATGGGGCATATACCCCTTATGGGAAGGTGTTTGATGTGGGCGGTAGCACAAGAAAGGCAATTTCAAGATATGCGAACGGCGTTGAACCTTTGAACTGTGGTGGCAAAACCCGCATGGATAACGGCAACGGTGCCTTAATGCGTATTCTTCCACTGGCGTTCATCCCCCATACTGTACAGGATATTTTGAAAGTGGGGAAGCTAACACACGCACATGAAATTTCACAAACAGCTTGCCGCCTGTATGTTCACCTTGCCGGAAAGCTTATTGAAGGAACGCCGATAAAGGAAGCAATCTGTTCTTTGGCTTATCTTCCACCCGTTACACAGATGAAGGAATTTGAACGGATTGCCTATATTGGTGAACTGAACCGGGATGAAATCAAAAGTTCCGGGTATGTGGTTGACACACTGGAAGCTGCCCTTTGGTGTTTATGGGCAACCAACACTTACAAGGATTGTGTGCTTACCGCCGTGAATTTGGGTGAAGATACTGACACGGTGGCAGCGGTGGCAGGCGGGCTTTCCGGTATTGTTTATGGTTGTGGTGGTAAAAACGGCATACCTACCCGATGGATCAATCAGATTGCCCGCAGGGAATGGATTCAGATGCTTTGTGATAATTTTGAAAGTAAATTTTCAAAATAGTATGCGGTTCAAGTTGCAGTTCAAGATTAAGTCAAG
>ERZ1673697.3193-NODE-3193-length-12484-cov-4.530292_pt1 | contig 12484 bp, 14 predicted proteins | sample MGYA00580227_ERZ1673697 | MGnify/ENA primary metagenome ERZ1673697 (study PRJEB41218, sample SAMN15661759) | gut metagenome | host: Homo sapiens | place: Canada: London | collected 2015-08-20/2019-03-30 | study: EMG produced TPA metagenomics assembly of...
TTCCGCAATATTTTTGATTGCTTTCTGTCTGGCACATCCAAGTAATTCCATAATTTCTTCCACGGTAAAGATAATATATACCCGATCATCCTCGTCAAACCATCGGTTTTTAACACTAAGGCTCATACGGTCTAACATTAGACCGTATAAAACCTTTGCTTCACAGGAGAGGGATTTAAAACATTCCGCAGTAAACAATACTTTTGGTACACGGTAAAAGCTGTACTGCTCCGCTTCCATCCCACGGAAATACTCAAACTGAACCTTCTGCATCTGCAAATCCCTCCCTTCTTTCACTTTGTTTCCATTCATCCAGAAGCAGATAGATCACCTGCTCCATCTGCTCTTTCGTATATGCAGGCGGGAAATAGTCACTAAGCCTCTTTGGGGAGATTGTCACCCCCGCTTTTCCGCTGTCCTTTTTTACAAGAACCGCATATACTCCGGCTTCCACCAATTTCCCGGCTTTACTGCTTTCTTTCAACGCTTCCGCCTGCGCTTTAGACGGGAATACCCCGCTATTCTGGATAGCGTCCACAAGCCATCCCTGTTCCTCCACTTTCAGGTAAGATAACATTTCCCCTATCACAAGGGAAACCTTTCTCGCATCCACATAGGTAAGCAATTCCGGCACCAGCGCCGCCAGCCGGATATATCTCTGAACCGTCCTTCCGCTGTCCCCGGCAGCTTCTCCTACTGCGTCCGCAGTAAACTTGTCCCCTTTACTGCCCTGATGCTTCATGGCATCATATTTCATCTTATAGGCTTTTGCCTTCTCACTCGGCAGAATATCCTCCCTCTGGATGTTCGTATCCACCATAATCACAGTAGCGGCATCATCATCCAGATCACGGATAATGACGGGCATTTCCTCTAACCCTGCCAGTTCACACGCCCGCCATCTGCGGTGTCCTGCTACGACCTCATACCCGCTCTCTGGATGTGGACGTACAATTCCCGGCATCAATATGCCATATTTCTTAACACTCTCCACGGTTTCCTGCATCTTTTCATCATCAACCACCCGGAAAGGATGGTCTTTGAATGGACGAAAAAGCCGGATTGGGACGGAAGTAATGACCTCCCCTGATGCCTGTCCACTGGTCCCAAATAAATCATCATAAGAAGTCATTTTAACCTTCTGTGCGCTCTTATTCTTCATCCTCCAGCACCTCCCCTGTCAGACAGCGGTATCCTTCCGCTACAATCCCTTTCGGATCATGGAGATAAATACTTTTCCCTTCTGCCGTGGTCTCCGCCGCCCTTACAGATAATGGGATGCAGTTCGCAAAAATATGGATTTTATCCCCATATACCTCACGAATCTGCTCTGAAATATCCCTTGCAAAGTTTGTCCTGCGGTCAACCTTTGTCAGCAAAATCCCCATGATGGAAAGCCCCTGATTCAATTTTCTATGTACCCGCCCGATGGTCTTAATCAACTGTTGAAGCCCCTTAACCGGAAGGTACGCCGCCTCAACGGGGATCAGGACGCTGTCAGCCGCTACAAGGGCGTTTATGGTAATCATCCCCAAAGAAGGCATACAGTCAATCAAAATATAATCATACTGCCCTTTCAGGCTGTACAGATATTGACGAAGTACCATTTCCCGGCTCATAACATTCACAAGCGACGTTTCCAATCCTGCCAGTTCAATATTAGCCGGGATAAAATCAACCCCTTCTTCATGGTGAATGATCCCCTCTCCCATTTCTAATTCTTCATCGTTAATAACCTTCTCCATAATATTCACTAAGGTTATATCCAGCTCGTCCGGCTCTGCGATTCCCAAACTCACTGCCATGCTGCCCTGTGCATCGGCTTCTATCAGAAGCACCTTTTTCCCTTCCCTTGCAAGTCCGATCCCTAAATTCACACAGGTAGTTGTCTTTCCTACTCCGCCTTTCTGGTTTGCGATTGCGATTACTCTGCACATACTTCGTACCTACCTTTCCTTTTTCTCTATCTCTGAATAAACACGAAAATACTTATTCGTTCCTTTGTTTGCAAACGGTTCCGATGTCTGCAAAACTTCAATTTCCTCATGCCGTTCCATGAGCTTTCTGAACCACCGAATATCTCTTAATGTTCCCTGAAGTCTAATTTTCAGCATACAAATCCTCCCAATCCACGTAAAAACAATACTCCGGATATCTAATCTTGATTGCCTCCCAAAAGTATCGGGCATAACCGCAACAGAATAAATCTTCTACCGTATAACACCGCATTTCGTTTAATTGCCCGTTCATATCGGAATCATCGTATTCAAAAACGCTCGGTGTACCATTGCAATACAGGTTAAATGCCATCCGGACAATCTTCATGCTGCCACTGGTCTGCCAGCCTTCATGCAAACATTCTGGTTTCACGTTACCTGTCCTGAAATCATAAATCCGGTCTACATGTTCTCTTGTATCCCGATCAATCCCAAGACAATAAACCAATGCCTTGTGATACACATCCTGATGACGGCATTTTGGAAGGTATTTTTTATAAAAACCTTCATGCACCTGATTTTTGAAAGTAACTGTGCGAGTAATCTTTTCTTTGTCTGCTCTTGTCGCTGTGTTTGTCATTTTAATTTTCCTCCTTAATCTCCGCTTTTTTTGCCTTTTCTAAATCATAATAAGTTTCATAAAAGTTAAATCTGAGATAACCACCGGGTAAACACTCAATAACTTCTCGTATAGCCTCCTGATTTTTCCATAAGCCATGTTCGGTCATATATTTATTAATGATCTTCCTTAATTTACTTTCACTCTTTGCCGCCTGTTCACTACTTTCCGTATAAATCCTTCCCATAGTTTTAATTTCATCAAGCAATTCAGAAGATAGATTATTTTCCTGTACACCAGCCTTCAATTCCTCACCCTTTTTCTGGATAGCATATAACGCATTATACAAACGATGTCTTGGATATATCGGCGGCAGACTGTGGATAATATTGAAAATAGCACTTTGATTTTCCCACAGACCATTCGCTTTTAAATATTTATCTATACTCTCATTTAATTCATCCGCAACTGTAAATGCCCGATTCTGATGTTCGGAATAAATACTTCCCATTTTTTCAATGGTTTCGATTATTTCGGGTGTTAAATAGATACTTTCTCGTTCCTGGCTCTTTTCCACAGTTTGTTCAATTCCTTTCTATTCAATTTTGTTATGACCATAACAAAAAAGGACACTTCCCTAAAATTTCTTTTAGAAAAATGTCCTTAAAGTACAAAACTTTATTTAGTTGGCTTATGCTTCAATCAACGCATTATCGCACATTATCACGCATTATGCGTTGCAAATTTGTTGCAATTTTGTTGCAAAATCTGAATCGAAGTACCGCAAACCCTTGATTTTACTGGCTTTATTTGTCCAAACTCTTCATCGTCGGAAACAGCAACACATCTCTTATCGCCGCGCTGTCTGTCAGCAGCATACACATTCTGTCAATTCCAAACCCAATCCCGCCTGTCGGAGGCATCCCAATCTCCAACGCATTCAGGAAGTCTTCATCAGTCGTATTCGCTTCTTCATTTCCCTGCGCCAACTGTTCCTCCTGATCTTTGAAACGCTCACGCTGATCGATAGGATCGTTCAGCTCTGAGTAAGCATTTGCCATCTCCCAGCCGTTCATAAAGAATTCAAAACGCTCCACATACTCCGGATTTTCAGGTTTCTTCTTGGTAAGCGGAGAGATTTCAATCGGATGGTCTGTTACAAATGTAGGCTGAATCAGATGCTCTTCTGCAAATTCTTCAAAGAACAGGCTAAGGATATCGCCTTTTTTATGTCTCTTCTCATATTCTACGTGATGTTCATCAGCAAGCGCTCTGGCCTGTTCCAAAGTCTCTACTTCATTCCAGTCTACACCTGCATATTTTTTAACCGCGTCTACCATGGTAATTCTTTCAAATGGTTTGCCAAGATCCATTTCTACACCGTTGTAAACAATCTTTGTTGTGCCCAGCACTTCCTGTGCTACATGGCGGTACATATTCTCAGTCAGGTCCATCATTCCGTTATAATCTGTATATGCCTGGTACAGTTCCATCAACGTAAATTCCGGATTATGTCTGGTATCCAGTCCTTCGTTGCGGAATACACGTCCGATTTCATATACCTTCTCCAGACCGCCGACGATCAAACGCTTTAAATAAAGCTCCAGGGAAATGCGAAGCTTAAAATCTTCACCCAGTGCGTTAAAATGTGTCTCAAACGGCCTTGCGGATGCTCCGCCTGCGTTGCTTACCAGCATCGGCGTCTCTACTTCCAGAAATCCCTGAGCGTCCAGGTATCTTCTGATAGAGCTGATGATATGGGAACGCTTGATAAAGGTATCTCTTACCTCTGGATTCATAATCAGATCCACATATCTCTGACGGTAACGGATATCTGTATTCGTCAGACCATGGAACTTCTCCGGGAGAATCTGCAGACTCTTAGATAACAGTTTTACGGACGACGCATGGATAGAAATCTCTCCTGTCTTGGTCTTAAATACTTCTCCTTCGATGCCAACAATGTCTCCAATATCCATTTTCTTGAAATCTTTGTATGCCTCTTCTCCAATGCTGTCTCTTGCCACATATGACTGGATATTGCCTGACTGATCCAACACGTTACAGAAAGAAGCTTTACCCATAACACGTTTCTGCATAATACGCCCGGCAACGGATACCTGTTTGCCTTCCATTTCTTCAAAATTCTCTTTGATGTCCATGGCATGGCAGCTTACGTCATATCGCATTATCTGGTATGGGTCTTTTCCATTCGCCTGAAGCTCGCTGAGCTTCTCACGGCGGACTTTCCTTAACTGATTCAAATCTGGTTCCTGTACATTCTTCTGCTGTTCAGACACTTTCTTCCACTCCTATCTTCTTTTTTCACAATGCCTTACATAGATCGCTCAATCTTTAACACCTTGTACTCAATTTCTCCTGACTGGGTTTCTACAATTACACTGTCGCCTACTTCTCGCCCAATCAGCGCCTTGCCCACCGGGGATTCATTGGATATCTTGCCCTGAAGACTGTTTGCCTCGGTAGATCCCACAATCTTAAAGTCTATTTCTTCCTCAAATTCCACATCGTATACAGTTACAGTGCAGCCTACGTTAATCTTGTCAAGATTGATTTCATCCTCCACGACTACTTCCGCATTCTTCAGAATCTTCTCTAATTCTTCAATTCTTGCCTCAATGTCACGCTGCTCATCCTTCGCCGCATCGTATTCTGCATTCTCAGACAAATCACCTTGTTCTCTTGCTTCTTTGATTTTTCCTGCTACTTCCTTACGCCTTACGACTTTCAGATTCTCCAATTCATCTTCCAGTGCCTTAAGCCCTGCATACGTAAGAAGTCTTTTTCTTTCTTCCATACCCTTTCGTCTCCTTATATCTTTCATTATGTCTCTATTTTTCAAGAGGAATCCCTCTTGTCAGGTCCTTAAATAAAGATACTTTCACAATTTCATTATTATAACCAAACAGGAGGATTGTGTCAATATTTTTCTTCCAGAAGCTGCTCCAGTTCTTGGTAAGATTCGACCTTATTTATCTCATCCCTCAACTTGGCAGAACCGGGCATGCCTTTTGTGTACCATGCCACGTGTTTGCGCATTTCCCGGATTCCCAGATATTCCCCTTTAAATTCGCTTTGAAGCCTGGCGTGCCTTAACATCGTTTCCCGAATTTCCTGTTTATCCGGTCCGGGTAATATCTCCTTCGTATCTTGATACGTTTTCAGTTCCCGGAATATCCAGGGATTGCCCCGCGCGCCCCGTCCAATCATCACACCATCGCATCCGGTCTGTTCCTGCATCTGCGCGGCCTTTCCGGCAGACGTTACGTCACCATTTCCAATGACTGGAATCGACACGGCTTCTTTCACCCGGCGGATGATCTCCCAATCAGCCTTTCCGGAATAATATTGTTCTCTGGTGCGTCCGTGGACAGTAACCGCCGCCCCTCCGGCTTCTTCAATAATCTTCGCAATCTCCACTGCATTTATACAAGTATCGTCAAAACCTTTTCTGATCTTCACCGTCACCGGCTTACGAATTGCCCTCACCGTCTCATGAACAATCTTATACACCAACCCGGGATTTTTCATCAATGCAGAACCTTCGCCATTTTTCACTACCTTCGGAACCGGACAGCCCATATTGATGTCTAATATCTGAAATGGCAGCTCTTCAATACGTTTTGCCTGCTCACTGATAATTTTCGGATCAGAGCCAAAAAGCTGCAGGGATACCGGATATTCCTCCGGATGAATGGAAAGGAGCGCTTTCGTATTCTTGTTATTATATTGCAGCGCTTTTGCACTAACCATTTCCATACACAAAAGCCCTGCTCCCTGCTCTTTGCACAGCAAACGAAATGGCAGGTCTGTAACTCCTGCCATCGGTGCTAAAATGTACGGATACTCTATGTTTAAATCCTTAATTCTCACTTGGGTACACCCCTTTCGTCAATTTGGTACACCACATTTGTTAGTTGGGGACGTAGTAAAACGACGTTTTACTACGTCCCCAACCGTCTGTTTTTTTCATAAATAATCCGCAATCCTTCCAGTGTCAAGATGGGATCGTAAATATCGATGCTATCGGTTTCATTTGCCAGAATATTACCAAGCCCTCCGGTGGCAACTACTTTCGCATCGGTATAACCGGATTCTTCTTTTAATTTGCTAATGATATACTCTGTCTGCCCGATATAACCATACACCAGCCCTGCCTGCATACTGGAAACTGTCTCCTTTGCCAGGATGGAAGCCGGTTTTTTTATTTCAATCTCCGGAAGCATTGCCGCTCCGCCCCACAGAGCACGGGCCGATGTTCGGATTCCGGGAGCTGTCACTCCCACTCCAAAGGTTCCATCCGGCTCTACCAAGTCGTAGGTAGTGGCAGTTCCGAAGTCTACCACAATCACAGGTCCGCCGTACAGATAGTAGGCTGCCACTGCATCTACAATACGGTCCGGCCCGGTCTGGCGCGGATTCTCGGTTGCCACGCGGATACCGGTCTTAATTCCGGCGGAGACTACGATCGGCTTATGTCCGAAATATTTGATAATTGCGCTCCCGAAGGAATGCATGATATCCGGCACAACGGAGGCAATGATAACTGCGTCAATCTCTGCCGGGTCTTCCCCTTGGTTGCGGATCAGCTCCCGCAATGTAATTCCATATTCATCCGATGTGCGGGGCTGCTTTGTCGTCATTCTGAATTTACACACCATCTTCTCGCCCCGGAAGATTCCCAGTGTTATATTGGTATTACCCACATCTATCGCAAGTAACATACGCATTTCCTCCCATTATATTGTAACAGTTCAGGCATAATAGCTCGAATTAGCTGCTTCGCAGCTTATTACTCCACGTCCTCTCCCAGGAAAAATACCTTATAGTACATCTGCAGAGCTTCCAGAAGATCTCTCTTCTCTGTCTGGAGCTGCTTAATCTTTAAATGGCTTCCGATCTCGTCAAACATCGGATCCCCTTCTTTAGACGTCACTTCAAAACACAGTTCTCCGTTTTCTTCATATACAAGCGTAAGGATTCCCCCCACATCATGTACATAGAGTACGCACATAATCTTCAGTTCATTCTTCACCGAATCCGGAAGTTCACTAAAATCGGGATTCAGATAATACTTCTCTTCATAAGAATTTGCTCCGCAGAGCACGATTTTCTCATCATACATAGCCATATATTCCTCTCACAGATACTTCACCGGCATAAATTTCCTCAATGCTTCCGTCAGCTTTCCGCACAATAAGCTCTCCGGTCTCATTAATCCCCAAAGCCGTGCCTCCAAATTCGTGTCCCGGCTCCAGTACCTGGATCTCTCTGTCTTTGTTGACCAGAAGACGATTATACCTTTCCTGCAGCGGCTTCAGATCCTGTACCTCTGCAAACATGTTATAATAGTTCTCAAAATACCTCATCACTGCTGCTGCCAAATCCGGGCGTTTCCATTTCTTACCTGTCTCTATCGCAAGAGAAGTTGCCGTTTTCTGGATTTCCTCCGGAAAACTTTCCGTATTTACATTAATTCCCACGCCAATAACAACATGGTTAATGTAATCGATCTCTGCGCTCATCTCTGTCAGTATGCCGCAGATTTTCTTCTTATTTAGTACAATATCATTAGGCCATTTAATTCCTGCCGCCTCCCCCGTCACTTCCTGCACGGCCTCGGCAACAGCAAGCGCCATAACAAGCGTCAGCATGGGCGCCTTATCCGGCAGAAATTCCGGACGCAGCAGAATGCTCATGTAAATACTGGCACCGGAAGGGGACTCCCATCCTCTGCCCCGGCGTCCTTTCCCGGCCGTCTGACGGTCAGACACCACCAATGTACCATGCTTTCCCCCGGCTTCTCCAAGCTTCTTTGCCTGGATATTGGTGGAATCAGTCTCATCCATATATATAACCGGATTCCCGGCCCACTCTGTTTCAAGCCGGCTCTCAATCTCCGCCTGGGACATGACATCCGGACTCTCTGTCAAATGGTATCCCTTATTGCGGACTGCCTCTATTTTATATCCTTCTTTTTTCAGCTGTTCTATTACCTTCCAAACTGCAGTGCGGGAGACGTTCAGCTTATCACAAAGCTGCTGCCCGGACACATACCCTTCATTTTCCCGCAATATTGTTAGAATCTCTGTTTTCATTTTCTGATTTTACCTGTTCCCGAGTGTTGCCACCATGATTGCCTTAATCGTGTGCAGGCGGTTCTCCGCCTCGTCAAATACCTTAGACTTCTCGCTTTCAAATACTTCCTCTGTCACTTCTTTTCCTTTATTCGCAGGCAGACAGTGAGAGAAAATTGTAGTATCCTTGCCAGTTTTCTTCATCAGCTCTGTATTGACCTGATACGGGAGAGCAAGCTTGGTTCTTTCCTGCTCCTTCTTCTCTTCACCCATAGAAAACCAAACGTCTGTATAGAGGATATCTGCGCCCTCTACCACATCCAGCTTATCGGTTACTTCAATTGTGGAACCTGCTGCCTTTGCGTATTCTTCACATTCTTTCACCAATTCTTCATCCGGCCACAGACGTTTCGGAGCTGCAACGGCAATATTTACCCCTACTTTTGTACAGCCCACCAGAAGACTGTTAGCCACATTGTTGCGTCCATCTCCCAGATACACAAGCTTCAGCCCTTTCAAGTATCCGAAGTTCTCTTTTAATGTAAGGAAAGTTGCAAGAACCTGTGTCGGATGCCACTGGTCTGTCAGCCCGTTCCACACCGGTACTCCACTATACGCTGCAAGTGCCTCCACAAATTCGTGATCAAAACCACGGAATTCTATTCCGTCAAACATACGTCCCAGAACACGCGCGGTGTCTTCAATACTTTCCTTCTCACCCAGCTGCAGCTCGGAACCTGCCAAGTACGTGGCTGTTCCGCCTTCATCCTGCGCTCCGATGGTAAATGCACATCTTGTCCTGGTTGACGGTTTTTCAAAAATCAGCGCAATATTCTTGCCCTTTAAACTGTCTCCCTTGATTCCCTGCTTTCTCTTTTCCTTCAATTCCTGTGCCAGATCCACCAGATAAAGAATCTCCTCCGGTGTAAAATCCTTCAGTTTCAAAAAGCTGCGTCCCTTTAAATCCATCTCATAATCCTTTCTTATCTCCATCAGCACATGGATAAAACGCGGCAGGTATGCCTGATTCTCCAGTGCCTCGTATTTTGCCTGAACTTCCGCAAGAAGTTCATCTACCGTATAGATCCGGTATTTCTGTACCCGCAAGAGCTTTGCGCCGGCTTCCAACATAGCGTAAAATAGCTCCTGCTCTGAAAATCTGCGGGGAAGCTGCAGGACAAATGCCATCTCGTTCTTCTCCCTCTCCGTCAGATTTTTTAATTTCTCTTCATAATACCACTCTTCGTGGGTTTCTTCAATATAATAAATTCTGCCGGACAAGCCATAAATCATCCGCATTGCATCATAATACCCGATTTTCATATTCTGACGGCTGCGCCTGGCATTAAAATCCAGAATATTTCCAAGCTTCACCCTGGGGGCTATCTCATACCTCACCGCTCCCTGGGGAAGCTTTACCTTCGGCTCACGCCCCGGTCCATAAATGCGGATAGCAATGATATTTTCACACCCTCCGTCCACAAGAGAACCTACCGGGAGATTGTTGAACATGCCGCCATCCATATAGCGCTTCCCATGAAGCTCTTCATTCTTGAAGCCCAACAGATAAGCGCTGGCAAGAAGATAATCTTCCAAAAGCCCTTCCGGAATATCCTCCAGGCTAAGATCCAGCTCTTTCTTGTCTGTCAGCGAAAAAGTCAGCAGATTAAATGCTATCCCCGACTCGCGGATTTTCTTTTCATCAATGCATTCATGGATTAAACGCCGCAGAGGCGTAACATCCACACCGCCTTCGCCTATGATTTTCAAAAATTCATGGAAAAGTTCTTTAAACGGCAATTTATTGTCCATGAACCGTTCCATCAGGCTGTCATCGACTTCCATAACGGCAGAATACGTCATCTCGCTCCAGATTCGCTCTGCCTGACCTAAATCCCCCATACAAATCAGGGCGCCATTCAGCGCCCCGACGGAAGTGCCCGCCACCGCGTTTATTTTCACACCGGCTTCCTTCAGCGCCTTCCATGCCCCTATCTGATAAGCGCCTCTGGCTCCTCCGCCCTCCAGCGCTAATCCATATTCCTTCGATAAATCTATGACAGGTTTCATCCCATCATCTCCTTATCTTCTATTGTTCTTCCTTTGCAACCTCTGTCACTGATTTCACCAGGCCTGCGATTCCCTGAATCTCGGACGGGATAATAATCTTTGTCGCCTTGCCGTCGGCCGCCTTTTCAAATGCTTCCAGGCTCTTCATAGTAAGGACAGCCTCATCCGCACCGGCTTCTTTCAGGAAACGGATACCATCTGCATTCGCCTGCTGAACCTTCAGGATTGCTTCTGCCTGACCTTCTGCTTCTTTAATCATTGCCTCCTTCTGCGCTTCCGCCCGAAGGATTGCCGCCTGTTTCTCCGCCTCCGCGTCCAGGATGGCAGACTCTTTCTTACCCTCTGCCACAAGAATGGTAGACTTCTTCTCACCTTCCGCCTTAAGAATTGCCTCACGGCGCTCACGTTCTGCCTTCATCTGCTTCTCCATAGCATCCTGGATTGCCGCCGGAGGAATAATATTTTTAAGTTCCACGCGGTTTACCTTAATCCCCCACGGATCCGTTGCCACATCAAGAAGCGCCCGCATCTTGGTATTAATCGTTTCTCTGGAAGTCAGCGTCTGATCAAGCTCCAGATCACCGATAATATTACGAAGTGTTGTAGCCGTCAGATTCTCAATCGCCATAATCGGATTCGCCACTCCATAGCAGAACTGCTTCGGGTCTGTAATCTGATAGAACACCACTGTATCAATCCGCATGGTAACATTATCCTTGGTAATAACCGGCTGAGGCGGAAAATCTACCACCTGTTCTTTTAAATCCACTCTTCTTGCAACCCTGTCAATAAACGGCATCTTGAAATGAATACCAACGCTCCATGTTGCCTGATATCCTCCAAGACGCTCCACTACCAGCGCCTGTGCCTGGCGTACTACCTTCACACAGGAAATCAACACCAAAATTACAAATACCAAAAAAATCAATCCAATTATCGTTCCTATAGAAATGCCTAACATATCTAACCCTCCTCTTTTTCTTTGATAATGAGTTTTACTCCCTGGATTCCTTCAATCGTAACCACTGTATTTTTTGCAATGACTCCGGATGGTTCTTCCGTCTTCGCCGACCACTCCTGGCCGTTCACCTCTACCACGCCTTTGTTATGAAGCGTATCCACCTCTTCCAGAACCAGCGCCTGCTTTCCGATCAGGCTCTCTGCGTTGGTTTTCTGGCGTTCTTTATTAAAATACTTCAGAGCAATAGGGCGTGTGCTCACCAGAAGTACGATTGACACAATTGAAAAGACAGCAATCTGTACGCCTGTGCCGAAGCCTATGATTCCCATGATAAATGCGGCAAGCGCACCTCCGGCAAACCAAATGGTAGTCAGACCCATCGTACCGATTTCAATCACCAATAAAACAATAAAAATAAGCAGCCAATACATTGTTTCCATCTCTTACCCTCCTAACGTCTCTGCCTTCCGGCTTCAAACATAAGAACCGCCGCCGCAATCGCCGCATTCAAGGATTCCACATGCCCTGCCATAGGAATCCGAACCCAGGTATCTGCAAGCTCTGCCACTTCCTGCCGCAGTCCATTTCCCTCATTGCCAATCAGGAACGCCGTCCCTTCCCGGTACTCCGCCTCATCGTAAACGACCGTCCCTTCCAAATGTGCAGCATACGTATGAATTCCCTGCCGCTTAAGCTCCCTAACAGCTTCACAGATATCCTCCGCATACCACAGCGGCATCCGGTATACCGATCCCATGGTAGAACGAATCGTTTTCGGATTATAAACATCCACACAATC
>ERZ1673697.3196-NODE-3196-length-12476-cov-4.128170_pt1 | contig 12476 bp, 9 predicted proteins | sample MGYA00580227_ERZ1673697 | MGnify/ENA primary metagenome ERZ1673697 (study PRJEB41218, sample SAMN15661759) | gut metagenome | host: Homo sapiens | place: Canada: London | collected 2015-08-20/2019-03-30 | study: EMG produced TPA metagenomics assembly of...
GTTCCCATTGTTTCTATTTCAAAAAAATCAGATGCCAGTGAACTGAAACCCGGGGTAACAAAAAAATAGGTTTCTACATCCAGCATGATCAACTGGGAATGTCTGGTGGTATGCTTTCCACGCTGAATCTTCTCACTGATGGCTCCGGTCTCCATCTGAACATCCGGTGCCAGCAGATTGATCAGGGTGGATTTACCAACACCTGACGGACCTGCAACAGTTGTTGTCTTTCCCTGCAATGCTTCCCGTAAAGGTGCAATGCCATCTTCTTCTTTCGCACTCAGGAAATACAGCGGATAACCACTGGTCTCATATGCCTCCCGAAGCTCCTGAATCTCAGTCTCCGATGCCAGATCTTCTTTATTAAAGCAGATCAGTGTCGGAACTTCCTGCTGCTCCATCATCAGTAAAAATCGATCCAGCAGATTCAGATTCGGTTTGGGTGAAGTTCCCGCAAAGATCACCAATGCCTGATCGACATTTGCCACTGCCGGCCGGATCAGCGCATTTTTCCGTGGAAGTATCTCTACCACATTTCCTGTCTTTTCATCTTCATTGATAATGTCTATCTGTACATTGTCCCCCACCAGCGGTTTCAGTTTCTGCTGGCGGAAGGCTCCTTTTGCCTTACATTCATAGATACCGGATCCTGCTACTGATACGTAGTAGAATCCGGCAATTCCTTTTACAATCTTTCCCTGCTTCATAACCCGTTACTCTTTGTTAAAGTTTACATCCTGGCTCTGTTCCTGGCTTTGCTCTGTGCCGTTGGAATCCGTGTAATGCCATGTGATCACAATAGTTCCCTTCGGAACATCGATGTCGTGTGCCTCTACCGTATACGGGAAGGAGGTGATACCGCTCCAGGACTGGATCAGATCGCTGCTTTCTGCTTTATACAGCGAGATATCAGCGGATGTAACCGTTACATTTGTCGGTGCTTTTACCGGAGATTTAATATAGTAGGAAATCTTCTCCGGACCACTGCTGACTACGATGGTAATCGAAGCACCTTTTTCTGCATACTGTCCACCGGAAATACTCTGACTGATGACATTGCCCTCAGCAACAGTATCACTGTGTTCTGTAGTTGTTGTGACATCAAAATCAGAAAGTGCTGCTTTCGCGTCCGCCTCGGATTTGCCTCTTACATCTGTAACTTTAATGGATTCTGTTCCCTGGCTGACGTAAATAGTTACTTTTGTGCCTTCTTTTACAGTCTTACCGGCTTTCGGATCCTGACGGATCACCTGACCGGACGGCACATCATTGCTGAATTCAAATTCTCTGGAAACTGTCAGATTTTTGTCCTCCAGTGTTGCCATGGCTGCTTCTGCCGTTTTTCCGGTAACATCCGGGACATCTACATCTTTGGCATTTTCTTCTTCACTTCCGGCAGAAACAGTAACTTTAATCGTTGTTCCGGTCTTTACGGTCTCGCCTTTTGCTACATCCTGATCAATGATCTGTCCTTTTTCATAGGAATCAGAAATCTCGGTTCCTGCTTCAGTAACATTTAAGCCCAGTTTTTTCAGCTCTGTTTTTGCTTCGTCCAGTGTTTTTCCTTTCAGGTCGATCATAACAACAGACTCCTCGACATCTTCGGATACAAGGGTGTCATTTTTACTGTTATTTTTCTTTGATCCGAAATGGAACACATCAAAAAAGCTTCCTAAAATATATACCACAATGATTACGATAATGATTGCAACGACAATTCGCATGATTCCAACGATTTTTTCCATCTTGGAATTGAGGAAACGTCCTTCTTCCGCGTCATCATCGTCCTCATCATACTCACTCATATCATCGTCGTCATCGTCGTACTCGCTCATGTCGTCTTCTTCTGGTTCCGGCTCATCCTGTTTCACCGCCTCGGTCTTTTTCTTGATCTCATTGACCTCATCGTCGGTGAGGACACGGGTTTTGTCCTGACTGAACGGAACCAGTGTCACGAAATCCTCATTCGGATTTAACAGTGCTTTTCTGAGATCGATCAGAAGACTCTCCATGGAATCATAGCGGCGATCCGGACTTTTCTGCGTACATTTCTGGATAATTTTTTCCAGACTGATTGGCAGATTCGGTGCGTATTTGCTTGGCGGATCCATCTCATCCTGCAGATGCTGGATTGCTACTGCAACGGTGCTGTCTCCGTCGAACGGAACACGGCCGGTCACCATCTCGTACATAACGATACCAAGAGAATAAATATCGCTTCGGTTGCTGACATAGCCATTGCGCGCCTGCTCCGGAGATGCATAGTGTACCGATCCCATTACATCAGAATGAATGGTATTTTCTGATACCGCTCTTGCGATACCAAAATCGGTTACTTTTACTTTTCCATCTGTGGAAATGATGATATTCTGCGGTTTGATATCCCGATGCACGATATTTTTTGCATGGGCTGCCTGAATACCACGTCCCACCTGGATGGCGATGCTCAGCGCTTCCTTATAAGTCAGCTGACCTTTTTTCTCAATATAAGTCTTTAAGGTAATTCCTTCTACATATTCCATTACAATGTAATGAATGCCGTTTTCACTTCCGACATCATAAATATTTACGATGTTTGGATGCTCTAATACCGCAGCGGACTGTGCCTCTGTGCGGAATTTGCTTACAAAATTTGTATCTTCGCTGAATTCTGACTTCAGCACTTTAATTGCTACATATCTGCCCAGAGCATGGTCCTTCGCCTTGTATACATCGGACATGCCTCCGGTTCCGACCTGACCTACGATCTCGTAGCGGTTTGCAATAAATGTTCCATTATTTAACATTCTGTCACCTCATCTGAATTAGGTTCTATTATAGTAACAGTGATATTGTCTCTTCCACCGTTTTGATTTGCAAGTTCAACAAGCCGTTCGGTTTTGTCCGCCAGGCTTCCGGTTCCATGCAGCACTTCAAGGATGACACTGTCTTCTACCATATTGGTGAGTCCATCCGAACAAAGTACAATGTATTCTCCTGCATGGACCTGTCGTTCAAAAATATCTATCTTCACATCTTCTGATGTGCCAATGGCACGTGTAATGATGTTCTTATTCGGGTGATTTCTGGCACTTTCCTCGTCCATTTTGCCAAGGCGCACCATCTCCTGAACCAGCGAATGGTCTTCCGTGATCTGTTCGATCGTATCTCCGATGATATACAGGCGACTGTCTCCCACGTTTGCCACAATCAGCGTATCCTGATCGATCACGGCAGCAACAATGGTCGTTCCCATTCCTTTCATCTGCTGATGCTCATCTGCATATTCCTTCAGTCTGCGGTTTGCTCTCTGAATACTCTGGGAAAGGATTGCCACCGGGCGCTTCTCCTGATTCTCTCTGATGGCCGCAACAACAGCTTCCACCGCAAAGCGGGATGCAAATTCTCCTGCTTTATGTCCGCCCATTCCATCTGCTACCAGAAAGAGATTGGGCAGATTTCCCACAGCTTCCTCTGAGGAATAGAGATAGTCCTGATTCATTTCTCTCGTTGTTCCAATATCTGTAAGAGAACTTATCTTCATCTTCTAAGAGTCCTGCCTTTCTGAATACCGTTTGCGTAGCTGTCCACATGCGCCATCTATATCACGGCCCATTTCTCTTCTAATAGTAACATTTATTCTGCATTTTTCAAGTTTATTTTTAAATTCCTGCACGGCTTTTCCGTCAGGTTGCACAAAATCACGCTCTTTAATCGGGTTTACAGGTATCAAATTGACGTGACAATTGATGCCTCTGATCAGTTCGGACAGTTGTTTTGCATCTTCCTCACTGTCGTTGACACCTGCCACCAGACTGTACTCAAAGGTGACACGTCTGCCTGTTTCCTCAAAATAATCCCGCAACGCATCCACCACTTCATGGATCTCATAAGCTTTTGCCACCGGCATCAGTTCCAGACGTTTTTCCTGACTGGAAGCATGCAGGGACAATGCCAGTGTGATCTGAAGGTCTTCTTTTGCCAGATCCCGAATCCGTGGCACCAGACCACAGGTGGATACCGTAATATTTCTCTGGCTGATATGTAATCCGTTTTCGTCGGTCAGCATCCGAATAACCGTCAGCAGGTTGTCATAATTATCCAGCGGTTCGCCGGTTCCCATGACAACGACATTAGAAACACGCTCTCCGGTGTCTGCACTGATCCGGTAAATCTGCTCTAACATCTCTGCCGGAGTCAGGTTACGCACCAGTCCATCTAAGGTTGACGCACAGAAACGGCAGCCCATACGGCACCCAACCTGAGAGGAAATACACACGGAATTGCCGTGTTTGTAGCGCATCAGCACGCTCTCTACCATATTGTGGTCTTCCAGCTCAAACAGATATTTTCTGGTTCCATCGATGGCAGACTCCTGCATGGTCACCTGTTTTAATACCGTAAAAGTGCTGTTTTCCGAAATCTGTTCTCTCAGTTTTGCCGGAAGATTGCTCATCTGCTCCACAGAATCTGCCAGTTTTACGTGCATCCACTGATATAACTGTTTCGCACGGAATTTCTTTTCCCCGTGTTCTAATACCCACTGTTCCAGCTGGTCCATGGGCAATGATTTCAAATCTGTTTTTTCCATATTATACTCCGTTCAAGAATGTCTTCTGACATTCTTGCTGCGATCAGATGTGAGATTTCGCCTCTCATCTGATATTATTTACGATGCATTTTTGCCATAAAGAATCCATCGCATCCCTCATAAGGGAAGCACTGACGCATCTGCTCCAGTTCAAACTCTGTATGCGTCTCTAAAAATTTATGTACATTTTCTTCGTTTTCTTCTTTTGTCATCGTACAGGTACTGTACAATAACGTACCGTTTGGTTTGACATAACGGCAGACAACCTGCAAAATTTCCTGCTGCAGCGCTGCCAGCTCCTGTATTTTTTCCTCAGAAGCATTATATTTGATATCGGTTTTCGTTCCGATCACGCCAAGTCCGGAACATGGCAGATCCGCAATGACCACATCTGCTTTTTCTTCCGCGGATGCGTCAAACTCCGTTGCATCCCACACTTTTGCCGTCATATTCGATAACTGGCAGCGGTCAATGTTGTCCTCGATCATTTCGACCTTGTATTCTGTCAGATCTCTGGACTCCACATGACCGGTTTCACCGATCATGCGGGCTGCATACACACTCTTGCCACCCGGAGCCGCGCAGACATCGATCACGGTATCTCCCGGCTTTAGTGCTGCCAGTTCCACCGCAAGCATGGATGCGGTATCCTGCACATAAAGCAGACCGTTTTCAAATTCTTCGATTTCATCCAAAGCTTCGTATCCGGACAGGAATAACGCCCTTTTGATCTCCGGGTTTTGTGTAACAGTTACGCCCTGCTCCTGCAAAGATGCAATGATCTCTTCCATGGAAATCCGATCCGTATCCACCTGCACCGAAGTCGGATGTGGCTGTAAAAATGCTTCCAGACTCTTTTCACAGGTTTCTGTTCCGTATTGCCGGATAAAACGGGCAACGATCCATTCCGGAACGGAATAGCGCACGGACAGATATTTTTCCGGTTCTTTATTAGCATCCGGCAGTTTGATCTGGTCCAGATTCCGGGCAATGTTTCGCATTACGCCGTTGACAAATCCCTTCAGGCCGGAAAATCCACGTTTTACCGTAAGTTTCACCGCCTCATTACAGGCAGCGGAATCCGGTACGGAATCCATGTATTTTAACTGATACACACCGCTTCGCAGGATGGCTGCGATCACCGGCTTCATCTTTTTTACTTTTGTTTTGGAAAACTGGTTGATGATGGCATCCAACTCGATCATGCGCTCTAAGGTTCCCTGTGATAAGCGGGTGATAAAGGCACGATCCTGTTTTGGCAGGTAACGGTATTTATCCAGCACATCGCGGATGGCGATATGGGAAAATTCTCCGTCTCTGGTCACTGCTAACAGGATATCCACCACCAGATTTCTCGTATTAACATTGTCATTTCTGTTATTCGTCATCTCTGCGTCGTCCTCCAAATAAGATGATCAGCCGCAGAAGCTGCAGGATCATAGATGCTGCACTTGCCACATAAGTCATGGCTGCCGCAGTCAGGACTTTCCTCGTATCCCGCAGTTCATTTCCGCCTAAGATTCCGGTGCGCTCCAGCTGCTGCATGGCACGATGAGAAGCATTAAACTCTACCGGCAGTGTAATGAGCTGAAACAGTACCGCCAGGGAGAACATGATGATTCCTGCCTGAATCAGTACGGAACTCATGGAACCGTGGATAAACAGACCAATAATGATCAGTGGCCATGCCAGATTGGAACCAATATTTGCCACCGGCACAAAGGCACCACGCACACGCAGCGGAACATATCCTTTTGCATGCTGGATCGCATGCCCGCACTCATGGGCGGCCACACCGACCGCCGCAATGGAAGTTGAATTGTATACACTGTCTGAAAGACTCAAGGTCTTATTCATCGGATTGTAATGATCCGTCAGGTTTCCGGAAATATGCTGTACCTGCACGTCATGGATGCCCGCATCCCGCAAAATCCGCTCGGCTGCCATGGCACCGGTCATTCCCGACATGCTGCGCACCCGCTGATAACGGTTAAAGGTACTGTTCATCCGTGCCGATGCAATCAGACAGATGATTGCTCCGATAACGACAAGAATATAAGTATAATCCATCCAGTAAAATCCATAATATCCATAAGGCATAGTAGTCACTTCTTTCTGCTTAATTTTCAGTTCCCAGTTTCATTCCGTCGCTCAAGGCATTTCCACGCAAAAATGCATCTGCGGTCATTCGTTTTTTACCCTCTAACTGTACTTCTTCCAGCATCAGGATACCGTCTCCGGTCTGCACACCGACTTCATGTTTTGTCACAACTGCCAGTTCTCCCGGTGCATGTTCCGAAGTCTCGTCTTTTACCGCAGCTGCCCAGATCTTCAGTGTTTTCCCATGGAGATAAGTATATGCACTTGGCCATGGATTTAAACCTCGGATCAGGCATTCGATTTCTTTTGCCGGTTTCGTCCAGTCAATGATACCAAACTGCTTTTTGATCAGGGTTGTTTTTGTTGCTGCCTCATGATCCTGCTTCGTATAAGTAGCAGTTCCATTTTCAATAGCCGTCAAAGTACGGACACACAGATCTGCCCCTACCTCGCTCAGACGGTCAAACAGACTTCCGCCGGTTTCTTTCTCATCCAGAACAACTTCTTCTTTCATGATCATATCACCGGTATCCAGCCCCTCATCCATACGCATGGTCGTCACGCCGGATACTTTATCACCGTTGATGACTGCCCACTGGATCGGCGCTGCACCTCTGTATTTTGGCAGCAGGGACGCATGCACGTTCACGCATCCGTATTTTGGCATTTCCAGAATCTCTTTTGGTAAAATCTGACCAAATGCTACTACTACAATGATATCTGCATTAAATGTTCTTAAATATTCCACACATTCCGGCTCCCGGACACGGCGCGGTTGAAATACCTCAATGTTATGTTCTAATGCAGCCTCTTTCACCGGCGGAAACTGCATTGCCTTACCTCTGCCCTTTGGCTTGTCCGGCTGGGTCACTGCAAGTACAATTTCATGTCCGGCTTTTATTAACGCTTCTAATGTTCCCACGGAAAAATCCGGGGTTCCCATAAAGATTACTCGCATCTTTTTGATTCCTCCTGACCTGTAAAAATTACTCTTCGTCGATTTCTTCCCAGTCTTCCTCATCTTCCGGATCGGCATACTGTACGTCGTGGAGCTCGCCTTCTACTTTTTCCGTATACATATGTCCATCCAGATGATCCAGTTCATGACAGATCGCGCGTGCAAGAAGTCCCTCACCTTCGATCTCGTACGGCTCCAGATTTTCATCATATGCTTTTGCTTTTACATAGTTCGGACGTGTCACCTGACCGGCTCTGCCCGGAAGACTTAAACATCCCTCGTCGCCCGTCTGGCTTCCGGAGGTCTCAAGAATCTCCGGGTTGATCATAACGATCGGACCCTCTCCTACATCGATTACTACGATTCTGCGCAGTACCCCGACCTGTGGTGCAGCAAGGCCTACGCCGCATGCATCATACATGGTCTCCAACATATCATCGATCAGTTCTGAAATACGCGGGGTTACTTTTTTTACCTCACGACATACTTTTGTCAATACTTCATCGCCCATAATTCTGATTGTTCTAAGTGCCATTTTTGTCTCCTCGTTTCTTCTTTTTTCAGTTCCGGTTTTTTCCAGTTCTCTTACCGTTTTCACCGGTTTTCACATTCTGTCAACTGTATTTCTCATTCTTTTCATTTTTTCATTTGCTAAAATCCGTTCATCGGATCAAAGTCAAACTGAATATTTACAGTTCGAAATGCCGGATCGATACGAATATATTCTTCCAACATATTTTTAATGCTGACCAGTTTCTGATAATCCGCCGCCTTTACATACAGCATTTTCCGATAAATGTCATTGATTTTAGAAACTGCCGCATCTGCCGGACCGATGACCTGCAGACTGCTTTTTTCGTTATCTGGCTGAGTCAGTATCTTATATTTTAACACATCCTGTGCCTGTTTGACCAGCATTTCCTGTGCACCTGCTGCATGAATCACCAGCATATGCCATTTGGGTGGATAATGCATCATTTCTCTTAAGAATATTTCCTGCTCAAAAAACGCTTCATAATCCTGCGCGGCAGCTGTCACGACGCTGTAATGCTCCGGCTGATACGTCTGGATCACGACCTCTCCCTGACGGTGTCCACGCCCGGCTCTGCCCGCTGCCTGTGTCAGCAGCTGGAACGTACGCTCTGCCGCACGGTAATCACTGATATGAAGGGACAGATCCGCTGCCAGCACGCCAACCAGCGTGACATTTGGAAAATCATGTCCTTTTACGATCATCTGGGTTCCGATCAGAATGTCCGCCTCTCCGTTTGCAAACGCAGATAAAATTTCCTCATAACCGCCCCTTTTGCGGGTGGTATCCAGATCCATGCGAAGGACCCGCGCCGTCGGAAACTGTTTTTTTACCATTTCCTCGATTTTCTGGGTTCCTGCCTTGAATCCTCCGATATATGGAGAACCACAGGACGGACAATTTTTCACCATCGGCTGCTCATATCCGCAGTAATGGCAGACTAACTTTCCGTTATTGTGCAGATTCAGTGACACATCACAATGCGGGCATTTGATGACTTCCCCGCAGGAACGGCAGGAGACAAAGCCTGCCACACCGCGGCGATTGATAAAAAGCATGATCTGTTCCTTTTTCTCTAAACGATCCGTGATCAGTTCACGCAGTTTATCACTGAAAATAGAACGGTTTCCGTTTTTTAATTCTTCCCGCAGGTCCACCGTGTATACTCTTGGCAATGGACGGGCGCTGACACGCTCTTTCATCTCAAACAGGCGATATTCTCCCTGTTTTGCCCGGTCGTAGCTCTCCACCGAAGGAGTTGCAGAACCAAGCACCACCCTGGCGCCGCACATCTGTGCACGGGCAATTGCCGTTTCTCTGGCATGATACCGTGGCACGGTCTCACTTTTATACGCTGCTTCGTGTTCCTCATCTATAATGATAACCCCTAAATCGGGAAAAGGTGTGAACAACGCCGATCGCGGACCGATCATTACGTCCAAAAGTCCGCTTTTTGCCCGTTCAAACTGATCGGAGCGCTCTCCCGCTGACATGCGGGAGTTCAGGATAGATACCCGGTCACCAAAATGATTGTAAAAACGCAGCACGGTCTGAAAGGTCAGTGCGATCTCCGGAATCAGAACAATTGCCTGTTTTCCGGACTTTACTACCTGCTCAATGATTTCCATATAAACTTCGGTCTTGCCGCTGCCGGTAACACCATGGATCAGGCACGGGCGGCTATCGCCCTGCCGCCATCCGTCCAAAATTTCACCCGCAACGCGCTGCTGCGTCAGATTCAGGGAAACAATGTTTCCCTGTTTTTTCATCTGATCCAGCGGATTGCGCCAGTTGCGGATATGTTCCACACGGATCAGCTCCCGCTCCTGCATGGCACGGATCACAGAAGCTGTGATATTCAGCTTCTGTGTCACCGTCTCATAGGGCAGGGGAGACTGTTTAAGCAGTGCTTCCAGCAGCCGCGCCCGGGCGGTCTGATGCCTGCGCTGCAATTCACCAAGCTGCGCTTTTGCTGTAGTGGCATCCGGCTTAAGCCAGATCATCCGTTTTTCCTTCTCCGTTGTCTTTTGCTTTACCGGAATCACTGTTTTCAATGCCTGATTCATCGTTCCGCCGAAATTTTCCCGCATCCAGGCAGCAAGTGCGATCAGCTGCCCTTCAATCGGGATCCCTTCCCGCACAACCCGCAGCACAGATTTCATCCGGCTTACGTCAAATTCCGGCTGATCCGTCACGTCCACCACATAGCCACGCATATGTCGGTTTCCATTTCCGAAAGGAATCTCCACCGGTGTTCCCGGATAGATCTGATCTGCCAGCATTTCCGGAATCAGATACTGAAACGTACGATCCAGTTTTTCCAGGGAAATATCGATAATAATGTTTGCATACAATGTTTTTTTATCCATAGTGCTCCTTTTTACTCTTCTCTGCTGACTGTTATCTTACCAAACCTTACACTTCATCGCAAGTTCCCGATCATCCATCGGATATTTTTTCCCGTTGATCTCCTGATACATTTCATGCCCCTTTCCGGCGATGACCACAATGTCGCCTGGTTTTGCGTGGGAAATGCCATAAGCAATTGCCTGTCTCCGATCCGGGATCCTTCCGTATGTTCCTTTTGCCGCATTCAGACCTACACAGATCTCATCCGCGATTTTTTCCGGATTTTCCTCTCGTGGATTATCCGTGGTCACCACCACCAGATCGGCCAGCCGACCTGCCACCTCTCCCATCTGGAATCTGCGTTCTGCCGCCCGGTTGCCACCGCAGCCGAAAATGCAGATGATTCGCCCCGGATGGTAATCCCGCAGCGTCCGCAGCAATGCATCCAGTGCCATGGCATTGTGCGCATAATCCACAATAACAATAAAACGAGGTGATACCGGAAGCATTTCGATGCGTCCCGGCACCTGCAGGGTGTGCAATGCTTTTTCCATCGACACCTCCGAGATCTGATACTGTTCCGCCACAGCAATGGCAGCCAGCGAATTGTATACAGAAAACTTGCCCGGAGCATTTACCACCACATTCCAGCTGTTTTCTGATGCAGCTTCCATTTCTCCCTGATTTTTTCCGGTCCGGTGTCTGGTCAGATGATACTGCACGCCCAGACGGTCACTTCCCCGCAAAAGCTGTACCCGGTCTGCGCAATAATCTGCCTGTCTGGAAAACCCATAGGTGAACACCCGCTCACAACTGCTGCCACGCCACATTTCCTGCCAATACGGATCGTCCTGATTAAAAATTCCAGTGCGACACTGACAGAACAACCGCTGCTTACATGCCATATATTCTGCAAAATCGGCATGCTCCCCTGCTCCGATATGGTCTTCCCGCAGATTGGTAAACACTGCCGCATCAAACATAATTCCATCTACCCGGTGCATTTTCAGCGCCTGAGACGAAACTTCCATGACAACGTACTGGCAGCCCTGATCCACCATTTTTCGCAATATTTCATACAATTCATACGATTCCGGTGTAGTGTTACGGATTGTCTGCTGCCATATACCATAACAAACCTCTATCGTTCCGATCAGACCACACTTCTTACCATCCGCCGTAAACATTTTCCAGATCATCCATGCGGTAGATGTCTTTCCTTTCGTCCCGGTCACACCGACAATTTTCAGTTTTTCCTGCGGATTGTCAAACCATTGACGGGCGATAGATGCCAGCGCAGCCCGCGTGTCCGGAGTTTCCAATACACAATATTTCTGTTGCTTAGCAGCCTCCTGTGAACTGTTATCTTCCTTCCATGCTCCTTTTTCTGTCAGGATCACCACAGCGCCCCGTTCCACTGCCTCCCGGATAAATGCATGCCCATCCTGCCTGCTTCCCCGAATGCAGACAAACAATCCCCCCGGTTCTACATTTCTGCTGTCGTATGCCACCTGCTTCACTTCCCGGGGCAGTTCTCCCCGAATGCATCGGCAGTTAAGCTCCTGCAACAATTTTTTCGTCTGCCGCATACCAGTCTCAACCCCTGCTTTACCGTTGTATTTAAGATATGAAGCTTTGCTCTGTTCTGTGTATCAGACAACTCCCTTACGCAGCCATTCCCCCTGCATTTCTGTTTTTCCTATCTGGAACAATGTCTGAATTTTCGCACAAAAGCACTGACTGAATAGTCAAATTTCTACATCAGGAATGGCAACTGACTATTGAATTTTGCAACTTCATAGTATATGATATTTAAGATAAACAATGCAGTTTTCCCATCACATTTATCCGGGAAACTCCTGATGCACGCAAGATCGTCATCAACAGATTTTCCGGAGAAAAGAATGCTTTCTGAAGGACATCATTCAAGAAGCCTTTTCCTATGTAATGAGTAAACTGTGAAAATA
>ERZ1673697.3205-NODE-3205-length-12445-cov-7.516061_pt1 | contig 12445 bp, 10 predicted proteins | sample MGYA00580227_ERZ1673697 | MGnify/ENA primary metagenome ERZ1673697 (study PRJEB41218, sample SAMN15661759) | gut metagenome | host: Homo sapiens | place: Canada: London | collected 2015-08-20/2019-03-30 | study: EMG produced TPA metagenomics assembly of...
CCTGCGACCTCTTGATCCCAAATCAAGCGCTCTAGCCAAGCTGAGCCACACCCCGATGTTTCATCACGTTTCCGTTTTTATTTCGTTTCCTCCGTGACGCAAGAGTTATTATATTATAAGTCCCACTAAATGTCAACACTAATTTTCATTTTTTTTAAATTTTTTAATTTTTTCGAAAACCCCTGTAAAACTGCAGGTTTCCGGAATCTTTTACCCCTGCGTCCCGCCCGTTTTTTACAAATAATTCAAAGCAAAATGAAGCTCTCCATAACTGTCAATATCCAGAAGAATATAGGACGGCCGTCGGTTTTCCTGACGGGGATAGGATATGCTTCCGGGGTTCACCGCAACGACGTCATCGTTCATATCGATTACCGGACGATGGGTATGTCCGAAGAATGCCATATCACACCCATGCTCTCTGGCAGCTTCTTTAATACGCAGTGTATCGAAGCTGACACCGTACCGATGTCCATGGGACATAAATATTCTGTGATGTCCCACGGCCACGATTTTTTCTGCCGGCACGGACGTAAAAAAATCATTATTGCCACTGACCATGTGGGCTTCGCAGGGCGTAATACTCTCTATGTAGCCTTCACTGCCCTCCAGATCGCCCAAATGAAACATCAGATCTAAAGGTGCCGTGAGCCTCAGCACTTTTTCCAGATTTCCATTTTTTCCATGTGTATCACTGACAATTAAAATTCTCATATAACCCTCTGACGAATAACTTCTTTCATAGCCCTCAGAGCCTTGCCCCGATGGCTGACTGCATTTTTCTGTTCTGCCGACAGTTGGGCCGTCGTACATTCATATTCCGGCACATAAAATATCGGATCGTAACCAAACCCGTTTTCTCCTGCCGATTCATGGGCAATACGGCCTTCGATCGTTCCCCGGCGGGTTTCTTCCGTCCCATCCGGAAAAGCAGCGGCAATAACACAGACAAACCGCGCCGATCGCTGTTCACCCTCAAGTCCGGACAACCGTTCAATAATACTGGCATTTTTCAGATCATAGGATGTATCCTCACCCATATATCTCGCCGAGTAAATTCCCGGTGCCTTATCCAGGGCATCCACTTCCAGACCGGAGTCGTCCGCCAGCACCGGGCAGCCTGTTAAATCCCGGATGGTCCGGGCCTTAATCAGCGCATTCTCTTCAAAAGTTTTTCCATCCTCAACAATATCCGCTTCAATGCCGGCTTCTTTCATTGAAAGAATCTCCACCCCAAGGTCCTGCATGATTTCCCGTATTTCACGCATTTTCCCCGAATTGGATGTGGCAAATATAATTTTCTCCATAAATAGTCTCCTTTTACTCTGTAAATGCTTTCAGACACAGATTGCATTGATACTCTTCTTCTGCCGAAGCCCAGTTAATGCCATCATAACTGATATACCCTCTGCCGTCGCTGATATCTGCACTTTCAGTCAGTTCGGAAGCCGGGTATTCAATAGCTACCGGCCGCTCACTGCCTTCCGTCGAAATCCGGACCATTACCGCAAAGGAACAGCCCTTTTCCAGCGCTTCAGCCTCCGGAATATCCATCGTGTAATATCCGGCATCCCGAAAATAACCGCTGCCAAGATACTGCCGCGTCTGCAGGTCTTCCGGCCCTTTATAGTCCGGAACTACAAAAATATCGCAGGAAGTATTTTCACCGGTCGCATAAAAGCTGAGCGCCTTCAGAACCTCGCTGTCCTCGGCCCTGTAAATATTGGCAAACCATGCCGATTCATTCTCATAACCGATCGTACCGACCCAGCCCAGCAAATCTGACTGGTAAATACGGCCGTAATTATCCGGCGCCTCTATCCGCGTATAGGATACGCCGCCCTTTCCGAGATTGGAATCCTCATAGGATACATAGAAATATCCGTCTTCACCGAAAGACGGTCCCCAACTGTTCCGGCAGATAAATGCCCCGTCCTGTTCCGGCTTCCGGTTAAAATTCTCCCGGCTGTAGGTATCATCCCATCCCACGATCACAACATCATGATTCGGCGCCATATCACCGCTGTAATAATAAGCGGCGCCGGAGGCTTCATAATCCTCTGAAACGTCCCGCTCATTCGCAATGGACATATACAGTGAGCTCTCCACACCGCCAAAATCCATCACCCGCGACTTTATCATTTCGATATCTTTTTTCTGAATATACCGGGCCTCCTGCAGATGCTTTACCGCCGGCAGAGAACTGTCCGTCATGCCGTCCCCGTAAGGATCATCCGCCTTATAAACAGGCCCCTTCCAGGATGCCAGATAAGCCAGCGCCATATTATAGTCGCCGCCCTCTTCCGGAGAAATATTAAATCCGCTGTTTCTGGTCATGTGATCGACAGAAAAATCTCCGTTATTCTCTCCGAGACCGGTTTCCATCGCCCCGATCGCCGCAAAGGCCCAGCAGGTTCCAAAAGTTCCCTGGCTCTCCACATCGTTCAGCGCCGCCACTTTCCGCAAATCATAGGACTCCGGAAGGGGCTCCGGCTCTGCCGACCGGATATCGCCCCGGTTTTCAGAATCTTCCCAGAAATATTCCATACCAAGGACTTCCGAAATTTCCTTTACATCAACAAGCATCTGTCCGGACGCCTCCGATACGGAGATCACATCTTTCAAATAATGGCCGCCGACCAATGCGCCGCCATCCTTTCCAACCGTGACCGTTGTTTTAAAACACGCCGCCGCCTCAGAAACCGGCATCAGCAAATGCATCTCCGGCGACATACGCATACGCGCTGTATCCAGAGATTCACCGTTATAATTCAGGGTGAAGCCCTCGTTGTTGACCGCATCTGCCCGGGCGCTTACAGAATAACTTTCCAGCCGTTCAAAAATCCGGCCCGAAAGCTGCCGAAGCTGTGGCCGGATCAGAAAAATCCCCACACCACAGATAAAAGCAAGAAGCAGGATATACCGTTTTACATGCTTCAATTTAGTCCTCCTGTTTTTTTCGTTTCGGAGGCCGCGGCCCCATAAATTCATACAGATAGGTTTTAATCATTCCATTATAAATCTTCCGGTTTTTATCGGCTTTTCTGCCAATATATTTTTCTGCCTGATCGTAGGATGTCAGCACAAAACAGGACCAGGAATCCAGCCGGCGGAACGCCTCGCCGATTTCTCCGTACAGCGCAGGCAGGGCCGCTTTTTCCTCCAGCCGCTCACCATAGGGCGGATTCGTAATAACAAAACCGTATTTTTTCGGATGATTCAATCCGCTGACCGGGCGCTGCTGCAAATGGATCAGATGGTCCACTCCGGCTGCTGCCGCATTCTGACGGGCATTTTTAACAATATCCCCATCGATATCATAGCCCTGAATATCCATCTTCACATCGTCACAGATCAGGTCATTAGCCTCTGTCACCGCTTCATACCAGTCTTTCATCGGTATGATATTTTTCCAGGCTTCCGCTGTAAATTCCCGGTTCATTCCCGGCGCTATGTTCGCTCCGATCATCGCCGCTTCAATCGGAAATGTTCCGCTGCCGCAGAAAGGATCCACCAGAATCCGGTCTTTATTCCACGGTGATAAAAGCAGAATCGCTGCCGCCAGTGTTTCCGATACCGGTGCCTTGCTAATCAGCTTCCGGTATCCCCGTTTATGCAGAGAATCCCCCGAAGTGTCCAGAGCAATCGTCACCTCATCTTTAAAAATAAAAATACGCAGCGGATAGACCGCGCCATCCTCTTTGAACCATTCGATATGATAGGTCTGTTTCAGCCGCTCAACAATCGCTTTTTTTACAATTGACTGGATATCCGAGCTGCTGAACAGCTTACTTTTCGTCGTAGACGCCTTTTTGACCCAGAACTTTCCGTCCTGAGGCAGATACGCCTCCCACGGAATCGCCTTTGTCTGTTCAAACAATTCGTCAAAGGTACAGGCTTTAAAACGGCCGACATTCAAAAGAATCCGTTCCGCTGTTCTTAAAAAAATATTGGCCCGGGCGATGGCCGAAGCCTCTCCTTTAAAAGTCACACGGCCATCTTCCACCCGAACGATTTCATATCCTAAATTTATAATTTCTCTTTTTAAAACTGCCTCCATGCCAAAGTGACACGGCGCAGTAAATTCATATAAAGGCATACTTTTTTCTCCTTATCCTCATTACTTTTATAGTATATACTTTTTCTTATCCTGCCGCAAGAAAATTTTACTTTGTAACAAGGGGGCCGCGCCATGCACTCATACCGCCTCCGATGCTCAGTATCCGGTATCCTTCAGCGCTTAATTTTCTCCCCATAAGAAGACTTGCCGCGCCTCTGTCACAGCAGAGAATAATTATCGCATACTTTTTTAATACCGGCGCTTTATCATCGAAGGTTTCATAGGGCATTGAAACCGCCCCGGGAATATGCCCCCGCTTATATTCCTCCCCAGTTCTCAAATCGATCAAAACTGCGCGGCCTCCGTCCATATATTTTAAAACATCTTTCGAAGATATAAAATCCAGGCTCACAAGATCACCTCTTCTTTCATATTTTAATATATGCATAAAAAAAGAAAAGGTATCCGTATAATGGATACCCTTTCCCCTTTACCGCTTATCGGCAGCAGTTGTTTGAAGAATTTCTTTCGCTGTTTCTCTCGTTATTATTCTGTGTTGTGCTGTTTCGTGAATTGTTGCGTTCACTGTTTCTGGATGTGTTATTCTGGGAATCATTCCGTGAATTATTGTTCTGAGTTCCGTTGTTCTGAGAATTATTGCGTGTGTTGTTGTTCTGTGTGTTGTTGTTCTTTTCCATAATAGGACCTCCTTAATAAGATTACACTAGCTATTATGGCTTCAACCACAGTTTTTATTCTGAAAATTAATATTTATAATTTCCTTTCAATACCACATGGCGAATATAGCCCATCGTATAGGCCTCGCCGCGCCGGCTCAGCATGACTAGCAGACGTTCTAAAAGCCTTCGCGTCTCCGGGTGCATGGTAATATATTTTCGGTTCTTTTTGTAATAATCCAAAGCATGGCTGTCCGTATAATTTTCTTTATAATAAATTTTTGAAGCAGCCACCCGGTCCATAAACATCTCAATCACATATTTTAAAGGCATTTTCATCCCCTGAAGCCCTTCGGAACGGTCTGCCCCCAGATCGATCCAATATTCATAATGATGGCGGTTTCGTCCCTTATGATGCAGCCAGGCCCCGGAATAGCCCTTTTCTTCTTTCTCCGCAGCATTCGGGCTCCGGTCTCCCTGAAAATAATAAATGCCCGTTTTAAATTCCTCCGGCGTATACTTCGACAGATCATGCAGCAATCCCTGTTTATAAAGTCCTACCTGAAAACATTCCTGCATCACAACCCATTTATGCTCGCTGATCGTCCGAAAATGATTCCAGCCGTTTTTTATTAATTTCATCTGTTCGGTTCTCATTTAAACACAACTCCCTGTATTTCCTGATATTTTTATCGTTTTAATGTTCCCGGATAATCTTGACGATCTGGATGATTACCGTCGGTATAACAGCTAGAAGGAAAATACTGCCCCACTGAGCGGCTGTCAGAGCGGAAACAAGGAAAAGCCGTTTTAATACAGGCACAAAAAGCACCAGGTTCAAAAGAATCATTCCCGCCGCAAAAGCGCCGAGACTGTACCAGTTTTTACGGAAACCAATCCGGAAGATGGAATGTTTACTCCGGCAGTTAAAGCCATGGAACAGCCGGGCGGATGTCAGTGTTGCAAAAGCCATCGTACTCGCCAGGGCTCCGCCGCCCGCATTCAGTCCCATATGGAAAGCCGCCATGGTCACCACTGCAATGAGCGCTCCCTGCACCAGAATATCTGTCATAAATTTTTTTGTCAGAATTCCCTCTTTCGGGTCTCTCGGCGCTTCTGCCAGCAGGTCCTTCTCCGCCGGTTCCATACCAATGGCGATTGCCGGAAGGGAGTCCGTCAGGAGATTGATAAAGAGCAGGTGTACCGGTGCAAACGGTATCGGCAGCCCCATCACAGAAGTGTATAATACACCGAGGATTCCGGCCATATTTCCGGATAAAAGGAACTGAATCGCATTCTTTATATTCCGGTAAACATTTCGTCCGTTGGCTACCGCTTTAATGATCGTTGCAAAGTTATCGTCCGTGAGAATCATCGAAGCCGCATCCTTGGATACTTCGGTTCCCGTAATTCCCATGGCCACACCGATATCCGCCTTTTTAAGCGCCGGTGCGTCATTGACACCGTCACCGGTCATGGAAGCCACGTGGCCAAGGCGCTGCCATGCATCCACAATTCTTATTTTATTTTCAGGTGATACCCGGGCATAAACGGATATCCTCCGGATCTTCGAATCCAGTTCTTCATCGGACATGGCATCCAGCTCCGGACCGGTCACCGCCAGATCCCCTTCTTCAAAAATTCCAATCTGCTTCGCAATAGCTGTCGCCGTAATTTTGTGGTCGCCGGTAATCATCACCGGACGGATGCCGGCACGCTTGGCATCCGCAACTGCGGCTGTGGATTCCTCTCTCGGCGGGTCGATCATGGAAATCAGACCGATAAAGATATAATCGCTTTCAGATTCCAGGGAAATGGTTTCATCCTCTTCCACCTCCCGGTAAGCAAAGGCCAGCACACGAAGGCCGTTTTCCGAAAATTTCAGGTTCTGGTCCAAAATTTGTTTTCTGTCTTCATCACTCATCGGACGAATCCCTTTGGATGTTCGAATCCGTGTTGTCCGGTCCAGAAGCACATCCAGAGCGCCCTTGGTTAAAAGTGTCGGGACACCGTGAAGACGATATTTTGTCGACATCAGTTTTCTGTCCGAATCAAAAGGAATCTCTTCCAGACGAGGCATCATGTCCCGGATAATATCCTCGCGCAGGTCAATTTTACGGGCCATTTCAACCAGGGAATATTCCGTTGGATCGCCGATTCCCTTTCCGTCAACAATGGTCGAATCATTGGTAAGAATGGCATCATAAAGCAAATATCTGTGAAGCTGGTTCCGGATATCGATGTCGTCCGGTCTGAGGACCTGACCATCCACGTAAACATCCTGAACCGTCATTTTATTCTGGGTCAGCGTCCCCGTCTTATCAGAACAGATAACCGAAACACAGCCAAGGCTTTCCACCGCCTTCAGTTCTTTGATAATCGCATGTTCTCTGGCCATTTTCTGGGTTCCCATGGCCTGAACGATCGTCACAATAGAACTCAGGGCCTCCGGAATCGCAGCGACCGCCAGAGCTACAGCAAACATCAGAGAATCCAGTATCGGCATCTTCCGGTAAATACTCAGTGCAAACACAATGCCGCAGATAATCATAATGACCATCGCCAGCTTGCTGCTGAACTGATCCAGACTCACCTGCAGCGGCGTCTTTTTTTCTTTTGTCGCATTCATTAATGTGGCGATTTTACCGATCTCCGTTTCCATTCCGGTTCCCGTAACCACAACAACTCCGCGGCCATAGGTGACAAGGCTGCTGGAATACACCATGTTCACCCGGTCTGCCAGAGGGACTTCCCCTTCAATGACCATTTCCGACTTATCCACACTGGTGGATTCTCCGGTCAGAGAACTTTCATTGACCTGCAGCGAATAGCTGTTTAAAATACGTCCGTCGGCCACTACCAGATCTCCGGCTTCCAGTAAAAGAATATCCCCCGGAACCACATCCTTTGAGGGGATCTCCAGCTTCTGTCCATCCCGCATCACCTTTGCTGTCGGTGACGATAAGGATTTCAGACTGTCCAGAGATTTTTCTGCCTTTTTATGCTGAACCGTTCCCAAAATGGCATTCAGGATAATCACCGCCACAATAACAAGCGTACTTTCCTGATTCCCCGTAAACATGGAAATTCCTGCCGCAATAATCAATATAATAACCAGCAGGTCCGCAAACTGGGATAAAAATACCTGAAGCGTGCTCTTTTTCTTTCCGCCCTCAAGAACATTTTCTCCCTTCTTTTCAAGAAGTTCTGCAGCCATCTCTGACGTATGTCCGTCTTTTGTCACATGAAATTTTTCTAAAACCTCATTTTCTGATTGCTGATACCAGTCACTCATATGTTTTCCTCCTTTTCCGGCCAAAAAAAGAGACTTTCAATGTATCTTAATTAAAGAATTCCCTATTCTTTAATTAAGATACACTAAAAGTCTCGTAACCATTCTCAGGTATATACCACCAGGCACTCAGGCCGCGTTTGTTGACGGTATATTTCTACTACTCCCCTTTAATGAAAGCCGTTTCCAGCCTTACATTTGTAAATTTTTCTCAAGTATAACGAATTTTTTTCCGAAAGTCAAGGCCCATTAAATTTTGCCTCTTCAATGACAAAAAAATCCTGCAAACAGGTTTGCAGGATTTTTAGCGTGCGTTAGAAGATTCGAACTCCCGACCTTTTGGTCCGTAGCCAAACGCTCTATCCAGCTGAGCTAAACGCACACGTCTTAACAACAATAGCTATTCTACAACAGCTTTTTACTTTTGTCAATGCTTTTTTTAATATTTTTTTAATTTTACAAACCGAAGGGGCTTTTCCCGGAAAAGCCCCCTGTGATTTGCCTGAAACGGTCATTTCAGAGATTCACTATTCGGATTTTTTTAATTTTTTGCGGTTATATACGAAAATACCGATTAATAAGACTGCCGATAAAATCATAAGCGCCGCTGCCTGTTTCGGCATCGAACCATCGCCGGTCTTTGGCGAATCCATCTTCTTTGCCTGTTCAAAGGTGACGGAAATCGTATGATTTCTGTCCACAGCTTTAAAGGTATATTTATTGTTTTCAACTTTTGTTTCAACACCGTCAATATAAACCTTTGCTACAACATAGCCGTCGTTTGGAAGAAATGTGAATTCATAGTCCTTTCCTCTGCCCGCGGTAAGATTGCCTTTTGGATTAATTCTTCCGTTGGCGCCGGCCGTTGCTGAAATCGTAAACGATTCCGCCGGAGTCTCTGCCGGCGGCGCTTCGGTTACTTTAAATGTTAATACCGCCGTATCAATAACATCCGTCGCAGTCCATCCATTTTCTGTGTATTCCTCCAGTACGAAATCCACGTTCAGACGGTAATTTCCCACATAGACTAAAGTAAACGGTATAGAATATCCCGGCTCTTTCCAGTCATTAAAGGATTTCTGTCCCCAGTTCCACTGCAGCGGAACCCAGCGGGTATCTCCTAACGATGGATTCACATTATCCATACCATTTCCCACAGCCGTCGCTGTCAGCCGTGTACCGGATACATAGGAACCCTCTGATGCAATTCCTGTAATCGTAGAGCCTTCAAACGGAATTAATGTTTTAAATGAACTTTCTGCACTGATATTGCTTTCCATTGCTTCATCCGGATTAAAAATAACCCGTGTTGCAAATGTATATTCCGTATTCGGATTTAAGCCGGTAAATTCCGGACTTGCCTGCCATGTCCAGCTTCCATCTGCCTTTTTTACCGCATATTCCTGGTTTTCAACGGCTTCCAGCAGGATCGATGTTTCCGAGCGTTCCGACCAATCCGGCGCCGCAGGTGCCGGCGCAGAAGCGGCTTTCGTTTTCACAGCCAGCCCTTCGCTCTGCCTGCTTTCCATAGCTTCATCCGGATTATATTTCATTCGGGTGACAAATGTATATTCTGTTGCCGGTGCCAGATTGGAAAAGATCCCTGTATCATTCCATTCCGCTGAAATATTTTCTTTAGAAACTGCCGCATATTCCTGGCCCTGAACAGCTTTCAGGCGAATCTCTGTATCTGTTCTGGAGACTGCTTCCGGTTTTTCCGGCGCCTCTGCCGCCGCTTTTAATGTAGAAACCGCAAGCTCCGGTCCCGCCGTTGTTCCAGCAGATGTATTTGCAGATTTTTCACCCAATACAAATTTATATTCTTTTTCTGATTCCAGATTTTCGAAGACCCCTGTATCCTGCCATGTAATGCTGCCGTCAGCGCCATAAATACCGAAGCAGATCGCATTTCCCTCAACAGAAGCTGTCACATCGCCTTTTTCTACGGTAATAGCCGTATCTGTTGCCTGTTTTTTTACAGGTGCTTTTGCCGGCGCCGCTAAATTGGTATATATTTCTTTAACGTCGCTGATCTGGGTTTTTCCGTCTTTTTCAATCTTTACGGTAACCGGATACTTCGTTCCCGCCGTTAAACCTTCAAAGATATTTTTTTCCTGATAGTCTTTCCCATTAATGCTGTAGGAATACGTATAACCTTCACTGTTATCCTCCGGAAGCACAACTTCAATGGATCTATCTGTAACCTTTCCAATCAACACTTCCGGTTTTGGAAGTTCAGCGTCCGGTGCCGAAGGCGCTCCTAAAACAACCGGATTCGAAATCGGCGGTTCGGTATGCATCAGCTTTCCGCCTGCAGATTCCTTACTTTCAGATTCTTTGTTCCCGGATTGTTTACTTTCCGCTGTCTTGCTCTCGGATTGTTTGCTCTCCGTTACCTTGCTCTCGGGTTGTTTGCTCTCCGTTACCTTGCTCTCGGATTGTTTGCCCTCCGTTACCTTGCTCTCGGGTTCTTTACTTTCCGTTACCTTGCTCTCGGGTTGTTTGCTTTCCGTTACCTTGCTCTCGGGTTGTTTGCTTTCCGTTGCCTTGCTCTCGGATGATTCTTTCACCGATTCCTTCTCCGGCGCTTTGGTACACACCTTTTCTGTTTCCTGAGGTGTTTGTGTTTCTTCAACGGCACAGGCAAATTCGTACTCTGTTCCTGCCGTTAATCCTTCAAATCGAACCGTTTTAGCCTCTGTATCATACTGTGTCTCCACGGCCCATTTCCATACATCTTTAGTCGAATCCTTTTCATCCTTCACCTTAATGGCATAAACACGACCTTCGGACACTGCAAATACAATGCTGTTTTCTGTAATCTCCTTCACTTCGATAACCTTATTCTTTTTTTCTTCCGCAGTTCCCTGATTTTCCGCATCTGTCGCTGCCGCCTGAATCGGCAGAGCCGCTGCTGAAGTTAAAACCATAGCGATCATCAAAAGCCCCGCCAATAATTTTCCTATTCTTTTTTCCATACCCTTCACCTCTCTCAAATATATAAGCATACATCACAAAAAATTCCCTTTTTCTGGTAGTACCTATAGTTTACCATAGATGTCACAAAAAGCCTATCTTTTTTCGCATTTTTCATCTTGTGTCAGTTTTTTGTAAGAAATACAAAGAAAAATAAATCAATTGACAAATAATAAACATCCGGGAATTTAAACGTTCTCATCAACATTCTCATTCCCGGATGCTCTCATCTAATGATTCTTTATGTTCATTTATATGTGCGGCTCCCATGCCAAAAACTGTCAGTGAAGGTTCTCAGATGAAATACGAACCGCAGGTGCCTGAACATCATTCGCTGCAAAGGCTTCCGTGATCTTCTGGGTTAAATCAAAATAGACATCCCAGTAATCTTCGCTCCTGCACCAGGCCCGTGCCGTAAATTCCATCGCATCATTGGTTCCGCCGCTGATCCGTGCAAAAGGCGCCGGTTCCGATAATACCTGTGGCTGCGCTGTCATCACCGCCATCATAATATCCTGAATTTTCGAAGGAACTTCACTTTTGGCACAGGAAAAGCTTAAATCCACACGACGAAATTCTTCTGATGAAAAATCTGTAACATTGGCATTCATCAGACTGCCATTCGGAACGGTAATGCGTTTGTTGTCCACCGTCAGTAACACCGTATAAAAAAGCGTCACTTCCTTAACAACACCTTCAACACCCGCTGCTGATACATAATCTCCCAAACGGAAAGGCTTAAAAATCATCAGCATAATACCTCCGGCCAGATTGGACAGAGCCCCCTGAAGTGCAAGTCCAACCGCCACACCGGCAGATGCAAGAACAGCAACAACCGAAGCCATCGGAACCCCCATAATTCCGATAATCGAAATAACAAGAACAATATACAGGCCGATTTTTACAAAACTCAGCATGAATGTTCGAACAGTTCCCTCTGCTTTTTCGAAGATCTTGTTTTTGGCCAGCATCTTCAAAATGCTTTTAATTAAAATATTGCCAATGATTAAAACAAGCAGCGCCAGGATAATCTTTCCGCCTACGGCTGTCGCCATAGAAATTAGTGTCGTACTTAACATATACATAGTACCTCCCCTTTCATTTATAATTTTTTGTGCCCCATTATCTATGACTTCTCTAATGTCTTTATGATTTTATTATACGCTTCACTTTGTTAAATTACAAACACTTTATCCGCAGATCAGATTGAAATATTGAGTGCCGTGTTCAAACTTTTTGAAACAAAAAAAATAAGAGAAACGCTGATAAATTCAACGTTTCTCTTATTTTCATCGAATGCCGGCGACCGGAATCGAACCGGTACGGGAGATTAGTCCCGCAGGATTTTAAGTCCTGTGCGTCTGCCTGTTCCGCCACGCCGGCACAAAAATGGGACCTACAGGGCTCGAACCTGTGACCCTCTGCTTGTAAGGCAGATGC